>Ga0073934_10005419_pt1 | contig 19782 bp, 22 predicted proteins | sample LarsenN4metaG_FD_76834 | JGI IMG/M metagenome (GOLD analysis project Ga0073934, IMG submission 76834) | Hot spring sediment bacterial and archeal communities from British Columbia, Canada, to study Microbial Dark Matter (Phase II) - Larsen... ... | reverse complement strand
TCGCGGTGGCGCTGTCGCCGTAGCTGCTGCCGTTGCTGCTCAGCGTGGCACCGAGGGTGAAGGTTTCGTTTGCTTCGTCGACGCTGTCGCCGACCGTGGTGGTGCGGATCAGCAGGTCAGTATCGCCTGCGGCCAAAGTGATGGCGCCGCTGTAGGTCGTCCAGCTGCCGCCGCCATCGCTGCTGTACTGGAAGCTGCCGGAAGCGTAATCCGCCGGGCTCAGTGCGGTGCCGTCGGCCAGGGTCAGCACCAGCGTGCTACCAGCGGCAGCGCCGGTGACGTGCAGCGCGAAGGTAGCCGGCTGGCCTTCCGGCACGGTGATGTCGCCGCTGGCGGTGTCGCTCTCGCCGAAGAAGATGGTCGGGATGTCGTCGTCGACGATGGTCGCGGTGGCGCTGTCGCCGTAGCTGCTACCGTTGCTGTTCAGCGTGGCGCCGAGGGTGAAGGTTTCATTCGCCTCGTCGACACTATCCTCCGCCGTGGTGGTACGGATCAGCAGATCGGTGTCGCCGGCGGCCAGCGCGATGGCGCCGCTGTAGGTCGTCCAGCTGACGCCATTGTCGGTGCTGTACTGGAAATTGCCGGATGCGTAGTCCGCCGGGCTCAGCGCCGTGCCGTCGGCCAGGGTCAGCTGCAGCGTGCTGCCGGCGGCAGCGCCGGTGACGTGCAGTTCGAAGGTAGCCGGATCGCCTTCCGGCACAGTGATGTCGCCGCTTTCCGCCTCCGGATTGCCAAAACGAATGGTCGGCACGTCGTCGTCAACGATGGTCGCGGCGGCGCTGTCGCTGTAATTGGCACCGCCACTGCTCAAGGTGGCACTCAGGGTGAAGTTCTCGTTGGCCTCATCCACGCTGTCGTCAACAGTGCTGGTGCGCACCAGCAACTGGCTGGCGCCGGCATTGATCGCGATGGCGCCGGTGTAGTCCGTCCAGGTGACCCCGCCGTCGGTACTGTACTGGAAAGCGGTGGCGGCGTAGTCGGCCGGCGAAACGGCCGAGCCATTGCCAAAAACCAGCACCAGGCTGCTGCCGGCAGCGGCTCCGGTGATGCTGACGCCGAACACGGCATCCAGACCCTCTTCAACGGTGACATCACCGGTCGCAATGCCGGGCTGGCCCACCTGAATGCTCGGGGTTGCCGGAATCAGCACCGCGTCACCAAGCGAGGCCTGTTGCAGTGGCGGGTTGCCGCTGTCGAGCCCGTTGTCCAGCGACAGCGGGCTGATGCCCTCGGCCACGCGGCCGATGCGGGTGAAGGAGTTGCCGCCATCCTCGCCGCCACCTGCCGCCAGGCCGGCTGCGGTGGCTTCCAGCTCTTGCAACGGATCCTGGCCGCGTTCCAGTGCCGCCAGGGCCTGCTCGGCCTCCGGACTGAGCGTGGCGATGGCCGCATCGCTGGCATCGCCGGAGGCGGTGTTGAACACATCATCGGTGATGGTGAGGTCGCGGGCTTCGGCGATACGCACGATATTGCCGCTGGCCGACTGCAGCTCGATCACGCCGTCGGCGGGGATGATCAGGCGGTCGCCGGTGGCCACGATGTCGCCCAGTTTCAGGATGCGCTCGCTGCCGTCCGGCGCGATGGCGATGATCTTGCCGATGATGGCGACGACCTTGCCCTGGGCAATGTTGGTAGCGGTAGCCATGATAAAACCCCCACACTCGTTGTTGATTCTCTAGTTGTAGAGGTGAGCGTGGGGGCCGGCTATGGTACTGAAGGGAGTTGTACTAAAGGGCAGTACGCGTCAGCTGGACAGTTTCAGCAGCAGCTGCACCCGGTCCGGTACCCCCAGCTTGCCGAAAATGGCGGTGAGGTGGGCCTTGACCGTGCGTTCGGAGATGTCCATGTCGCGGGCGATCTGCTTGTTGCTCTTGCCCTCGCGCAGATGGCCGACCACTTCGCGTTCGCGCTCGGTCAGCTGTTCCAGCAGCGGGCTGTCGGTGCGGGCGACCTGTCCGAAACGGGCGCACAATTGCTGCATCAGGCCGACACCGACCCAGATGCCGTCCGCCGCCACCACCGCGCTGACCTGCTGCAGCGTTTCCGGCTGCGAGAAGGCGTTGAGGAAACCCGCCGCCCCCGCCCCCAGCCACTGTACCGCCTGGCGATCGGATGGCGTACTGCTCAGCACGATCACGCGGGCACGGCCGAAATCGCCGCGGCACAGCCGCCCCAGCAACGCTTCATCCTGATTGTCGGCATCCACCCACACCACCCCCTGGGCGCAGCGCTGCGGCTGCTCGGCCAGTGCCGACAAGGAGTCGTACACTTCCAGCTCGCGGTCCAGGGCGGCCTGCAAGTGTTGCTGCAACGAGGGACTGCTGGTGATGAGTAGTGTCGGCATGTCAGCGTTCGCTCAGGGCTTGTGCTTTGGCACGTAATACCGGTTTCAGAAGGTAGTTCAGCACGCTCTTGTGCCCGGTGATGATGTCGACTTCCGCCACCATGCCGGGGATGATCGGCAGTTTCTTCTCGCTCAGGTGCGCGGCATCGGTCTTGACCTTGACCACGTAGTAGGTGTTGCCCTTGTCGTCGGTGATGGAGTCGGCACCGATCTGATGCAGCTTGCCCTTGAGGCCGCCATAGATGGTGGAGTCATAGGCAGTAAAGCGGACAAACACCGGCTGCCCCGGGTGCAGGAAGGCGATATCGCGCGGCGAGACCTTGGCCTCGATCAGCAGTGAATCGTCCAGCGGCACGATCTCGAGGATGTCGCGGCCCGGCTGCACCACACCACCGACGGTATTGACCAGCAGGCGCTTGACCTCGCCGCGCACCGGCGAGCGGATCTCGGTGAGGTCGACCTTATCCTGCAGCGCGGCACTGCCGGCGCCGAGCGTGCTCAGCTTGGCCAGTGTTTCCGACAGTTCGGTACTGGCCTGGTTACGGAATGCCAGTTCCACCTCCTGGATCTTGCGGTTAGCCTCGCTGATCGCGGACTGGATCTTCGGCACCTGCGCATTGGACATGTCGCGTTCGCCGCGATAGCGCGATACATCACGCTCCAGCCGCAACACGTCGACCTCGGACACCGCGCCGGATTTCAGCAGCGGCCGCGTCACCGTCAGCTCGCGCATGGTCAGTTCCAGCCCCTGGTTGGCCTGTTCGCGCCGCGCGCGCGCCTCGTTCAGCTCTTCGGTCCGCTGCGCCAGTTGCTGGCGGGCGATGGAGACGTTGGCGTCCAGCTCCATGCGTTTGGACTGGTAGAGATCCATTTCCTGGCGCGCGATTTCCGGCGCCTGGCTGGTCACTTCCGGCGGCAGCGAGAACGGCTTGCCCTCGGCCAGTGCCCGCAGCCGCGAGGCCTTGGCCTGCAGCGACAGCACCTGCGACTGGTTTTCGTTGAGCGAGGACACGAAACGGGTATTGTCGACCTGCAGCAACAGTTGGCCGCGTTCGACGATATCGCCCTCTTTTACCAGGATCTTCGACACCACGCCGCCATCCAGGCTCTGCAGATGCTGGATCTGGCTGGTCGGCACCACCTTGCCCTCGCCGCGCGCCACCTCGTCGAGCGTCGCGAACGCCGACCACAGCAGCGCCGACACCAGGAACAGGCCGATCACCCAGATGAACATGCGCGGCCGCTGCGGATTCTGCTCCAGAATCGCCCACTCGGCGTCGGCGGCAAAATCCTGGCGATCCTGCAGGTCTTCCGCCGTGGTCCAGTCCAGCACGCGGCGCACCAGCGGGCTGCGCTTGGCCTGCGACGTTTGCCACAGTTTGTTAAGCAGTTTTTTCATACTTGTGCCCTTCCGATCTTGCCTTGTTGCAGGGCCTGGACCACCTCTGCTTTCGGACCATCCGCCAGGATGCGGCCCTGGTCGATCACGATGATGCGATCCGCCAGATCCAGCAGCGCGGTGTGGTGCGTCACCAGCACCATGGTCTTGCCCGGCATGATCTTCTCGAAGGTGCGCTTCATCGCCGCCTCGGTACTGTGGTCCATATTGCTGGTCGGTTCGTCCAGCAGCATGATCGGCGGGGCGTTCAGCAGCGCGCGGGCGATGGTGATCGCCTTGCGCTGGCCGCCGGACAGCGATTCGCCGCGCTCGCCGATCACCATGTCGAAACCTTCCGGATGGCTGTTGACGAACTCGCTCAGCCCGGCCAGATCCGCTGCGGCGGCGATACTGGCGTCGTGCACATGCGGCTGGCCCATGCTGATGTTCTGGCGCAGCGTGCCGTAGAACAGTACCGGCTCCTGCGACACGTAGCCGACGTTGCGACGCAACTCGGCCGGATCGATCTGGCGCAGGTCGACCCCGTCAATGCGGGTCGAGCCCTGCTGCGGCTGGTACAGGCCCATGATCAGCTTCTGGATGGTGGACTTGCCGGAGCCGACACGGCCGAGGATGGCCACCTTTTCACCGGCACGGATGCGGAACGACACATTGTGCAGCGCGCCGAGCGGGCTGTTCGGATAGGTGAACGACACGTTGGAGAACTCGATGTCGCCGTTGAAGTGGGTGCGATGGAAGAAGGTGGCTTCCTCTTCGCGCTCCACCGGCATTTTCATCAGTCCTTCCAGCGAATCCAGCGACGACTTGGCGTTGTTGAACTGTGTCATCAGACCGGCCACCGCACCCATCGGCGCAATGGCGCGACCGGCCAGCATGGTGCAGGCGATCAGGCCACCGACCGATGACAGCCCCTCCTTGATCAGGTAGACGCCGATGATGATGATCGACACCGACATCAGCTGCTGGATGAAGCCGGCGAAGTTCATGGTCACCGCCGACAGGAACTTGAGGCGGCTGCCGACCTGCGCCAGGAACAGCGTCGCCTTCTCCCAGCGCCCCTGCAGCACACCTTCGGCGCCGAGGGTCTTGATGGTTTCCAGGCCGACCAGGCTTTCCACCAGGTGGGCATTGCGCTGCGACGAGGCGCGGAAGGTGGTCTCGGTCAGCTCCTGCATCTGGCCCTGCACCGTGAACGCCAGCAGCAGCATCAGCAGGATCGCCACCAGCGGCGGCAACACCATCCACGGCGAGATCCAGAAGATCACGAACACGAACAGCAGCGCGAACGGCACGTCCACCAGCGTGGTCACCGTGGCGGAGGCGATGAAGTCGCGCACCGTCTCGAAGGCACGAAGGTTGGCCGCAAAGGCACCGACCGAGGCCGGTCGCGCCTCCATGCGGATGCCGAGCACGCGCTCCATGATCAGCGCCGACAGCATCACGTCCACCCGCTTGCTGGCCAGGTCGATCAGGTAGCCGCGGGTCAGCTTGAGGATGAAGTCGAACACCAGGATCAGCAGTACCCCCAGCCCCAGCACCCACAGCGTGTCGAACGCCATGTTGGGCACCACGCGGTCGTACACGTTCATCGAGAACAGCGGAAACACCAGAGCGAACACGTTGACGAAGAAGGCGGCGATCAACGCGTCGCGGTACAGCGGACGCCCCTGCAGGATCGCGTGCCAGAACCAGTGTTGGGTGCGCGCCTTGTTCAGCTCCGGCACCCGCTTGTCGAAGCGGAAGCGCGGCTTGACCACGATGGCCAGCCCGCTGTAGCGCGCGGCCAGCTCGCTGCCGCTCAGCACCTGCACCGCTTCCGGCAGCTCGGCCGGGCTGATGTAGTAGTTGCCGTCGGCGTCGATCTCGCGCAGCAGGCAGGCGTCATTGCCGTTGAGCAGCAGCACCGCCGGCAACAGCGCAGCCGGCAGCTCGTTCAGCGGCTTGCGCAGCACCCGCGACACCAGGCCGGCGCGCCGCGCCGCGCGCGAGAACATCGCCGGGGTCAGCCGCTGTTCTTCCAGCGGAATGCCGGCAATCAGCGAGTCGCGGGTGGTGGTGATGCCGTGCTGCCGTGTCAGTTCGAACAGGCAGTCCAGCAAGGGATCCAGATGGGTGGCACGTTGCGAAATATCCGCCTGTGCGCCTTTGTGTTCCTGATTATTCATATGCGGTCTTTGTCAAGGCATCGCCTTTGGGTCTTCGTGGACAACGAAAGCTGCGGCCGGCATTGGCAACCGGCATCATTATTAGCACGGCATGGCCAACTTGCAAATATCTTTTGATTGATTATAAACAAATGATTTCAATTGAACGCCGTACGCGGCGCCAATAACAAAAGCCAGCTTACAGGAAGCTGGCTTTTTGCTGCACAAAACCCGGTTCAGGGCTGCTGTAAACGGATGGCCCTGACAAAAAGCACGACACTGGCGAAATAGCACACCGTCAGCAGTACCTCGACCAGCGCCAGGGTTTGCGACAGCCCGCTGTCGGACCAGGCGCGCATCACGCCTTCGGCAAAGAAGGCGAGGATGAACATGCTGGACCACTGGTAGGTGTAGACCCGCTGGCGCAGCACCCCCATCAGTGGCAGCAACAGCAGCACCGCCTTCAGCACCAGGAAGGAGCCGCCGGGACGCAACGGCGCCAGCACCAGCTCCCACGCCAGGCTGAGCATGATCAGCGCGATCAGGCTACAAACCGCACCCCAGTGGAACAGGCGGGCATTAGTCATGGCTCACCTCCGTCTGGCGCCCGGTCAGCACCGCCATCAGGATGCCGGCTTCGTACAGCAGCCACAACGGCACCGCCATCATGATCTGCGACAGCACGTCCGGCGGCGTCACCACCGCGGCGATGACAAAGGCGCCGACAATGACGTAGGGACGGCCTTCGCGCAGCTGCGCCAGGCTGACCACGCCCATGCGATGCAGCACGATCACCACGATCGGCACCTCGAAGGTGACGCCGAAGGCGACAAACATGCCGAGCACGAAGGACAGGTATTTGTCGATATCGGTCATCATCGACACCCCTTCCGGCGTCACCGCGCTCATGAAGCCGAACACCACCGGGAACACCGCGAAGTAGGCAAAGGCCATGCCGACAAAGAACAGCAGCACGCTGGAGATCACCAGCGGCAGCACCAGCCGCTTCTCGTGGTTGTACAGCCCGGGCGCGACAAAGGCCCAGATCTGGTACATGGTATTGGGTAGCGACAGCAGGAAGGCGACCAGCATGGTGACCTTGACCGGCACGAAGAACGGCGCGGTCACGTCGGTGGCAATCATGTTGGTGCCGGCCGGCAGCACGTCCAGCATCGGTTTGGCCAGCAGGTGGTAGATGTCGCCGGACCAGTGGAACAGCGCCAGGAAGCACACCACGATGCCTAGCGTAATGCGCACCACACGGCTGCGCAGCTCGATCAGGTGCGCGAGCAAAGGTTGTTGATCGCTCATTCGCGCACTTTGACCACAGGGTTGTCCGGCGGTGCCGCAGACGGCGCCGCCTCGAAAAGATCCAGCTGATTATCGTCCGCCACCGCGGCCGGCGACGCGGCGGTCGCGGCGTGGCTGTCGGCCGCAGGCTCGGGCGGGGCGATCTGCCGTGCCGCCTCGTCCAGCAGCTGGCCGGCCTCCTGCTCCACCGCCTGCGCCGTCTGTCCGATCTGCTGCGACAACTCGCGCACGCCGGCGACTTCGCTCTCGATCTGGCTGCGGAAGGCGTCGGCCGCCTGCTGCACGTCCTGCTTCAGGTCGTCAAAACCGGCCATCTGGCTGTGCTGGTGGATGTCGGACTTGACGCTGGCGACAAAGCGCTGCGCGCGGCCAACCAGCGCACCGATGGTACGGGCGACGGTCGGCAGCCGTTCCGGCCCCAGGACGATCAGGGCCACCACGCCGACAATCAGGAGTTCGCCGAAGCTGATATCAAACACGCTGCTTACTTCTTGTTGTCGGGATCGACATCAATCACGCGGCCGCCCTGTTCCGGCTTGTCGCCTTCCTCGCCCTTCATGCCTTCCTTGAAGCCCTTGACGGCGCCGCCCAGGTCCTGGCCGATATTGCGCAATTTCTTGGTACCGAATACCAGTACCACCACCAACAAAACGATCAGCCAGTGCCAGATGCTAAAAGAACCCATGACCACTACCTCAATGTTGAACGGACGCGCTGCGTCGCATGGTTATTTGTTGCCGTAGACGTGTACGTGCAGGTGGAACACTTCCTGGCCGCCACCGCGTCCGGTGTTGATCGCGGTCTTGAAGCCGCCCGCCAGACCCTGTTCGGCGGCCAGCTTAGGTACCAGCAGCATCAGCTTGGCCAGCATCACCGCGTCGTCGGCGCTGCAGTGCGCCAGCGACTCGACGTGCCGTTTCGGCACCAGCAGGAAGTGCACATCACCGGCCGGCTTGATGTCGTGGAAAGCCACCACGTCGTCGTCTTCGTATACCTTGTTGGCCGGGATGTCGCCGGCCGCAATCTTACAGAAAATACAATCGCTCATGTCTACTCTCTCCGCCTCAGGACTGCGGGTTACGTGCGGCTTTTTCGTCGAGGCCGGAGATGCCCTCGCGGCGCTTCAGCTCCACCAGCACGTCTTCCGGGCGCAGGCCGTGATGCGCCAGCAGCACCATGGTGTGGAACCACAGGTCGGCCACTTCGCGCACCAGATGCAGGCGGTCCTTGTCCTTGGACGCCATCAGCACCTCGGCCGCCTCTTCCGCCACTTTCTTCAGGATCGCATCCTCGCCCTTGTGGAACAGCGAAGCCACGTAGGACGAGCTGGGGCTGGATTCCTTGCGGGCTTCCAGCGTGTCACCAATGTGCTGTAATACGTCAGCGGCAATCATGTACATCCTTTCAAACCGTCAGCGCGGCCAGTATATGTCGATTCTGTGACAATTCGATAACAAGGCGTAGCAGGGGCAACCCTTGCCCTGCGGCTCAGTGCTGATGCGCGCCGTAGATGGCGTGCGGATCCTTGAGCACCGCGTCGGTGACCTGCCACTCGCCGTCGCGCAGCACGCGGTAGAAGCAGCTTTCGCGACCGGTGTGGCAGGCGATGCCGCCGGCCTGTTCGATCTGCATGGTGATCACGTCGCCATCGCAGTCGAGGCGCAGTTCCTTCACCGTTTGCAGGTGGCCGGATTCCTCGCCCTTTTTCCACAGCTTCTGGCGCGAGCGCGTCCAGTAGTGGGCGATGCCGGTTTCTGCAGTCAGTTGCAGCGACTCGCGGTTCATGTAGGCGACCATCAGCACGCGGCCCGTGTTGGCATCCTGGGCGATGGCGACCACCAGCCCCTTGTCGTCCCACTTCACTTCATCCAGCCAGTTCAGAGCAGTCATTGCGGCCAACCTTTACAAACGCACTTCGATGCCGGCAGCGCGCATCGCTTCTTTCGCCTGGCGCACGGTGTACTCGCCAAAATGGAAGATGCTGGCAGCCAGCACCGCGTCGGCCTTGCCCAGCGTCACGCCTTCCACCAGATGCTGCAGGTTGCCGACGCCGCCGGAGGCGATCACCGGCACCGGTACCGCGTCCGACACTGCCCGCGTCAGCGGCAGGTTGAAGCCGATCTTGGTGCCGTCGCGGTCCATGCTGGTCAGCAGGATCTCGCCGGCGCCGTATTCCGCCATCTTGACCGCCCATTCCACCGCATCCAGCCCGGTGGCCTTGCGCCCGCCGTGGGTGAAAATCTCCCAGCGATCGTTGGCCGGCGACACCGCCTTGGCGTCGACCGCCACCACGATGCACTGGCTGCCAAACTTGTCGGCGGCCTCGCGCACCAGGTCGGGATTGGTGATCGCCGCGGTGTTGATGCTGACCTTGTCGGCACCGGCGTTGAGCAGGCGGCGGATATCGGCCACCTGGCGCACGCCGCCACCCACTGTCAGCGGGATGAACACCTGTTCCGCCACCGACTCGATCACGTGCAGGATCAGGTCGCGGTCGTCGGAACTGGCGGTAATGTCGAGGAAGGTCAGCTCGTCGGCGCCCTGCTCGTTATAGCGCTTGGCGATTTCGACCGGGTCGCCGGCATCGCGCAGGCCGACAAAATTGATGCCCTTGACCACGCGACCGGCAGTCACGTCCAGGCAAGGGATGATGCGTTTGGCTAGAGACATGGTGTTCTGTACTGAAGGTTGGCCGCAAGCGCTTGCGGCCAACCTTGGAGGTGATTGCAAACTGCCTCAGGCTTCGGACAGTTCGTCGGCCAGATCCTGCGCGGCGGCAAAATCGATGCTGCCTTCGTAGATGGCGCGGCCGGTAATGGCGCCTTCGATGCCTTCGCTCTCCACTGCGCACAGGTTGCGCACGTCGTCGAGATTGGTCAGGCCGCCGGAGGCGATCACCGGAACGGTCAGTGCCTGCGCCAGCTTGACGGTGGCGTCGATGTTGACGCCGTTCATCATGCCGTCGCGGCCGATATCGGTGTAGATCACCGAGTTCACGCCGTAGTCTTCGAAGCGCTTGGCGAGGTCGATCACGTTGTGGGTGGTGACCTTGGCCCAGCCGTCGATGGCAACCATGCCGTCCTTAGCGTCGAGACCGACGATCACCTGGCCGGGGAAGGCGTCACAGGCGTCGTGCAGGAAGCCCGGATTCTTCACCGCGGCGGTGCCGATGATCACGTATTTCAGGCCCAGATCGAAGTACTTCTCGATGGTATCCAGGTCGCGAATGCCGCCGCCGAGCTGTACCGGCATGTCGTCGCCGACCGCGCCGAGAATGTCGCGGATCACCGACAGGTTCTTCGGCTTGCCGGCAAAGGCGCCGTTCAGATCCACCAGGTGCAGGCGGCGGGCGCCCTGGTCACGCCAGTGCAGCGCGACCTTGACCGGGTCGTCGGAAAAAACGGTGGCGTCGTCCATCACGCCCTGTTTCAGGCGTACGCATTGACCATCCTTGAGGTCGATAGCAGGTATCAGCAGCATGGTGCGAACAGAATCTTCGGTAAGTTAAACAGTGCCATCCCAGGCCAGGAAGTTCTTCATCATCTGAAGTCCGGCGCGATGGCTCTTTTCGGTGTGAAATTGAGTGGCAAAGATATTGCCACGTCCGACGATACAGGAAAACCGGTCGGGGTACTCGCTTTGTGCCAGCGTCAGCTGCGGGTCCTGCGGTGCGAAGTGGTAACTGTGCACAAAATAGAAACGCTCGCCGTCTTCGATGCCGGCAAACAGCGGGTGCGCCACGGTCTGGAACACGCGGTTCCAGCCCATGTGCGGCACTTTCAGGCGCTCGCCGTGCGCGTCGCGCAGGTTGGCCGCAAAGCGCTTGACCTCGCCCTTGAAGATGCCGAGGCCGGGGGTGTTGCCCTCCTCGCTGCGCTCGAACAGCAGCTGCGCGCCGACGCAGATGCCGAAGAACGGCTTGGTCTGCGTGGTTTCGCGCACCGCCTCGGCCAGGCCGTGCGCGTTCAGTTCGCGCATGCAGTCCGGCATCGCGCCCTGGCCGGGAAACACCACCTTGTCCGCCGTCACCACCCGCTCCGGATCGGAGGTCAGGAAGATGTCGGCGCCGATGTCGTTGACGCTCTGCACGGACTTCAGCACCGAGTGCAGATTGCCCATGCCGTAATCGATGACGGCTACCTTCATGCGGTCAGGGTCCCCTTGGTCGATGGCGTGATGCCGGCCATGCGCTCGTCGAACTCCACCGCCATGCGCAGCGCGCGGCCGAAGGCCTTGAACACCGTCTCCGCCTGGTGGTGACTGTTGACGCCACGCAGGTTGTCGATATGCAGCGTCACCATGCTGTGGTTGACGAAGCCGTGGAAGAATTCGCTGAACAGGTCGACGTCGAAACCGCCGATGGCGGCGCGGGTAAACGGGATGTGGTACTGCAGGCCCGGGCGGCCGGACAGGTCGATCACCACGCGGCTCAGCGCCTCGTCCAGCGGCACGTAGGCGTGGCCGTAACGGCGGATGCCCTTCTTGTCGCCGATGGCCTTGGCAAAGGCCTGGCCCAGCGTGATGCCGATGTCTTCGACGGTGTGATGGGCGTCGATGTGCAGATCGCCGCGCGCGGTGATGTCGAGGTCGATCAGGCCATGGCGGGCGATCTGGTCCATCATGTGATCGAGAAACGGCACGCCGGTATCAAAGCGGCCGACGCCGCTGCCGTCGAGATTGACGGTGGCGGTGATCTGGGTTTCCAGGGTATTGCGGGTAACGGTAGCGGTGCGCATGGTGGCTCAGGCAAAGTAGGTGGTGATCGCGGCCAGAACCGCGGTGTTTTCGTCCGGGCTGCCGACGGTCAGGCGCAGGCAGTTGGCCAGCAGCGGATGGTAGCCGTGCAGGTTTTTCACCAGGATGCGTGCCTCTTTCAGCGCGGCGAACAGCGCCGGCGCATCCGGCACGCGCACGGTGAGGAAGTTGGCCTCCGACGGGAACACCTTCAGCTGCGGCAGCGCACTCAGGGCGGCGGCCAACCTTTCGCGTTCGCGGCGCAGTTCCGCCGCCTGCGCGTCGAACACCTCGATATGGCGCAGCGCGAACTTGGCGGCGGCCTGGGTCAGCACGTTGATGTTGTACGGCGGGCGCACCTTGTCCAGCTGCGCCATCACCTGCGGGTGACCGGCGGCATAGCCCAGACGCAAGCCGGCGAGGCCGAGCTTGGACAGCGTACGCATCACGATCAGTCGCTCGTGGCTGCCGGCCAGATCCATGAAGCTGTCGTCGGCAAATGCCTGGTAGGCCTCGTCGACCACCACCAGCCCCGGTGCGGCATCGAGTATCGCCTGCACCTCGGCGCGGGCAAAGCGCGGTCCGGTCGGGTTGTTGGGGTAGGACACGAACACCACCGCCGGCTGCTGGCTGGCGATGGCGGCCAGCGTGGCCGGCAGGTCGAGACTGAAATCGGCGGCCAACGGCACGCCGACGTAGCGCACGCGCGAGAACTGCGCGTTCAGCTTGTACATCACGAACGACGGTTCCAGCGCCATCACCACGATGTCGGGGGCGGCCAGTGCCTGGGTGATCAGGGTGATGATTTCATCGGAGCCGTTGCCGAGGATGACATCGGCGGCGGCGGGGATGGCAAAGGCAGCCTTGAGCTGCTCCTTCAGGCCATCGCCGTGCGGGTCGGGGTAACGGTTGAGGGCGACATCGGCCAGGGTCTGTCCCAGTTCGCTGCGCAGCGGCTCTGGCAGGCGGTACGGGTTTTCCATGGCGTCCAGCTTGATAAAGCCGGCGGCATCGGCAACGTGGTAGGCCTGCATGGCCAGCACGTCGGGGCGGAACAGCTTCTGTATAGACATTTTATTCGACATTTCGTTACCGGCGGCGCCGGATGGAACTGCCGGCAAAGCCCGACACAATCAATTCACAAGACTTTCATCCTACCTGTTTTGACAGGGGTCGCCTAGCTCCGCGGCGGCTTTTCTGCGGCAGCGCAGCAGCGTGGCGCCGCTACGCCATGACATGAAAATGGCCAGCAGTGCTGGCCATGACAAGACGGGGTCGGGTCGCCGCGCGCTCAGTCGGCGGCCGGGTCCAGTCGCAGCTCTGCGGCGCGGGCGTGGGCGGTCAGCCCCTCGCCGTGCGCCAGGATGCTGGCGATCTTGCCCAGCTTCTGCGCGCCGGCGTGCGACACGCGGATCAGGCTGCTGCGCTTCTGGAAGTCGTACACCCCCAGCGGGCTGGCAAAACGCGCGGTGCGGCTGGTCGGCAGCACGTGGTTGGGCCCGGCGCAGTAGTCGCCCAGACTTTCCGAGGTGAAGCGGCCCATGAAGATGGCACCGGCGTGGCGCAGCTTGGCCAGGTACGTCTCCGGCTCCGCCACCGACAACTCCAGGTGCTCCGGCGCGATGTAGTTGGAGATGGCGCAGGCTTCTTCCAGATCACGCACCTGGATCAGTGCACCACGGTTGCCGAGGCTGGCCTCGATGATGGCGCGGCGCGGCATGGCCGGTAGCAGCTTCGCTATGCTGGCCTCGACACGGGCGATGAACTCCGCTGACGGGCACAGCAGGATGGCCTGCGCGATCTCGTCGTGCTCGGCCTGGCTGAACAGGTCCATCGCGATCCAGTCAGGATCGGTGTCGCCGTCGCAGATCACCAGGATCTCGGACGGGCCGGCCACCATGTCGATGCCGACCACGCCGAACACGCGGCGCTTGGCGGCGGCGACGTAGGCGTTGCCGGGGCCGGTGATCTTGTCCACCTGCGGCACGCTTTCGGTGCCGTAGGCCAGTGCGGCGACGGCTTGTGCGCCGCCACAGGTGAATACCTTGTCGACACCGGCGATGTAGGCGGCGGCCAGCACCAGGTCGTTCTGTTCGCCGTTCGGGGTCGGCACCACCATGATGATCTCGCCGACGCCGGCGACCTTGGCCGGCAGCGCGTTCATCAGCACCGAGCTGGGATAGGCGGCCTTGCCGCCGGGCACGTAGATGCCGACGCGGTCCAGCGGCGTCACCTGCTGGCCGAGCAGGGTGCCGTCTTCGTCCTCGTAGCTCCACGAGTGTGCCAGCTGCTTTTCGTGGTAGCGGCGCACACGCTCGGCGGCGGCTTCCAGCGCCTCGCGCACGTGCGCCGGCAGGCGGTCGTGGGCAGCCTGCAGCTGCTCGCGGCTCAGCGTCAGCGCCGCCATGTCGGCCACGTTCATGCGGTCGAAACGGTTGGTGTATTCCACTACCGCCGCGTCGCCGCGAGCCTTGACGTCATCACAGATGGCGGCCACGGCGGCGTCGACCGCCGGATCCTGGGCGGTTTCAAAGGCCAGCAGCGCCTTGAGGCGGGCGTCGAAATCGGCTTGGGAGGAAGACAGGCGTTGCATGGTTACGGCTCCATAGGCTTGCGGCCAACCTCAGGGTTGGCCGCAACGGGCATAGGCTTACTGCGACACCGCGCCGGCAAAGGCGTCCAGCACCGGCTGGATGGTGTCGTACTTGAGTTTGAGCGCGGCCTGGTTCACCACCAGTCGCGAGCTGATGTCGATGATGTGTTCCACCGCCAGCAGGTTGTTGGCTTTCAGCGTGCTGCCGGTGGACACCAGGTCAACGATGGCGTCGGCGAGGCCGACCAGCGGCGCCAGCTCCATCGAGCCGTACAGCTTGATGATGTCGACGTGCACGCCCTTGGCGGCGAAATGCTCGCGCGCGATCTGCGGGTACTTGGTGGCAATCTTCAGGCGCGCGCCGTGCTTGACCGCGGCGTCGTAGTCGAAGCCGTTTTCCACCGCCACCATCATCTTGCACTTGGCGATGTTGAGGTCCAGCGGCTGGTATAAGCCCCCGCCACCGTGCTCGATCAGCACATCACGGCCGGCGATGCCGAGATCGGCGGCGCCGTACTGCACGTAGGTCGGCACGTCGGATGCGCGCACGATCACCAGCTGCACGTCGGGACGGTTGGTGCCGATGATCAGCTTGCGCGACGATTCCGGGGCTTCGGCAGGTTCGATGCCGGCAGCGGCCAGCAGCGGCAGGGTTTCTTCAAAAATGCGGCCCTTCGAGAGGGCAATGGTCAGGGTCATGATATTGATGCGTTGCAATAATGGGGATCAGCGTACCAGAGCCCGGCGCTCTCGCTCAAGGTTGGCCACATAACGTTGCACCATGGTTTCGCGCGGGGTGTTCATATTGGCGAAGCAGCATCCGGCGCGGATGCTTTCCTGGCCGTTTTTATGCTGAACCGGAATCAGGTGGCGGATTTCCAGCTGCACCTGCAGCACGCCGAACGGCTTCAGCTCGATCGACACCTGATAGTGGTCGCCGATATGGAACTTGGCCGCCTGTGCCGTGGACAGCACCAGCGCGGCGCCGCCAAGGCTGATGTCGGCCAGCGGCAGCGCCAGCTCGCCAGCGGGGTGGTCCAGGAACTGGCACAGCACCGGGTTGGCGATCGGGGTGGGAATGCGGAAAAACTCGCGGCGCTGCAGCTTGATCACCTGCTCCGGCAGCTCTACCTCGAAGGCGTCGCCGCCCTGGAAACTGATGCGGCGCGGCTGGCCGGTGGTGAACTGCGTTTTGACCCCGGCCGGCGAACAGACGTAGATATTGCGCTCGCTCTCCAGGAACAGCTTGTTGGCGTGCTCGTTGGCACCCCAGTCCAGCACCATGGTGCGGGCGACGTTGTCCAGCGCCAGGATGCGGGTCAGGATGAAGGATTTTCCCTTGTTGGAAAATACCGTCACCATCTGCCCCTGCTGCACGATGCCGCGCAGGTGATGCACCACTTCAGCCGCACTGGTCAGCGTGTATTTGCTCAGGTCTATGCTGGGCTGGGTGCTGCCACTGGCGGCACCGGGCGTGAGGTCATCGGTCACGGTTACGACGTCCGGAATGCGGTAGTAAAGGATACAACGGTCACTACGGAGTTTAACCCAATAAGGCCTTTACATCATGGGCGATATCGCTGGCCGGCGTGGCGTAGGGCAAATACACCCGCAACTTGCCGTCCCGATCGAACAGATAACTGCCGGCGCTGTGATCCACGCTGTAGCCACCGCCCGCTGCCGGCTGGCGCTGGGCGACGACCTTGAAGTGGCCGGCAACGGCGGCGACTTCCGCCTCGCTGCCGGTCAGGCCGAGAAAACGCGGGTCGAAATGCGGGATGTAGCCGGCCAGCACCGGCGGCGTGTCGCGCTGCGGGTCGACGCTGACGAACAGCACCTGCAGCCGGTCGCCATCGGCACCCAGCTGCTTGGCCGCCTGGGCGAACTCCAGCATGGTGGTCGGGCACACGTCCGGGCAGTGGGTATAGCCGAAGAACAGGGCCACCACCTTGCCCTTGAACTCGTCCAGCGTGTGGCGCTTGCCGTCGTGACCGGTGAGGGTGAACGGCTGGCCAAAGCTGGCGCCGCTGATGTCGGTACCCTTGAACGCCGGCGGTGGCGGCGCACCATCGCAGGCAGCCAATCCGGTCATAAGGGCAACAAGCAGCAGCAAACGTACAAGCAAGGGCATGAGGTCATCCACTCAGGGGCAGGAAAAAGACGCGGTCTAGCAGCAGGGCGGCGAACAGCCAGGTCAGGAACTGGATCGACCAGCGGAAGCAGCGCCGCGCGGAGTCGTCAGCATAATGACGGTGCAGGCGGGCGGCAAGCTGCACAAAGCGCGCGTTGAGCAGCAGGATCGCCAGCAGATACACCGCTCCCGTCGCCTGCAACGCCAGCGGCAGCAGGGTCACCGCCGCCAGCAGCACGGTGTAGAGCAGGATCGACAGCGTGGTGAACGCTTGGCCGTGGGTCAGCGGCAGCATCGGCAGGCCGGCGCGGGCGTAGTCGTCGCGGCGGTACAGCGCCAGCGCCCAAAAATGCGGCGGCGTCCAGGTGTAGATGATCAGGAACAGCACCATCGCCATCGCGCTGACCTCGCCGGTCATCGCCGCCCAGCCGAGGATGGGCGGCATCGCGCCACTGGCGCCGCCGATCACGATGTTCTGCGGCGTGTTCGGCTTCAGCAGCAGGGTGTAGACGATGGCGTAGCCGGCAAAGGTGGCCAGGGTCAGCCATGCGGTCAGCGCGTTGACCAGCGCAATCAGCAGCGCCATGCCCAGCCCCAGCGCGGTCAGCGCCACCAGCAGCGTCTCGGCCACCCCCAGCTCGCCACTGGCGGTGGCGCGGCGCGCGGTACGGCGCATGCGCGCGTCGATGGTGCGCTCCACCAGGCAGTTGATCATCGCCGCAGCGCCGGCCACCAGCGCGATGCCGAGCGTGGCGGCCAGCATGCGGCTGGGGTCGGGCCAGCCCGGCACTGCCAGCACCATGCCGATCACGGCGCAGAACACGATCAGCGCCACCACTTTCGGTTTCGCCAGCTGCCACAGGGCACCGGCATGACGACGCAGGGAGGGGGCGGTCAAGGCATTCATCGTGTTCTCCTCGGGGCGGGATCCAACGACAGCAACAGCAGCGTAGCGACGATCAGCAGCAGCATGGCACCGGCGTTGTGTGCCACTGCCAGCGCTAGTGGCAGCTGCAACAGTACATTGCCGACACCGAGCGCCAGCTGCAGCAGCCAGCTGCCCAGCAGCAGGCACAACAATGGCCGCAGCGGCGGCTGACGCCACAAGCGCAGCACCAGCCACAGCAACAGCAGCGACACCAGCGCGGCGCCCAGCCGGTGCGCCCAGTGCATGGCCAGCAGATGACTGCTCAGCAATGGCGTGCCGTCCGGACCTTCGCCCAGCTCGCGCAGCAGATGAAAGGCACCGTGCCACTGCCCCGCCGGCCACCACTCGCCGTTGCAGGCCGGAAAGCCCTGGCAAGCCAGCGCCGCGTAATTGCTCGACACCCAGCCGCCGAGCGCGATCTGCAGCAGCAGCAGCAAGGGCAGCAGCAGCGCCAGTGTGAAGCTGGCCACCCCCACCGCATGGCGCTGCGGCAGGCGCCGCTGCCACCAGCAGCAGGCGGCCAGCAGCGCCGCCAGCGTCATGCCGCCCAGCAGGTGGGCGCTGACGATGGCCGGTTTCAGCAACAGGGTGACCGTCCACATCCCCAGCGCGCCCTGCACGCACACCAGCAACAGCAGCAGCGCCGACCAGCCTCGCAGCCGGCGCTGACGCCAGGCCAGCACGTTCAGCGCCAGCAGCAGCAGGCCGAGACTGGCGGCCAGATAGCGGTGGCTCATTTCCTTCCACGCCTTGGCCATGCTCACCGGGCCGTCAGGGTTGGCCGCATGCTGTTCCTGGATCAGCGGCGCCGCGTGCAGCGGCGACAGCCGGCCATAACAACCCGGCCAGTCCGGACAACCAAGCCCGGCATCCGACAGCCGCACATACGCCCCCAGCGGCACCACGATGCACACCAGCAACAAGGCCAGCCACAGCACGCGTCTCATCCTGCCCCCTTCCCTGCCCGTACCAGCACGGACAGCCGTTGCCGCGGCCACTCAGCCGAGGCTGTTATTGTTTTTCAGCACACTGCGGATTTCCCTGATCACCGCCGCCGGCGCGGCGCCATCCGGATAGAACAGCACGCCGTTGCCGTGCGGATCCACCAGATAGAAACCGTCCTGCCGCAGCCCGGCATCGGCCTGCTGGCGCCGCACCAGCCGCATGGCGGCCTCGCCCTGCGCGGTGTGGATCTGGCGCATCGCAAAGCGGCGCTGCTCGCAGGCCGGATTGCAGCTTGCAGCGGCATCGAGCAGCACCCAGCGTCCTTGCGGCCAACCTGGCTGCCGCGCCTGCGGCAGCGGTGTCGCCAGCAGCTGGCCGTAGCTCTTGCCACCGGCCGGCGGCAGCCAGCGGTACGACAGCCACGACGCCAGCACCGGCAGCGCGCACAGCAGCGCAATCAGCAGCAACTTAATCCGTCCGCGACCCCGAGCGCTCATTCCGTCCCCTCCTCTGCACGATCCATGCTCCTGTAATCAGGCATAGCCCAAGCAGCAGCCATTGCAAGGCATAGGCATAGTGGCGCTGCGGATCGAACGGTGGCCGCACCGGCCACGGCTGCAGCGGCGGCAGGGTCACATCCAGCACCAGCAGGCCGTCATGCAGCCGCCCCGGCAGGCGCCGCGCCAGTGCCGTCCAGTCCAGCGCATCAACCTCGCCGCGATCCGCCACCCGCGCGCCGGACAGCAGGTAGGGCTGCGGTCGCGGCAGCCAGTAGCCCTGCAGCCGCAACGGCGGCAGCGGGATGCGCACATAGGCCGCCGGCCCGCGCAGCCAGCCGCGATCGACCACCACCCAGCTGCCATCGGGCAGTTGCACCGGCTGCCAGATGCGGATACCGCTGGCGCCACCGAGCAGCGCATTGGCCACCCGGATCTCCGGCTCGCTGCCGCGTACCCGCAGCCAGGCACGCTGCCCGGCCGGCGCCGCGCTGGCGGCCAGTGCGGCCAGCGGCTGCGGCGCCTGCCGCAGGTTGAATTCATGGCGCGCCAGTTGGGCCTGCCGTTGCTGGCCGCGCTGCCACTGCCACAACGCCAGCAGGAAAGGCAGCAGCGCCAGCAACCACAACAGCCACGCCAGCCGCAGCCGGCCACGCTGGCGGCGAAAGCCGGCACGGCTGCTAGACTGGATTACACCCACCGGAGGACATGTCATGAAGATTGCCGCCATCACCCTGCTGTTGCTGATCATGCTGA
>Ga0073934_10005418_pt1 | contig 19782 bp, 17 predicted proteins | sample LarsenN4metaG_FD_76834 | JGI IMG/M metagenome (GOLD analysis project Ga0073934, IMG submission 76834) | Hot spring sediment bacterial and archeal communities from British Columbia, Canada, to study Microbial Dark Matter (Phase II) - Larsen... ... | reverse complement strand
TTCCCTGTCTCTATAGATTTGATTATTTTATCCCATTCTGCTTCAATTATTTCCAATCCTGTTTCTTTATCTTTTGCAAGTGCAAGTATTACACTTTCAATATCATGAATAACATCCGCAATCATCATTGCTAACCATGCCAGCATAAACAAATCATCACCAAAATCACTGAATGCATTTTCATCGTTCATTGTCAAAACACCTACATTGTCAATATTCATTTCACTAATTATGTCTTTCAGCATAATATGATATTGACCTTGCCTGCATGGTCCGTATCCATGAGGCATAAAAAACAACGTGATTAAATCTTTATTTTTTTTATTTTTCAGGTGTTCTATCAGAGAACCGGTTGTCAATATAAACGGAAGGCATTCCTTACAGGTAGTTTGTCCCCTGCCGTGCTGAAGTGTATTGAAGGAAGGAACAGGCATTGGATAAGCATTCATTCCGAAATGCCTGAATGTTGCGGCAAAAGCACTCGTGCTGAATCTGCCCATAGATGGAATAAGAATTTCAATATTGCGTGAAGTAATATTATGAGATACATTATCAGCATCTATTACTGTAATTTGTGAATCGTTATATTTTACTTCTAATAATTTATTCTTTTCTTTTAGTTTTTTCCCGTCCCTGTATTTATTAATTTCTATATAATTTCTTATAATGTCAATTGCAGCATCAATTCTTGTATCAATTCCAACATCAGCCGAATGGCTATCAAGCTCTAATGTAAGTGAAGGTTTATTACCCATAATGCTTCTGAAATATGGGATAATAAATGAATCAGGTCCGCATGAATAATTTGTAATAAATACGCCAAATAATTTCGGATGCTTTTCAACAAATCTTGCCGCTGGTAATATCTGATTGCCTGTGTACCAGTACATATTTTCATAAGCTTCAAATCCATCTACAGGCAACATATCATGCGGTATTATTTTGATATTTTTCGAAGCAAACTTATGTGGAATGTTCAGGTTTGCTTCCTTTGCGAAGGAATTATATGCCCTCCCAAATAATACAATACCAAATTCAACAGAATCATCTTCAATTTCTTTTAAAAATTTCTTCCCGTGCTCATATAGTCTTTCATAAATCAATCTCATTTCATTAGAAGCAAAATCATAGGCAATATCAGATTCCTGTCTCGATTTTCCGAGTTTACGTGCAACTGAATAAAATGCTTTTTTAATTTCTTTTTCACTTTTACTGAAGTCAATCACAGGAGATAATAATTCCGGTAGTTTTTCATCTGAAAAAGCAGATTTCAGGAAATATTGCTCACCCTGTACAAAAACGCAAAGTCTGTTATATTGCGAACCATTCTTCGAATGCATTTGCGTTATATGAGGTAAGAAAATATAATCAGGTTTTTTAGTTAACAAATTATAGAATAAACCGTGCGATATTTCTGCCGGATAACAATATGAAGTTCTCATTTTATCAGTACCGCGTGAATCAACATTATCAGATAAAACAACTTCGTATCCAAGTTTATTGAAATAATTGAAGAATAAAGGATAAATTGAATTAGTAAGAAAACTTTTATTTATTCCTATAGTTTTCTTTGTTGATTCAATGTTTTTACTATCTGAAGAATAAAAAATTAAATCCCTTCTAATCTTAACAAAATCATTCTCAGCAGGATTTGTAATTATATTAAGTCGCTGGTTATAGTACTTATTACATGCTCCGCCAAAAGGATATTTTTTACCTTCAATTTCTATCAATGCTATACTGCATTTCCTGTCGCATTTTTCCTTTCCCCCTGAACAAATGAATTCAGATGAATAAATAAATTCCCTATTAATCAATTTATCAAGTGAAAATTCCTGTTTTTCAAGTAATCCAAGCTCTATCCTGTTTTTAATCTCAAGAGCAACTCCGTAAGCACCCATTAATCCCGGTTCAGGTGGAATAATTATTTCTTTTCCGATAAGGTTTGCCATAGCATAAGGTATAGCTTTGTTATAACATACTCCGCCTTGCATAAGTATTTTTTTACCAACCTGTCTGTTACCTTTAACTCTATTCACATAATTTAAACATATTGAATATACAAGACCTGCAACAATATCTTCTTTTGGAAGTCCCTCCTGAGATGCGGTTTTTATATCACTTGAAATGAATGCCGCACACTGGTCGTTAAAATTTATCGGTCTAGCGGATTTGAATGCAATATCTGCAATTTCCTTATACCCTATATCAAGCGATTCCTTTGCTGACTCTTCAATAAAAGAACCTGTTCCTGCCGAGCATGCTTCATTCATTGCATAATCACTTGCAACTCCATTAGTAAGAAATGTGTATTTTGCATCCTGTCCGCCGATTTCGAAAATTGTATCCACGTCCTTGTCGAAAAATGCAGCAGCAACAGCGTGGGCAATTATCTCATTTACAATTCCCTTTGTCAGTGAATATAATGCTGCTATTTGTCTCCCCGAACCAGTTGTTCCAAGTCCGATTATCTTTACAGGAACAGTTAATTTCTCCTTAATTGATTTATAACATTCTATTGTCGCATTAATCGGATTACCATTTGTTCTAAGATATTCTGAAGCAATTATCGAACAATCACTGACTTTAATAATAACTGCCTTAGTTGTTGTAGAACCTACATCAAGTCCAATAATACATTCATCTCCGGGATTCACAAAACCTTTTTTAGACTCACTGAATTTTACCAAACCTTCTGCCTCTGAAAGTGGTTTCAGAAAATTAAATACCGTAGAATTTTTTACTATTACGTTCTCACCGGAATATGAACTACCGGTATTAAAAGCATAAATTGCAGCGCCAATTGCTTCAAGATATTCCGAATTTTCTGTAACTGTAACATTTTTGTATCTTTGTCTTATAAAACTTATTACATTGTAATTCTGCGATACACCACCTGTTACTAAAAGTCTTTCACATTTTGTTTTTGAAATTAATTCAATTGCTTTATCTGCAATCATATTTGCAAGACCAGATACAACGTTTTCCTTTTTTATACCTTTATTAAGTGCATGAGTACAATCACTTTTACAAAATACACTGCATCTCCCTGATACAAGATACGGTTCAGATTTCTCAGATATTTTAACTGCTTCATCAACCTGAATATTCATCCTGCTGATTTGCTGCAAGAAGAACTCGCCGGTTCCAGAGGCACATTTATTACCCGCAAAAGTGTCCTGAATATGGCCATTTTCATCAAGTGTATATACTATGAAATTTTCTCCTCCTAATGAAGCTATTGTATCATATTTCCCGTCATATCCTAAATATTTTATTGCATATTCAATTGCCTCAGCTTCAGAAATTGAAGAAACAGATAATAAGTTTTTAAATTTTCTTCCTGTTACAGCCAGATAAATATTATTATCTTTCAGATTCCTGAAGAAATTACCAAGCATTTCTCTCGGATTACCGTTGTGAACATAAGTTTCTTTTGATTTAATTTCAATTTCATTATTATCTTTTTTTAATAATTTTACTGCTCTTATAGTAGAGGCGCCAATGCAAATTCCTAAGGCAATATTTTTAATATTTTCTTTCATCAATTAATTTTGAACAGATTCTGCCGCTTCTTACAGCGCTTTCAATTGTTGAAGGAAATCCAGTATCAGTCCAATCTCCTGCAAAATATAAGTTATCAAATTTTGATTTATTTCCGGGACGTAATTTATCTGAGCTGGTATCGGCAATAAATGTTGCTCTTTTCTCTTTTATTATTTTATAGTTTTCTATTAACGGGAATGAAAATTCTTTCAATGTTTTTATTAAGTCAGAGATACAAATTCCGAATATTTCTTCTTTTGTGCATTCGGCTAATATTTTACCGCTAATGGGACTTTTTATATTATCTGTACCGCTAATTACAACTGAAAAATGATTATCGGATTCCCTGAAAGCCCAGTCAATTGTTGTATCAAGAAATCCTACCATAGGTTGTTCGTCTTTAAATATTTCTCTTATAATCTCATCACCGGAGGTAAAAATATGTATTGTAATAATTGATGATGGTTTTAAATATTTTCCGTTAAATCCGAAAACATTTGTGAATTCATTTGCTTTCCAGAAAGGTACTGCAAGAATATAAGCATCACCTTCGATTTTATTACCATTGATATCCTGCAAATAACTGACTTTGTTTCCTGAGGTCTGGACTGAAACAATTCGGTCAGAAAGGTGTAACTTAACACTTTTTTCACGGAAATATTTCTGTGCAGATTCAATGAAAATATTATGCAGAGAATCCATTGGAATAATCAGATTAAGATTTCCTTTATCATTAAATGCCTCTTCAATAACTTTTGAAAATATTTTTGTATTTATATTTTCTGTCGTTGTATTAAATATCGAAACTGAAAGTGGCTTCCAGAAATATTCAATTGCATTATTCGTCTGATTTGTATTTTCAAGGAGTTCTTTCAGATTATCTGATTCTAAAAATTTATTCGTTCTGTACCGGCATGCATAAATTACCTTTAAAATAGAAAATATATCATTAATGTCAAGTTTCTTATATTTAAAAAATGCTTTTATTAGTCCCGCCGAACCGGGGATTCCCCTGCAATCGAGTTCATAATTTTCTTTATTCTCATCGTAAAATTTTACATAAAGATTGTCATTCATAAATATTTTATCTTTTGTTCCGAGTAATTCAAGTAATTTCAGTGTCTCTTTATACCAACCTGCAAATATATGTTTACCGTTATCATAAACTCTGTTTGTAATTTTATCGAAATAGCTGAAAGTCCTTCCACCTAATTTTGGAGTAGATTCGTACAACTCAACTTCATAACCCATTTCATTTAAAAATACGGAAGCCGATATCCCAGCAAGACCACCTCCGGCAATTATTACCTTTCCGTTTTTTTTAATCATCAGATTGATTCAGTAGTTGGTATTATCCTGTTATCTTTTAAATTATACAATAATTTATATTTGAAAAAGACTCCGTATGCTATTAAAAATTTCCTGAACTTTGATATCCGTGCAGTATATTGGAAAACATTAAAATTAATTCTTTCAATTTTTAGTAATATTGAATAATAAATATGCTGCATAATTCTCGCTGCGAAAAGCATGCCTTTATCCTCTTTTTCAAGATAATTATTTGCAGTCTCATAAAAACCTTTAGCAACCGATGTTTCGTATTTCATTAACTCAATAAATGAGTTATTAAATTGATTCTCAAGCAATTGTTGCTCTGAATAATTGAATCTTCTCATATCTTCAGCAGGTAGATAAATCCTACCAAGAGCCAGATCTTTTCTCACATCCCGAAGAATATTGGTTAACTGAAGTGCTATTCCTAAGTTTTCTGCAAATAGTTTTGTCTTTTCATTATTATAACCAAATACTTCAATACTCATTAATCCGACTGAAGATGCCGCTTTGTAACAGTAGTCAATAAGTTCATCTTTTGTCTCATATCGCGGTTTTTCCAGATCCATTTGCATCCCGTCAAGTAAATCATAAAACGGTTTATGGGGAATATTAAACCTTTTTATAATTTTATAAAGATTATTAAGTATATCTGGTCCGGGTTTTCCTTCAAGTGTTTGCGATAAACTTTCCCTCCATCTTTTAATGCAACTCAGTCTGTCTTCTAAAGGGACAGAGATGTCATCTACAATATCATCAGATTTCCTGCAAAAAGAATAAATAATTTTCATTGCTTCTATTTTCTCCTTAGGGAGAAAATAATTTGAATAGGAAAAATTACTTTTCTTTGTAAGTTTGTTTATATCTTCGATATTTATCTTTTCACTTTGCACAGGAAAGATTTTATGAATAGAAAAATTTTTTCTAAATTTGTAAATTTAACCCTGTAATTTAAAACATCAAAGTCAATTTCTTCTATCTTTTTTAAAACTCCTGTTCCCCCAAAGTATATTGCTTTTAATTCAAATTTCAAACGTCCTTCAAGCATATTTACCAGTTCTTTCCCTTCTTTATACAATTGCATTGTTCTTTTACATAATTCTTCAATCATTTTCCTGAAGTTTTCATTGTATAACCGAATTTTTAAATCTTCGTAAGTATAGTTAAATTCTTTCATAAATTGCCTTGGTATATATATTCTGCCGGTTTTAAGATCCTGTGATATATCCTGCCAGAAATTAGTCAATTGTAATGCGGTGCATATTTTGTCAGATAGTTCAAAATGTTTTTTATTTAATTCAGGATTAAAACCGTTAACATACAACATCAGATGTCCGATAGGATTTGCTGAATTCTCTGAATAATCAAGCAAGCTCTTGAAATCCTCATGAATTTCATTTCTTACATCAAACTTAAATGCTTTAAGGAGATTTGTTAACTCATTAACAGGTATTTTTAATTCTATAAGAGTATCTTTGATTGCTGTAAATATTGCATCGTATTTAATACTTTCATATTCAGTAATATCATTTTTAAGTATATTTTCATATTCGTCCAGTAAATTTAATTTCTCCCTTTGAGTCATTGAATTCGAATCGGCAATATCATCAGCTTCCCTTGCAAAAGAATAAATGGCATAAATATATTTTCTCTTTGCCTTCGGTACAAGAAACGATGCTACAGGAAAATTTTCATAGTGATTTTTTGCTATTCTTTCGCAATATTTATATGCAGTTACAGTTTCCATAGTACGTAAAGATAACAATACATAAGTAAATTAAAAACTCTTTATGTAATTTATTCCGCATTAAATTATTATTATATTATGTTTATGAAAAAACAAATTGCGATAAACGGCGGAACTGGTATGCTCGGCAGAAGAATTACCGACGCACTGGTCTTAAATGGATTTGATGTTTTATTATTTTCCCGCAACCCTTTAAAATATAAAGATACAATTGATAATAATGTATCCTTTCTTAAATTTGATACTTCCACTACCACTGATGAACTTTCAGAAGTGATAAATAAATGTTATGGAGTAATAAATCTCGCAGGTGCTTCCATAGCAGGAAAGAGGTGGAGCAGTGAATATAAAAAGGAACTTTATGACAGCAGGATTTTCCCCACTAAAAAAATTGCTGAAGCAATTACAAACTCAGAGCACAAACCTGAATTTTTTATCAATGCATCCGCAACAGGTATTTATGGTAACAGAGGAGACGAGATTCTAACTGAAGAATCATCTTTAGGTAATGACTTTTTGGCAAATCTTTGCAAAGACTGGGAATCCGAAGCAATGAAAGCCAGAAATCACACAAGGACAATTACAATCAGAATTGGAGTTGTGCTCGACAAAAAAGGCGGGGCTCTCGAGAAATTGATTTTACCTTTCAGGTTTTTTGCAGGCGGACCACTCGGAAACGGCAAACAATATCTTCCATGGATACATATTGAGGATTTAGTTCAGTCATTTTTATTCGTTATAAATAATCAGAATTTATCCGGTCCCCTTATTTCATCAACTCCTGAACCTTCACGAAATTCAGAATTTGCTAAAGCAATCGGAAAAATTTTATCTCGTCCTTCATTTCTTCCGGCTCCTGCATTTGGGTTGAAATTTATCCTTGGCGAATTTGCTGAATTTCTTCTCTCAAGCCAGAGAACTAAACCTCAGAAATTAATGGAATCAGGTTTTCAATTCAAATATCCTGATGCTTATTCTGCCTTAAATTCATTACTCAATGCTGATAAGTAATAAGTTAAGAAGTTTTATTTCCGGATATACTAAATGCAATGATTTTGAATATAAACCATTAAAAAAAGGATTTTCTGAAAGAAATATTTACCGTATTTATTCTGGTAATTACACTTTTATTGCTGTTGAATCTGATAACATTCCTGAAAATATTGCTTTTATAGAATTTACTAAATCTTTCCAAAAAATAAATCTTAGGGTACCTGATATACTTGTCGTTTCGGAAGATATTTCAATGTACATTACTACCGACCTCGGAGAAAAGACTTTATATGATTTTATCAACGAAAATATAAATAACCGCAGTTTATTATTAAATTATTATAAAAAATCCATAAATGATTTATTTCTTTTTCAGACTTCAGGGAATAAAGTTATTGATTACAAATTCTGCTATCAGACAGATTCATTCAATTACGAACAGATATTAAATGATGAGAATAAATTCGTCAGTTATTACGCTCAGTATCTTCCGGAATACAACTCTGTTTTTTTTCAAAATACTTTTAATATATTAAACGAACGTTTAACCTCTGTTGATTCAGAATATTTTTTATACAGGGATTTCCAACCTCGAAACATTATAATTAATAATGATGAACTTTATTATATAGACTACCAATCAGGGAGAAAAGGACCTTTGCAATACGATCTCGCTTCTTTCTTATATTCCGGGAGTATAAATCTGACAACTGATGAAAGAAAGATTTTAATTGATAATTATCTCAACATCCTCCAGAGTGAAGGTATATTTGCAAATAATTTTATGGAAAAATTTAATTACTTTGTTTTAATAAGATTATTACAAATGATAGGAAGTTATGCATACCATATTACGGAAAAAAAATCAGAAATTTCATATTTCGAAAATAAAATCAGGAAAGTAATAAAACATCTCAGGGAAATATATTACTCAATAAATGAAAAAGAAATCAGGGATATGATTGATAAGATAATTTTTATTCATATCTGAGCGCATCAATCGGATTCAGTTTTGCAGCTTTATATGCCGGATAAACACCGAATATAATTCCAACTAATGAACATATTACAAGACCTATAATAACCCAATCAACAGGTATTACTACTGCCGCTTTTAAATAAATTCCAAGCAGATTTCCTGATAACACTCCGAGTATTATTCCGATTATGCCTCCGACCTGTGAAAGAATTACAGCTTCTACTAAAAACTGAGTTAAAATATTTGAACTTCTTGCGCCTATTGCTTTTCTGATACCAATTTCTTTCGTTCTTTCAGTTACAGATACTAACATTATATTCATAATACCAATACCTGCAGCGAGAAGAGCAATAAAAGAGATGAAACCGGCTCCATATTTAAAATACTGTGTAAAACTGTTTACAGAAGAAATCAAAGACTCATTTGAATAAATCTCAAAATTGTTCTCTTCACCCGGTCTTACTCCCCTTATTACTCTTAAAGCACTAGTAACATTTTCTACTGTTTCAATATATTTATCTTTACTTACTGCCTGAACAGAAATATTCAGTGATTCATTTCTTCCATATATCTCAAGCATTTTAGTAATCGGAACAACTGCAATATTATCCATACTTTGTCCGAAGCTTTCACCTTTTGGTTCAAGAATACCAATTACAATAAAATCTCTGTTATCAAGAAGGATTTTTTTTCCAATAGGATCCTGTCTTGGGAAAAGTTTTTCTACAACTTCTATACCTATAACACAAACATCAGATGAAGACTGTACTTCCTTTTCGCTGAAAAATCTACCTTCTTTTATGTAGTAATCATTTGTAAATGTCCAGTCAGGCGTCGTTCCGCAAATTCCCATATTCGGATTTGTAGCAAATTGTCCATGTTTAAATACTTTTGCGGATTTCCAGTATTCTAAAGCCATAAATTTGTAAGTTGTAGCTTTTTCCATCAGCTTTAATCCCTGTTCGTATGTTATATCAGGCCTGTTCCTGTATTTCGCACTCATTGGACCTCCAAAATTTACAGCCGGGAATTTCTGAATCTGAAAAGTATTACTGCCGAGCTGACTAAGTCCGCTTTCAATTCCGGATTGGAGGGCACTCAGCGCAGTCATTATTGCTATAATTGAAAATACTCCAATCACAATACCTGAGAGTGTAAGTATTGCTCTCAGTTTGTTTGTTTTTAGTGTATTAAACGATAGTTTTATTATTTCAATTAAAAGCATTATTCATATCTTAAAGATTCTACAGGGTCCATTTTTGATGCATTATAAGCCGGGAAAAAACCGGATAAAACTCCAAATAGCAAAGAAATAAACAATCCGAGAATAACAACCCATAAAGGCATTGAAGTGGGTAATATATAAGCGTTAATAATCAAACTCAAAGGAAAGGAAATCATCAACCCTATTAATCCTCCTATAAGACAAATAGTAGCGGACTCAATTAAAAACTGCATCAATATTGTATTTCGCCTTGCACCAATGGCTTTTCGTATTCCTATTTCCTTTGTTCTTTCCTTAACCGAAACAAACATTATATTTGTAATCCCAACTGACCCGACTACCAAAGAAAGAGACGTAATTATCAATCCGATTATTTTAATTAAAGAAGTAAGTTGTTCATAGGTCTGCCTGAAAGCTTCCTGCTGATTTATTCCGAAATCGTCTTTAACGCCAGGTTGTAACTTCCTTGCTTTGCGCATTATAGACCTGACTTCTTCTTTTGTCTCGTCTATATTATTCAAATCCTTCGCCTTGACATTAATCGAAATACTTCTTCTTGTACCAAATAATTTTACAAATCTTTCAGAAGGAATTAATACACGGTTATCGAGACTGAACAATCCGAGAAGACTTCCCTGCTTTTCTACAACACCAATTACTTTAAATGAGTAAGTTCCGATTTTTATAGATTTTCCAATAGGATTTGCATTTGGGAATAATGCATTTCTCACATCTACTCCGATACAGGCAACAGGATATCCGGCGTCTGATTCTTTTTGTGTAAAAAATCTGCCATCTTCCATATTGATACCGAAGGTTTCCTGATAATCATTTGTAGTTCCTAAAGTGAAAACATTTTGAAGGGAATATTCGCCATATTGAATTGTTTTTAAACTGCCGACTGTTGGACACATTGAAGCTACAGTTGTCGCATTTCGCTTTACAAAATCATAATGGTACATCGTAATATCACGACGGTTTCTGTACAGTTCAAAATCTTCCCTTCCAAACCATTCAAACTTCTGAATATACAATACATCAGCTCCGACTGCCGCAATGCTTTTCTCAAAAGCATTATTAATGCCCTCTATTGCCGTTTGCATTAGTGTTACAGCCGCTATACCAATTACAATTCCAAGCGTAGCAAGTATTGAGCGCATTTTATTTGCCGTGATAGCATTTAACGATATTATAAAGTTTTCTCTTGTCTCTAATAAAAAATTCATTCCTGTTCTTTAGTTGATTTTTTTAGTGTCAGCTTCTATTAGTCCATCGCGGATTTTTATTATTCGCCCCGCATGTTTTGCAATGTCTTCTTCGTGTGTTACTATGATGATTGTATTTCCTTTTGAATTCAAATCTGACAATAATGCCATTATTTCTTCACCTGTTTTAGTATCAAGATTTCCCGTTGGCTCATCGGCAAGTATCAGCGACGGATTATTAACAAGTGCTCTTGCTATTGCTACGCGTTGCCTCTGACCTCCTGATAATTCGTTTGGCTTATGTTTCATCCTGTCACCCAGACCTACAGAAATCAGAGCATCTTCAGAAATTTTTATTCTCTCATTTTTTGATTTTCCTGCATATATCAGCGGTAATTCAACATTATGTAATGCATTACTCCTTGCGAGCAGGTTAAATGTCTGGAAAACAAAACCGATTTCCTTATTTCTTATATGCGCTAATTCATTATCGTCCATTTCACTTACATCTTTGCCGTTAAGTATGTATGAACCTGATGTTGGAGTATCGAGGCAACCTATAATATTCATTAATGTTGATTTTCCGGAACCTGAGGGACCCATTATTGCAACGTATTCATTTTTTTCTATTTCAAAACTTATACTTTTCAATGCATAGAGTTCCTCTTCTCCCATATCATACCGTTTTACAATATTTTCTAACTTTATTAAGGGCTCCATTTATTTCTCCTTATCTTTCGGTGTTTTCTTCTTTTCGTTATCAACTTTCACTTTTGTATTATCTTCAAGTTCCTTATTTATAGCTTTAAAGCTACCTTTTACTACTTCATCGCCTTCATTTAGTCCTTCAATTATTTCTATGTATGAATCATCGCTTATACCGGTCTTAACAGCTTTCTTTTTTGCAATTCCATTTTCTATTACAAATACAATCTCCTGAATTTTCTTCTTTTTCATTGACTTATCTTCCTCTTTTCTGCTTATGAGGTTTTCGTTATCCGTTTCGTTTGTATTACTTGACATTTCATCTTCACGTGCGGTTACAGACTGTATAGGAACCGCTAAAATATTTTCCTTTTTGTTTACTTCTATGTCAACTGTGCAACTCATACCGGGTCTTAAATCAAATCCCTCATTTATTATTCTTATCTTTACAATAAAATTAACAACCTCTTCCTGAGTTCCGAGACTCTTTGCAGTTGCACTGTTTGCGATTTCATATACATATCCTGTGAATATCTTGTCAGGAAAAGCGTCTATCTGAATTCGGGCAGTATCACCGATTTTTACAAGCGTTACATCAGTTTCACTTACATCAACCTGACATTCCATTTTGGATAAGTCTGATATTGTCATAATCTGTGAGCCGAGATTAAAGGAGGTTCCAAGAACTTTCTCACCAATCTCATTATTTAGTGCTGTTACAGTACCGGACATCGGAGAATATATAGTTGTCTTTGATAAATCATATTGAACCTTTGAAAGTGATGCTTTTTGTTGCTCTATCTGTGCTCTTACAGTATTAATATTAGCAAGTGTTAAATCATAACTCGCCTGGGCATTATCAAGTTCGCTTTGTGGAGCAAGCCCTTTATTAACTAATTCTCTGATTCTCTGCAACTCGAGTTCCATTTTCTTTAAATCAACTTCTCTTGCCTTAAGATTATTCTGCTGGACTTTTACCCCGGCCTGTTCCATCTTTACCTGTGGATAGTATGCCTCAGGATTTATTTTTACAAGTAAATCGCCCTTTTTTACTTCGACTCCTTCTTTTATTGGAAGTGCCACTATTTCACCGCTTATCTCTGCACTGATATTAACTTTAACTTCAGATTGAATCTTGCCAGTAGCAGTTACAATCTGAGTTATGTTTCTTTTTGATATTTTTTCAGTCTGAACTTCTATTAATTTCTCTTTTTTACCCGATACTACAATTGCAATTACTATCAAAACAAGAAGAAAAATTCCTACAACTAATATAATTCTCTTTTTCTTCTTTTTTTTACTGATATTGTTTTTTAGTTTTTGATCTTTCTTTTCAATTTGATTATTTTCAGTTGTCATTTTTTTAATAATTTAATATTCCCGATAAATATTCTATTTGTTTTACTGCAATAAAAAAATTATAATATGAATTAATTCTCTGAATAAGAAGATTATTTACACGTGTATTTGCAACCTGTACGTCAAGCAGAGTACCATATCCTATTCTGAAGTTCTCTTCGGATAGATATTTATCCTGTTCCGCTGCTTTAAGATTCCTCTCAAGAATTTCTATCTGTTTGTAACTCGTTTGCAGGTCAATTATTGATTTCTTCAGGGAGGATTTAATATTAAGCTCAAGCTCTTTCAGTTCTTCGCTCTTTATCTTTATATTTACTTCTGCTATTTGTTTAGGTACTTCAAGATTAAAGCCCTGAAATATAGGATAACTGATAGTTAAACCGAATGCAAGTGACCTTGTCTTTGTTATATCAATATCAGTACCTGTCAGATTGTAATTTCCAAAAGCATTAATTACCGGTGAATACAACTGACGCTTTGATAAATCGTATTTCATCTCGCTTATTTCTATATCTTTTTTCCCCAACTGATAATCATATCTTTTACTGATAGCACTTTCAAATAATTTTTCCGAATCTGAATATTTAGTTAATATCAACTGAAGTTGTTCAAGGGTGAAATCCGGCTCTGCGTCTTCTTTGCTTACTTCAATTTCCTTATCCAAATTATCATTCATTGCTGAAAGAAGTTCTATCTTCGATTTCTCAAAATCATTAATTGAAGTTTCGAGATTTAATTCATCCTGTGCTACCTGTGCATCCTGTTTATAAACATCTGATACTGTTTTCTTGCCAACTTCAACATAAGTTTTTATTTTCTCAAGCTGATCAATTGAATTCTTAAGGTTTTCTCTGTTAGTTTTTACGATATATTCTTTTTTAAGTACATCAAAATATTTTGAATATATATTAATAAGTAAATCATACTTGAGTTTCTCATAATTGATTGAAAGTGAAGCAAGGTTTTCGTTTTCAATATCTATGCTTTTATAATTTGCGAAACCGTTAAACAAAGTTACCTGAGAATTTATTCCGAGATTAAAATTGCTTTGCCACAAACTCTGATCTCCGATTGTTATCGGGAAGCCATTCTGAAATATTGTTCCCCCTTTTGAGAAAGAATTATTCCTGTTCCATCCGGCAGTAATTCCAAGTGTTGGATATAAATCCCCTTTAGTATTTTTAATTACCAATTTCTGAATTTCAAGATTGTTCTTTACTTTCTGCAAACCGGGATTGTTTTCAATTGCAGTATTAACTGCTTTTTTTAAATTTATAATTTCCTGCGGATATATATTTACAGAAAATAAGTTTAATATGACAAGAGCAAAAATAATTTTTTTCATTTAAGATTTCTTTTTATGTTTAATGCTCATAAAGGATACGCACAGAACTGTACTATAGTTTCAGTTCATACCCGAATTTCTTATAAAAATACTTCATATTAAATACAATTATTTGGTATATTTTTGTATCTTTAATAAAAAAGATTTATTATTTTACAGAAAAAAACAATATGATTTTTGTAACAAGAATTGAACATTTTTCTTCGTCTCATATACTTAAAAATCCTAATCTTTCTGAGGAGAGAAATAAAGAAGTTTTCGGAAAATGTAATAATTTCCACGGACACAACTATTACCTTGAAGTAACTTTAAAAGGCGTACCCGATCCGGAAAGCGGATATGTATTCGACCTGAAAGAACTAAAGACTATTATTGATGATAATATTCTTAAAATAGTTGACCACCGTTTTCTTAATGACCTTGAAATTTTTAAAAACATAGTCCCTACCACTGAAAATATGGCAGTCGTTTTCTGGAATATTCTTAAAGATAAAGTTAAACGCAAAAATGCAGAACTCTACTCTATTAAAATATATGAGACTGCAAAAAACGTCGTAGAATACAAGGGATAGATGTTAACTGCCAATCAAATAAAATTTTTCTCAAAATTAAAACAGAGAAAGTACAGATTATTATCTGAGAAATTCCTGATAGAAGGCGAACATTTAATCGAAGAATACCTGAAATCCGATAATTTCAGGGGAAAAATGGAAATTGTTTTTATAAATCAGGGATATAATAATGATTCGCTATTAACGAAGTTATCAAAAAAAAACATTTGCATTGAAATTTTAAAAGAAAATCAGTTTAAAAATTTATCTGAGACTCAAAATTCTCAGGGGATAATTGGTGTAGTTAGCTTCTCAGGTTTTGATAGAAATCTATTTCCACAGGGTTTGATAATAGCGCTTGAGAGCATAAATGATCCGGGAAATCTTGGTACAATTATGAGAACTGCATGGTGGTTTGGTGTGAAAGAGATAATTATTGGAAAAAATTCAGTTGACGTCTTTAACTCAAAAACAATCAGGGCATCACAGGGAGCTATATTTAATATAAATGTTCAGTCTGATATTGACCTCAGGGATTATCTTGAAGCCGCTATTAAAAAAAATTATGATGTATTTTTAACAACCCTTGACTCAGATAACTTCTTAAAAAATTTTAAATATAATATTGATAAGAATACAATAATTGTATTTGGAAATGAAGCGAACGGAATAAGCGAAGAATTAAAGTCAATACCTCTTATAAAAGACTTAAAGATAGAGGGTTATTCTGACTGTGAATCGTTAAATATTGCACAATCAGTAGCGATTTTTTTATATCATTTTAAATCGGTAAATTAAGCAGTTTCCTTCTTATTATTTCCAAAGCTGCTGTTGCCGAACGTAATCTCGTACGTTCTCTGTTATTCCCAAATAAATATTTTTTTGCAACAGTTTCTTTACTGTCAGAATATCCAATCCATACAAGTCCCAATGGTTTTTCTTCTGTCGCACCTGTTGGACCTGCTATTCCGGTTATAGATACTCCGATATCGGTTTTCATTTTTGCTCTGATTTTTTCTGCAAGTTCTGAAGCAGTTTCTTCACTTACAGCTCCGTAATTCATAATTGTAGTTTCTTTAACTCCAAGTACACAGGTTTTTACTTCGTTTGAATAACAAACTATTCCGCCTTTGAAATAATTTGAACTTCCTGATATATCTGTTATTTTAGCTGATAGCAAACCGCCAGTACAGGACTCTGCAAATGCAATTGTCAATGAATTTCTTTGTAACAAATCTCCGACAATTTTTTCAAGTTTATCGTCATTTATTCCGAAGATATAATCGCCTATCTTTTGACGTAACTTCCATTCAATCTCTTCCATTTTAATCAATGCCTGGTCTTCTGTATCAGCTTTTACATCAATTCTTATTCTTACTCCAACTGCAGATGGCAGATAAGCCAGTTTGTTATTCTCCCCGGTAATTTCCCTCTCATCTCCAATCATTTCCGATAAAAATGTTTCTCCAATTCCAAACGTCAGAAATGTTTTTGATTTCAGAACATAATTAATTAATGTTTTAAACTTCTCGTGGAGCATTGGTATTACAGAATTATTCATCATCTCAGTCATTTCGAATGGAACACCGGGCAAAGATATTATAAATTTTCCTTCTTTTTCAAAACTCATACCCGGTGCAGTGCCATTTGGATTCCAGATAATGTTGCAGGATTTTGGTACCATTGCCTGTTCAACATTTACGCCCGGCATTGTAAGACCTCTTGAGTGAAAAATGTTTTTTACATTTTCGAGAACATTTTCATTCAAAACAAGTTCATCATTGAAAAATTTTGTCAGAACCGGCTTTGTTATATCATCGTGAGTTGGTCCTAGTCCGCCTGTTATTATCGTAACATCAAAGTGACTTAAAGAATCATACAGTTCAGCTATCAACTCATCTTCTGTATCACCTATTGACACTATTCGCTTAACAGGTAAACCAATTCCATATAATTTTTCACTTATAAAAGCGGCATTTGAATTTATAATCTGACCGATGAGAATCTCATCACCTACACTTATAATTTTTGAATATGGCATTTTAAAATAAAAATTTAAAAAAATTAATAAAAATAATACTAACTATTCCTGCATAAGCACCTGCAACTATATCATCCATCAAAACACCAAATCCATTATCCATACTGTCAAATATTTTTGCAGGCGGTATTTTTGTAATATCAAAAAATCTGAATAATAAAAATGAAACAGCTAAGAAGAGATATTTATTAACTCCTGAAATATCAATAAAAATAATCGGTAAAAACATTGTGAACCATTGTCCGGCAACTTCATCAGATACAACTTCTGCCGGGTCTTTCCCGTATTTTAAAAGAATTTTTTTTATCGTAATAAAATACAATATGATATAAATTACTAGTGATAATGCAAGAACTTTTATTTCCAGAAAACCGGGTATTATTCCGAATAATACAGCAAATAAACTTGCAAAAGTTCCGCTTGCGAAAGGTATAAAACCAATACCGAATACTGTTTGTATTATGTAAGCAAAAATATCAACCTTAATACTTTTGTCAATTTTGCTTTTTTCTTTATTCAGTCTCATTGGCAATATTATTCTTTTTTGTCAGGAAATACTCAACTCCGGTATAAAAAGTAATTAAAGTAATAAAAAGCATTAGAAAGTAATTCCAGTAAGATGAATACAGAAAATAATTTATTAAACTATGATATTGCGATAACTCAGGAAAAGTTAGTACAAATACGAATATTAAAATAATAAAAATATATGTCATCTGAACAAAAGTTTTTATTTTTGCCGGGAGAGAGGTTTTTAGAGTTAATCCTTTGAATTCATCATAGGACCTGAGTAAAGTGATGGAAATATCTCTTACTGCGATGATTATAAGCATCCAGAGTGGCATGATACCTTTTATATAAAAAAATATAAATGCCGCTGTAGTTAAAACTTTATCCGCTAAAGGGTCAAGAAATATTCCTGTCTTTGTAACAGATTTATATTTCCTTGCATACCAGCCATCATACCAGTCAGTTAACACAGCTATAAAAAAAACCGGTAAGGCAATTCTTTGGAAAAGAATATTTTCACTCAATATGAGATACAAAAATACAGGTGATAGAATTATCCTGATAACAGTTAATTGGTTTGGAAATGTCAACTCTTGAGGTTAAATCATTTAATTGTTAAAATGGTAAATCATCATCAGGTTGATTTGTATTACCTTCAGAAATTTCAGATGACTCCTCTTTCTCCTTTGGCTCGAGCGACACAAAATCACTTAAAACTATAGTCCACGATTTTCTTTTAACTCCGTCTTTTTCATAACTGCTGGATTGCAATTTGCCTTCGGCATATATCTTTTTACCTTTTTTTAGATATGTCTGGCATAGCTCTCCGAGTTTTCTCCAGGCAATTATATCATGCCATTCTGTTTTTTCAACAATTTCTCCCTTATCATTTTTATATGACTCGTTTGTTGCAAGACTGAATCTGCAATATGAAGTACCACTTTCAGTGTATTTGGTTTCCGGATCTTTTCCCAGATAACCTATTAACATAACTTTATTTAATCCCTTTACCATATTTTTATTTTTAATTTATTATGTAAGTTGTTAGTTTTGTTTTTTCAAGAAAGTAAATCTTTTTATTATTAATTACAAGAAAATCTGTAAACTTTCTGTTTTTCATCTCAGGTGGTAATTCAAGAAATATTTTAAAAGCATTAGCTCTTGTATCATATATCTGAACTGAATTTCCCGTCAGAATATATAAAATGTTATTGGAAACAGAAACCGACTTAATCTCATCAATTTCAAGCAATCCGAGAAATGTTCCATAATTATCATACCGCATAATTCCTTTTCTTGAATAATCAATTATGTAAATAAAGTTATTCTGGTCTTTAATAATTTTACCCGGTTTTGTAAGTGAGCCATTAATTGACTGAAAACTTCCGAAATAGGTATATGGAGTTACGCCCTCTTTAAAAATTACAATTTTAGGATTATCTGAATCAACTACATACAGATCTTTTGCATTTACTATAACACTGCCAGAAGGTCTGTTAATTTTAAATTTTTCTTCAATAGATTCGTCATTTGTTATAAGTGATGAAATAAAACCAAGGTTTATATCAAATCTCTGTATTCTGCTGTTATTCAAATCTGATACGTAAACATCAAACCCTGATGTTGCGTCTATACTTACAGCATTATCAAATTGCCCGTTATCCCAGCCTTTTTTACCTGTTCTTTTTATTTCAGTTAAATCTTCTTTTAATTTTATTATTTCGGAAGTTACTCCATCGAGAACATAGATATTTCCTTTACCGTCATAAGTAATAGAAACAGCTCCTTTCAAACCAGAATACTCATCTGTTTTGGTAAAGGTCGTATCAATGTTTCCAAAAAGTAAACCTGCTAATAATAAAATACACACTATTTTAATACTGTTTTAAACATTAAAAAGAATAAACTCGGGAAAAGTCCGAAAAGCAATGTTAAGCCCGCAGAAATATAAAGGGCAATTGAAGCAAATGAAGGCACTGCAATTTCGTCCCCGATTCCCTCTTCATTTGAAAACCACATATAAACAATGATTTTAAGATAATAATAAATCGAAATCACACTCAATAAAATTGCAATTACAGATAGCCAGATTAGTTCTGATTTTATTGCGGCATAAAACAAATAATATTTTCCCCAGAATCCTGCAAAAGGAGGAATTCCTCCGAGCGAAAACAGAAAAATTGTTAATAATACTGCGAGCGAAGGATTTTTTTTAGCTAATCCTTTATAATCATCAAGGTTGAC
>Ga0073934_10005417_pt1 | contig 19785 bp, 18 predicted proteins | sample LarsenN4metaG_FD_76834 | JGI IMG/M metagenome (GOLD analysis project Ga0073934, IMG submission 76834) | Hot spring sediment bacterial and archeal communities from British Columbia, Canada, to study Microbial Dark Matter (Phase II) - Larsen... ... | reverse complement strand
TCAGTGGTAAAACTTTGGGAAACCAGCCATGTGTCTTAACCGTTTTGATACGACCCAAAAGAGCCGATCCCAACTTTCGGCACGACCGGTCCTAAAACCCGGCCAGTCAGCCTCATGCCCGTTGTACAGCACCATCCTGAACAAAAAGACGATTGCCCCTGAATTCTAATCATTCCCGCTTGCCCACACCCACCACCATGGATTAATAATAGACTCTGTCGTTCCCGTCGAACCCGCTTCACAGGAGAAGCCCCATGGAATCCCCCTTTTCCGACATGAGTCCCCGGAATACCGATGCGGAACCCGCACCGACCTGGGATCCGGCCCGATACCCCTTTGTCCGCTATCTCACCCCGGCCTTTGAGAAGGCCATTGCCCAGCAGCCGCTCCTGAACATCGATTCCCTGGTGATCCCCTCTCCCTATGTCCAGGACAAGGCCGTCGACATCGACTACGGCCACAGCTACGTCTGGGAGGAACGGGGCGAACTGCTCGGCTACATGACGGTCTACGCCACGCCGGACCGGATGAAGTTCCACATTTACCGCCAGGTGACCAGCCCCTTCGGCCGTGGGAAGGGGATCGGCACCGCCTTCGGCTGCTGCCTGGCTGAATCGGTACACCCGGATGCCCACATCTACCTGTACGTCTGGGACAGACTGCAGAGCTCCATCGACTTCTTCAGGAGCAAGGGGTTCGTGGCCGAAGACCAGGTGGTCTACCGCAAGATGAAGTTCCTGCTGATGTCGGTAACGGCCGGGGTCCTGAGGGAGACGGCGGCGGTGACCGCCCGCCCGGACAAGTCGATCGTCGAGGAGCTGAGCAAGGTGCGCCATGACGTGAAGAAGTCGCTCCGGGTGCTGTCCGACATGGCGGCGATGATGTCGGTGGACAATTTCAACCGGATCGCCGAGGACATGAACCGAGAATCCCGGGTGATGCTCAACATCCTCAACATGTACGAGGATACCGTCCACCTCTCCCACAAGGTGTCGCTCAAGGAGATCCTGACCGAACGGGTCATCCCTTACGTGGAAGCGGTAGACAGTACCTGCGAGGTACGGTTTACCCTGAAGTCGCGCGTCGAACCGGTGAACGGCAGCTACGTCACGGTCAGCCGTGCCCTGATCAACATCGTTGCCAATGCCCTGGACGCCATCAGGGAGACGGGCCGGCCCGGCCTGATCGAGTTCGAGCTGGCGCAGCACGACGATCACGTCACCCTGGCAATCACCGATAACGGCTCCGGCATCCCGGCCGACAAGCTGCGACCCGGACCGGACAGGGTGCCGCTGTTCGTCGGCCATACCACCAAGGGTCCCCACGAGGGGGAAGGCCTGGGCACCCGCCAGGTCTACGCCGCCTTCGGCCCGGAAAACATCCGGGTGGAGAGCGAGTCGGGGCGCTTCACCCGCTGGACCATCACCCTGGGCAGGAGCGTCACCCGGGAGCGGGCACTGCATAGCGAACTGGGGACCCGCTATGTCCGTTTCATCAAGTCCACCCAGAAGATCGGTGTCGCCCCCCGGAGCACCCGTAACGAGATCTCCGCCTTCATCTGGCAGCTGCGCAAAATGGAGCTGTTCAGCTACGACCTGCTCTACCACTTCAGCCGGTACAACAACGTGCGCGACCTCTTCCTCAATATCCTGCTCTACCGCTACGGAGGCCGCTCCTTCGATTTTCTCAAGGAGGAGGTGCGCAAGTGCCGCATGGATGACCCGTCGATCGGATCGTGGCTGCTCGGCATGACCCGGCGGATCAGCCGCAACGAGACCTGGCTGCGGGAGCATCTGCCGTTCGACGAGTACAAGGACGTGCTTTTCCAGAGCTATGGCCAGGCCCTCGACCGCACGATGATCTTCACCCTTGATCCGGAGAGCGGCCGTTTCTTTGCCACCGACCGCAAGCTGGCCGAGCATCTCGATTTTGTCCAGTACCTGGGCCGCCCCCGGGACGAGTTGTTGCGGGGGGAACTGGTGGGGGACGTGCGCAACGAGCAGAGCCCGATCTATCTGGGGGTCTGGTTGGTACGGAGCCGCGAGGACCTGTACGCCAAGCTCGGGCTCATCCAGCGCGGCGCCCGGCAGCTCCTTGCCATGGGACTGAAGCCGGGAAAGCGGATTTCCTTCTACTCAACTACCTATAACAGCGGCGACTGCGAGATCGACACCCTGAAGACCGTCGCCCTGGGGGAGATGGCCGACCTGGCACCGGAGCGGTTTGCCGAGTTCGTTCGCCAGGCTGACGACGACCTGGGTGGGATCGTGCTGGCCGGATAGGGCGGAGACGGCAGGGCACACCATACATTGCCCGGCCGGGCGTCCGAGCCAAATCCCCCTCTGCCAAATAGTGGTTGAATCACCCCGCCAATGGCGGTATCTTTCTTGGCGCGCACCGGTCACGTTTCCGGCGCATACTATCGTGAGTATGGAGCATCCATGAAATACCCTGATAAAAACGGCCATTTCGGCCAGTTCGGCGGCCGCTACGTCTCCGAGACGCTAATGCCGGCGCTTCTTGAATTGCAGGAAGCCTATAAAAAGTACAAGAACGACAAAGAATTCAAGGCGGAGTTCGACTACTACCTCAGGCAGTACGTCGGCCGTCCCAATCCCCTCTACTTCGCGGAGAAGCTGACGAAAAAGCTCGGCGGGGCGAAGATTTACCTCAAGCGGGAAGACCTGAACCACACCGGCGCCCACAAGGTGAACAACACCATCGGCCAGGGTCTCCTGGCCAAGCGGATGGGGAAGAAGCGGGTGATCGCCGAGACCGGGGCAGGGCAGCATGGTGTCGCCACGGCCACTATCGCCGCGCTCATGGGGATGGAGTGCGAGGTCTTCATGGGGGCGGAGGATATCCAGCGCCAGTCGCTGAACGTCTTCCGCATGAAGCTCCTCGGCGCGACGGTGACCTCGGTCTCCTCCGGGACCGCCACCCTGAAGGACGCCATGAACGAGGCGATGCGCAACTGGGTGACGACGATACGCGATACCTTCTACGTCATCGGCACCGTTGCCGGCCCCCACCCCTATCCGATGATGGTGCGGGACTTCCAGGCGGTCATCGGCCGCGAGGCCCGCGCCCAGCACCTGAAGGCCGAGGGGCGTCTCCCCGACGTGCTGGTGGCGGCGGTCGGCGGCGGCAGCAATGCCCTGGGGCTCTTCTATCCGTTCCTGAACGACAGCTCCGTGCGCATGGTCGGCGTCGAGGCGTCGGGCTACGGCATCCCCTCGGGCAGGCATGCAGCCCCCCTGTGCGCCGGGAGCGTCGGGGTGCTCCACGGCAACAAGACCTACCTGCTCCAGGATGCGGACGGCCAGATCGCCCATGCCCACTCCATCTCAGCCGGCCTGGACTACCCCGGCGTCGGCCCGGAGCACGCCTGGCTGAAGGATACGGGTCGGGCCGAATATGTTTCCATCACCGACGACGAGGCGCTGGAGGGGTTCAAGGCACTGACCCGCGAGGAGGGGATCATCCCTGCCCTGGAGTCGTCCCACGCCATCGCCCACGTTCTCAAGCTGGCACCGACCCTTCCGCAGGAGCAGAGCATCGTCGTCTGTCTGTCGGGGCGTGGGGATAAGGATATGCATACGGTGGCACAAGCCATGGGGGTCGTGCTTTGAGTCGCAGCTTTTTTGTTCTATCTGCGTAAGTCTTCGAAAACATTTGTGCGACGTAGCTCTGCTACGTCTCCGCATATTTTCTCGACAGCCTTGATAGAACAGAAAAATCTGCAACTCATTTGGAAACGGCATTGATTCGCACCCCAGTTCAGAGTGTCTTGACCTTGCCGCACAATTCGCTCTGAGAATTGGACAGCGCAGGCTGCCCGAAAGGGCGAGGCCTCCGGCCGAGTCAAAATCCGCGTTCCAGAGGGAAAACCCGTACGTGCACAAATATGCAGGAGTTGCGCTAGTGAAAAGATGGTAACATATTGAAATGATTGAATAAGTAAAAAAAATTTATTGACAAGACACCCTTTGCCGGGTATAAGTTCACAACGCTCATAGAGAGCGTTTCAAGAGAAAGGTCCTTTTTGGGGGCCTTTTGGCGTTTAATGCCCTTTCCAGGCATTTTTCGGAATAAATACAACAACGAAAGGAGTTACCAGCCGGCATCTCACCAGCCACTTCCCGCCCATGGACAGTTGTCGATGTCCATTCCGGCAGCCGGCAAAGCCACTTATCCTCCACACTCTAAATTATGCGAATATCATTATTAATTCTTGCCTTCCTTTTCCTGATTGCCGTGACGAACAATCAGGCGTCGAATAACGGCACCCCGGCAGCGAACCCTCTTGATCCGAGCGAAGATGCTTCCGGAAAACGGCTGGGAAAGGAATTGGACAGACTTGAAAGGCAGAAGCAGTTGCCCGCCATCACGGCCACCTTTGCGCAACGGACCTCAACGGATCGGGCTCATCGGCTGGCATATCTCTGTTACGAAACAACCCTCAACACCCCTTTCAAGCCGATCGATCTGGCCGAGATAGCACTTGCCGAAACCGGCGGGCATGCCTTGTCGGCAAAGGCCGTATCGTCACGGGGGGCTGTCGGGGTCTGGCAGTTGATGCCGGAGCGGGCAAAGAGCCACGGCTACCACCCGGCTGAGATGAAAAACGATGAAAAATGCGCCGCGGCCGCGGTTCGCGAGCTGAAGGTGAAGCTGACCATGGCGGACGGGAATCTCTCCCTGGCAAAGCGCCTTTACTGCGGCGCCGGCAAGCAGGCCAGGCTGTACGAGGCCAAGATCCGCAAGTACCGCCGGGAAATTCTGGGGCGGATGTACATGGAGCCGCTTCCGGTTGCGGGTGAAATGAAAGCAACCAATTCATAATCTGAAACAATGCACAACACTTTTACCGGAGTCCGTATGACCAGGATCGGGCAGAAATTTGCAGAGCTGAAACAGCAGCAGCGCAAGGCGCTGGTTACCTTCGTTACGGCCGGAGATCCGGACCTGGCGCTGACCGAGCGTCTCATCCCGGAGATGGCGGCAGCCGGAGCCGATATCATCGAGCTGGGGATGCCGTTCTCCGATCCCATGGCCGACGGGCCGACAATCCAGCTCTCCTCCGAACGGGCCCTTGCGGGGGGGACGACCCTGGCAGCCATTTTAGCGATGGTAAAAAGGGTCCGCCAGGCTTGCCAGGTACCCATTCTCCTCATGGGCTACTATAATCCGGTGTACGCCTTCGGTCCGGAGCGGTTCTGCGACGAGGCTGCGGCAGCAGGGGTTGACGGGGTACTGCTGGTGGATCTCCCTCCCGAGGAGGCGGGGGAGTTCAGCCGCCTGGCAACCACCGCACAGGTTGACCTGATCTCCCTGCTCACCCCTACGTCCGACGCCTCGCGCATCGACAAGGTGAAAAGGATCGGCCGGGGATTCATCTACTATGTCTCCGTCGCCGGGGTTACCGGAGCCCGGACGACCGTTGCCGACGACATCGGCACCATGGTGGAGAAGATCCGCTCCAGGGCCAGTCTCCCCGTTGCCGTCGGGTTCGGTATCTCGACCCCCGGGCAGGCCGCAACCGTCGCGGCTGTCGCCGACGGCGTGGTAGTGGGGAGCGCCCTGGTGAAGCTCTTCGAACAGCATGAGGGTGATGAACTGGTCGACCGGGTCTGCGCCATGGTGCGGGGACTCAGGGCAGGGGTGGACGGCGCGGCATAAAACATCGGTTTGCGCCGGGCATGCCATTTCTGTTGCCAGAGTCGTTTACTGATGCTAAAATCGCTCACCTTTACGCGGTCTCAAATAAAATCATCCGGGCCACTGCTGGCACCGGATACGAGGTATATCAATGGCTTGGTTCAAGCGCGACAAGGCGCCGATGGCGGCATTCAAAGAGGACAAGAAGGTGAAGGTTCCCGAGGGGCTCTGGACAAAGTGCCCTTCATGCGGCGAGTCACTCATCACCAAGGACCTTGAGGCAAACCTCAACGTCTGCCCGAAGTGCGGCCATCACTTCCGCGTCTCCGCCCGCAGGCGGATCGACCTGCTCCTGGACGGCGGAAGCTTCAGCGAGTATGACGCCGGCATGGTCTCGGTGGATTTCCTCGATTTCAAGGATTCCAAGAGCTACCAGTCGCGGATCGATGCGGCCGTTGCCAAGGGTGGCTCCAAGGATGCCATCATCTGCGGCGAGGGGAAGATCGAAGGCCTGACGGTCCAGCTCGCGGTGTTCGATTTCTCCTTCATGGGGGGGAGCATGGGGAGCGTGGTGGGGGAGAAGATCACCCGGGCCATCGAGCGCGGCCTGGAGAGCGGCACCCCGGTCATCGTCGTCTCCGCCTCCGGTGGAGCCCGGATGCAGGAGAGCATCCTCTCGCTCATGCAGATGGCCAAGACCTCTGCCGCCCTCGCCAAGCTGAAGGCCAAGGGGCTGCCGTTCATCTCCATACTGACCGACCCCACCACCGGCGGGGTGACCGCCAGCTTCGCCATGCTCGGCGACGTGAACATCGCCGAGCCGAAGGCGCTCATCGGCTTCGCCGGCCCGCGGGTCATCGAGCAGACCATCCGCGCGAAACTCCCCGAAGGGTTCCAGCGGGCGGAGTACCTGCTGGACCACGGCATGGTGGACATCATCGTCCCGCGCGGGGAGATGAAGGCGACCCTCGCCAGGATTCTCGGCATGCTCTGCAGGGTGGCTGCCTGATTTCCTGCCGCTGAATTTTTACAGAACCTCCGGTCCATTTGCCGGAGGTTTTTTTATGCCGGTCAGCAGTGGTGCAAAAGCCAAATTCCTCGACTTTCCCACCTCTATTCCTTATAATTCCCGGCGAAATGACCTATGCCGATATTCTTGCCCATATTTACGGCCGAGGCCGATTCGGCATGAAGCCAGGGCTGGAGCGGATAATCGAAATACTTCACCGCCTCGGCAACCCGCACAAGCGACTCGCCACGGTACAGATTGCCGGGACGAACGGCAAGGGTTCCACCGGTGCGTTCCTGTCAGCCATCATGTCCGCAGCCGGCTACCGGACTGCTTTCTTCTCCTCACCCCATCTGTCGAGCTTTTCCGAAAGATTCCGCATCGATGGCAGCGAAGCGGACGAGGACGATGTTGCCGACGTTGCCCGCCGCGTCCTGGCGGTAGCGCCGGCGGAGGCGACCTTTTTCGAAATCGTCACCGCCATGGGATTTCAGCTCTTTGCCGACAAGGGGGTTGATCTGGCCGTCATGGAGACCGGCATGGGGGGGCGCTGGGATGCCACGAACGTGGCCGATGGTCTGCTCGCCGTCATTACCCCGGTCAGCTATGATCACTGCGAATACCTGGGGCATACCCTCGCGGCAATCGCCGCGGAGAAGGCGGGTATCATCCGGTCCGGAAGAGCCGTGGTGATCGGACCCCAGGAGCCTGAGGCGCTGGCCGTGATCAGGTCGGCTGCCGAAGGGGCCGGTGCCCGCTGCCTCGTCTGGGGAGAGGATTTCAACTGCTCGGCCGATGGTGCGTCTGTCCGTTACGTGGCCGGGGACTTCGCCCTTGAGGGGCTCACCCCGGGTCTGCATGGCCGTTTCCAGACGGTCAACATGGCCAGTGCCGTTACCGCGGCACGTCTGCTCGACTCTGCCGGTTTCCCGGTGGATGACGGGGCGCTGCGAAGCGGTGTGGCCGCCGCCCGCTGGCCGGGGAGGATGGAACTGTTCCCGGGGCCGCCCCGGATCATGCTGGATGGCGCCCATAATCCGGCAGGCGCAGCGGCGCTGGCCGATTCACTGGCCGATGTCCGGTACCGTCGCCTTCTCCTGGTGGTCGGCGTGATGGCCGACAAGGCCTGGCAGGAGTTGCTCGGGCCGCTCCTGCCGCTTGCTGCAACGGTGATTGCCGTCGAGCCGTCACTGGAACGGGCACTCCCGGCCGAGACCCTGGCCGGATTCATCCGCCAGGCTGGGGTTGAAGCCGTTATCGGCGGCGATGTGGGACGGGGCCTGGGGCTGGCCTGCGACATGGCAGGATACGATGACCTGGTGCTGGTCTGCGGGTCGCTCTTTACCGTTGGGGAAGCGCGCTCCAGGCTGACCGGCAGGGAATTTGCGCCGATACGCGGGTAATACATTGGGTCGGCAGTCGCATCCGTGCCCATTTCTTCAGGGTCTGGCTTGATACTTTTTCTTCTTGAGGTGCTGGTGTTACGCAGAATTTTCCGTTCCCTGTTATTCCTGATTGCCCTTTCAGCGACCGCGTCTGCCGCTGACCAGGCACCCCGGCCCGGGGGGGAGGTGAGGCTGCAGGCTGACAGGCTCAGCCACGGCCAGGGTGACGACAGCATTCAGGCTGACGGCAATGTGGAGCTGCTCTGGAACGGGACGAAGCTCTACGCCGACATGGCCAGCTACCTGCAGGGCGAAGGGGTGGTAACGGCCACTGGTCGGGTCAGGCTCCTCAGGGGTGACGACATTCTTACCGGCGACAGGGTCAGGTTGCAGGTGGGACCCCGCACCGGTATGATTGAAAACGGGCACCTGTTCGTCAAGAAGAACAACCTGCATCTTCGCGGTGCTGAGATCGAGAAGACCGGTGATCAGGACTACCGTTTCAGTCAGGGGAGCATCACCTCCTGCGACGGGGAGAACCCGGGGTGGAAGTTCCTGGTGGACGATCTCAGGATCACCATGAATGACTATGCCACAGGCCGGAATGTCTACTTCTATCTGGGCGAAACCCCGGTGTTCTGGCTGCCGTACATCGCGTATCCGGTCGTTACGGAGCGGCAGTCCGGCTTCTTCTTCCCCAAATTCGGCAATTCCGACAAGAAGGGGGCCTTCCTCGATATCCCCTACTACTGGGCCATCTCCCCCAGCAGCGATGCCACCTTTGACCTCGACCTGCAGTCGAATCGTGGTGCAGGGATGGGGGTGGATCACCGCTATCTGAGCGAGAGGAAGGGGCACGGCCGAAACCGTGGCTACCTGATTTACGATACCAGTGAGCACCGGCTCCGTGGCAGCCTCGAGCTGAAACAGCAGATCAACTTTTCGGACGACACCTACTGGCGCGCCGAAGTCAACCAGGTTCTCGACAGGGATTTTTACCGCGATTACGGAGTGCTCAGCGGCGAATACAACAAGCAGTATCTGGGGACCACCGCTTTCCTCAGCCACAGGCGCGACTCACTGCTCCTGAGCGGCGGGGTCGATTACATCAAAGACCTTGATGCGGTCAGCAACCGGGCTACCCTGCAGAAACTCCCCTACCTCACCCTGATGGGAACCGGAAGCCGGATCGGCGATACCCGCTTCCAGTACTCATTTGACTCCTCCATCGTGCAACTGGAGCGGGATATCGGCGGCAGCGGCCAGCGCTTCTTCCTCTCTCCCCGGATCAGTTACACCCGGCCGGTGGGGGAGTGGCTGACCGGCGGGCTCTGGGCAGGTTACGGCCAGCGTCTCTACCACGCCGACGAATCGACCGGCGCTGGCGGCTGGCACGGGAGGGGGGCCGCCGAAGGGGGCGCCTCAATCCGGACGGAGCTGGCCCGGACCTTTGATGTTTCCTTCGGGGAGACGAGCAGGCTGCGGCATCTGATCGTTCCGGAACTGTCCTATGAATTCCGCGAGAACAGCGGTGAAGGCGGCCTCCCCTTTTTCGACTACGATGACCGGCCGGTAAGCGGCCAGGTGGTGACCCTTTCCCTGCTGAACGTTCTCACCGGAAAAAGCGTCAGGGGGGGGATGGTGGATTACCGGGATCTCCTCCGCCTGACCCTCAGCCAGGGGTACCAGTTGAGCGGTGATCGCCGGGACCTGCTGGTGCTGGTGGATGAGGGGCGCCCATTTGCCGACACGCGGCTCAAGGCCGAACTCTTCCCGCTCCCCGCAATCCGTCTGCTGACAGACCTGCGGATCAGCCCCTACAGCGGCACGCTCAACAACGCATCCATCGGTGTTGATGGCGGGGAGGAGAAGGGGAACCGGGTCGGACTATCCTGGCACCATGCAAAGGACCGTCTGGATTACCTTGAAGCGAGTTTTACCCTCAAGGAGTTGAACCCGTTCACCCTTTCCGCCATGGGGAGATACTCCTACGATAAACCCGGGTTTCTGGAATCCCTCTACTCCATAGAGTACCGGCAGCAGTGCTGGAGTTTGAACCTGACCTACCGGGAACGGCCTGACAACAACAACGAACTGACGTTCAATTTCACCCTGGCGGGGCTCGGACAGACCGGTCCCCTCAGGGCATTCTGACAAGTCGCCGGCACGGCCCTGTCGTCGCCGGAATATGCCAAAGGAGAGACGAAATGCTGGAGAGATTCATGCCAAGCGCAATTCTTGTCACCGGTGGCGCCGGTTTCATCGGCTCCAATTTCATCAACTGTTTCATGGCCGCCAATCCGGACTGCCGTGTGGTCAATCTCGACATACTCACCTACGCGGGGAACCTTGAGAACCTGCGTCCGGTGGAACACAACCCCCGCTACCGGTTCGTCAGGGGGGATATCTGCGATGCCGGGCTGGTTGCCTCCCTGCTGACGGAGGAGAAGATCGACGCCGTGGTGCACTTCGCCGCAGAATCTCACGTGGACCGCTCCATCACCGGACCGGAGATCTTTGTCAGGACCAATGTGCTCGGCACCCAGACCTTGCTGGAGGAGAGCCGCAAATTCTGGCAGGCGGATCCGGGCCGGCCGTTCCGCTACCTGCAGGTCTCCACGGACGAAGTGTACGGCAGCCTTGGGGCGACGGGCTATTTCACCGAAGAGACCCCGCTGGCACCCAACTCCCCCTATTCCGCCAGCAAGGCCGGTGCGGACCTTCTCGTTCGTGCCTACTACGAGACCTACGGCATGCCGGTCCTGAATACCCGCTGCTCCAACAACTACGGCCCCTACCACTTCCCGGAAAAGCTCATCTCCCTCATGATCCACAACATCATGGGGAGAAAGCCGCTGCCGGTGTACGGCGACGGCCTGAACGTGCGCGACTGGCTCCACGTGAAGGACCACTCGCGGGCGATCGAGCGGGTCCTCACCAGCGGGGTCTGCGGACAGGTCTACAACATCGGCGGCAACAACGAGTGGAAGAACATCGATATCGTCCATCTCGTCTGCGACCTGATGGACGGAAGCCTGGGACGCCCGGCGGGCGACAGCCGCGGGCTGATAACCTTTGTCAAGGACCGTCCGGGTCATGACCGCAGGTATGCCATCGATGCCGCCAAAATTCGCACCGAGCTGGGGTGGGAGCCGTCCTACACCTTCGAGACCGGCATCAGGGAGACCATCGACTGGTATCTTGCCAACCAGGAGTGGGTGGCCCATGTCACCTCCGGCGAGTACCAGAAGTACTATGCGGAGCAGTACGAAGGGCGGTGAATAGTGAAAGGTGAACAGTGAAAGGACGTTTTTCTTCACATTTCACTGTGAGCGCAGCGAACGATTCACTATTCACGTTGGAGAGAGGAGGTTACAAATGATTCTTGTCATAGGCGCAAACGGCATGCTCGGCCATGACCTGATGGCTGTTCTCGAGGGGGATGTGCGTGGGCTCGATCTGCCGGAGATCGACATAACCGACCTGACGTCGGTGCGAAAGATCCTGCTCACCCTGAAGCCCCGGGTGATCATCAACGCCGCTGCCTACACGGATGTGGACGGCTGCGAAAGCAACGTGGATACGGCCATGGCGGTCAACGGCGAGGGGGTCGGGCTGCTGGCCCTGACCGCCCGGGAGATCGGCGCAAAGCTGGTGCAGGTGAGCACCGACTATGTCTTTGACGGCTGCAAGGGGTCGCCATACCTGGAGGATGACTCCGTCGGACCGCTTTCCATCTACGGCGAGTCCAAGCTGGCAGGGGAGCTGAATGCCGCCATGGCGCCGGAATACCTGATCGTCCGTACCCAGTGGCTCTACGGCATCCACGGCAAGAACTTCGTCGAGACCATGCTCCGTCTTGCCGGGGAGCGGAGCGAGCTTGCCGTGGTGGACGACCAGATCGGTTCTCCCACCTTTACCCGCGACCTTGCCTGCGCGATCAAGGCAATGCTCGACTCGGGGTGCAGCGGAATCTACCATGTTGCCAACAGCGGTTTCTGCTCCTGGAACGACTTTGCCCGGGCGATCTTCGAGGAGGAGGGGCTGACGGTAACGGTCAACGCCATGACCACCGAGCAGCTGAACCGCCCGGCCCGTCGTCCTCTCTACTCGACCCTCGATTGCGGCAAGCTGATCGCGGATACCGGCTTTACCCCCCGCCCCTGGCGTGAGGCGTTGCGGGAGTATCTTGCTGTCCGCGGGAAATGACCACCCGATCGCACCGAGGCCCGCGTGACAGCGGCGTAACCCGCAGTCTGGCGGCGCTGCATCCGGATAGGCGGCAGCTGCCGGTGCAGGAGAACAGGGAGCGACGGGCCCGGGCCGAAAGCGTCTTCCGGCCCCTGTACGGCGAGGCCCTGTTCATCCGGCAAATTTTCGTGTAAATAAGATCAGGTTGATTTTTTAATCTGGAGGATACCATGGAAAAAGGGGAACGCCCCTGGGGCACCTACACGGTTCTGGACGAGCAGGGGAGCTACAAGATCAAGCGGATTGAGGTCAAGCCCGGTCAACGGCTCTCACTGCAGATGCACCATCACCGGAGCGAGCACTGGATAGTCGTCTCCGGTACCGCAAAGGTGACCTGCGGGGATGAGGAGCAGATCATCAATATCAACGAATCCACCTTCATTCCCATGGGCCAGAACCATCGACTGGAGAATCCCGGGGTGATACCGCTGGTGATCATCGAGGTGCAGAGCGGCGAGTATCTGGGGGAGGACGACATCGTCCGTTTCCAGGACGATTACAATCGTTGTGCGGAGGAGTCTTTGGGCTGATACCCTGCCCAGGGGGCGTTGCAGATCCTGTCCCGGCCGTTCATGGGTGCCGGGATGCCGAGGTGTGTCATGATCATGCGCTGGAGAATCACGGCCGCAATGCTGGCGGCACTGCTGCTGTCGCTGCTTGCACCGCTTGCCGCCATCGGGGCGACGGTAAAGCCGCTGGAGGTGGTGACCGAGAAGATTCTGGTGCTGGAGACGGAGCGGTTAGCCGGCGAGCATGCCATGAACTCCGCGCTGGTGCGCCGGTCGCTGGAGCGTCTGGACAAGCAGATGAACATCATGTCCCGGGAGCGGACCGCCGAGTCACTGAAGCTCCTCCTCGATGCCAGGGAGTCGCTGGCAGCGGCAGTGCGTAGTGCCGGCGGACTGAGCGGCTATGTCAGGGAGGTCCGGGGGCGACTCGAGTCAGGGGGGCATGGACGGTTCATCCCGCTGGAGCGGCTAAACGATGAGATCGAGAAACCGTTCCACAGTTCCCTGGAGCGTTTTCTGGCCACGGCAACCGATTTCGTCCAGTTCTGCAACGATAACATGGAGGCAATTACCAGCGGCCAGGCCGCAGAGAACAAGCGCTACGACGACCATTACGCGGCCTACCTGCGGGAGATGAAGGCGTTCAACTCCCAGAGCATGAAGCGGAGTCAACTGCTTGCCGACTGGTCCGCAGAGTATCCCGCTTTACTGGAACTGCTACCGCGTTAGGAGCCCGCCAGACTCTGTAACCCCTTTTAACTTGAGGGGGGTTGCATCTTTGTGATACCCTCACTATTTTTATTGCAGATTTTTATCCGGGAGAACATTCAACATGCTGGGAAACCTGATCAAGAAAGTATTCGGCAGCAAGAACGAGCGGGAGCTCAAGCGACTCTGGCCGATTGTGGATAAAATCAATGCCATGGAACCGCAGATGGCGGCCCTGTCCGACGATGAACTGCGCGGCCGTACCGAGGTGTTCCGCGAGCGCTACGCTAAGGGGGAGGCGCTGGAGTCCATCCTGCCGGAGGCATTTGCCGTCTGCCGCGAGGCCGGCAAGAGGGTGCTCGGGATGCGCCATTTCGACGTACAGCTGATCGGCGGCATGGTACTCAACTCCGGCAAGATCTCCGAGATGAAGACCGGCGAGGGGAAGACCCTGGTGGCAACCCTGGCTGCCTACCTGAACGGCCTTACCGGCCGCGGCGTCCATGTCGTCACGGTGAACGATTATCTGGCGAAGCGTGACTCCGAGTGGATGGGAAGGCTCTACAAGTTTCTCGGCCTCTCCGTGGGGGTCATCGTCCACGGTTTGGACGACGACGAGCGGCGCGCAGCCTATGCCGCCGACATTACCTACGGCACCAACAACGAGTTCGGCTTCGACTACCTGCGGGACAACATGAAGTTCGCCCTGGAGGACTACGTCCAGCGCCCCTTCTACTTCGCCATTGTCGACGAGGTGGACTCCATCCTTATCGACGAAGCCCGGACCCCGCTGATCATCTCCGGTCCGACGGAGGAGTCGACTGACAAGTACTACATCATCGACCGGATCATCCCCCAGCTGAAGAAGGGGGAAGTGAAGGAGGTCGAGGCAAATACCCTCTCCGGCAAGCGGAAGCAGTACACCGGCGACTACACCATCGACGAGAAGGCCAAGTCCGCCACCCTCACCGAGGAGGGGGTGCTCAAGGTGGAGAAGCTGCTCAAGGTCGACAATCTCTACGATCCCCGCAACATGGTGGTGCTCCACCACGTCAACCAGGCGCTCCGCGCCCATGCCATGTACCGCCGCGACGTGGACTACGTGGTCAAGGACGGCGAGGTCATGATCGTCGACGAGTTCACCGGCCGTCTCATGCCGGGCCGCCGCTGGTCCGACGGCCTGCACCAGGCGATCGAGGCCAAGGAGGGGGTGGTGATCGAGAACGAGAACCAGACCCTGGCCACCATCACTTTCCAGAACTACTTCCGCATGTACGAGAAGCTCTCCGGCATGACCGGTACCGCCGACACCGAGGCGGAGGAGTTCCACAAGATCTACAACCTGGAAGTTGTGGTCATCCCCCCCAACCGGCCGCTGCTCCGCCCCGACTTCCCCGATGTGGTCTACAAGACGGAAACGGAGAAGTTCGCCGCGGTCATCGAGGAGATCAAGGAGCTCCATGCCAAGGGGCAGCCGGTGCTGGTCGGCACCATCTCCATCGAGAAGTCGGAGGTCCTGTCAGCGCTGCTGAAGAAGCAGGGTGTCCCCCACTACGTCCTCAACGCCAAGCAGCACGAGAAGGAGGCGGAGATCGTCGCCCAGGCGGGTCGAAAAGGGGCGGTCACCATTGCCACCAATATGGCCGGCCGTGGTACGGACATCCTCCTCGGCGGCAACCCCGACGCCATGGCCAAACAGTGGCGCCGGGAGAACCCGGAGGCGAGCGACGAGGAGTATGCCGCCGCGCTGGAGAAATTCCGCGAGACCTGCGCCAGGGAGCATGACGAGGTGATTGCCCTGGGCGGTCTCCATATCCTTGGCACCGAGCGGCACGAGTCGAGGCGGATCGACAACCAGCTCCGCGGCCGTTCCGGCCGCCAGGGGGACCCCGGTTCGTCCCGGTTCTACCTTTCCCTGGAGGACGACCTTCTGCGGATCTTCGGCTCCGAGCGGGTTGCCAGGATCATGGACCTCCTCAAGATCGAGGAGGGGGAGGCCATCACCCACGGCATGATCTCCAAGGCGATCGAAAATGCCCAGAAGAAGGTGGAGGCGCACAACTTCGACATCCGCAAGCACCTCATCGATTACGACGACGTCATGAACAAGCAGCGGGAAGTCATCTATACCCAGCGTCGCGAGATCCTGTCCGGTACGGATATCCGCAAGAGCTTCCTGGAGATGCTGGACGAAACCATAGGCGACGTGGTGGGCACCTATGCCATCGACAAGGTCCAGGGGAACCAGTGGGACTGGGAGGGGATCACCGATACCCTGCACAAGACCTTCGCCATTGACCTGGATCTTCCGGACCAGACCGTTGCCCGGCTGACCCCGGACAATTTCCGCAAGCTCCTGCAGGAGCAGGTGCAGGCGCTGTTCAACGAAAAGCTGGAACACTTCGGCGAGGAGATCATGGATCACCTGATCAAGGTGATCATGCTGCAGACCATCGACCAGCAGTGGAAGGACCATCTCCTCTCCATCGATCACCTCAAGGAGGGGATCGGCCTGCGCGGCTACGGCCAGAAGGATCCGAAGCAGGAGTACAAGAAGGAGGCTTTCAACCTCTTCATGGCCATGATTCTCCGCATTCGCGCCGAGGTGGTGGAGAAGATCTTCTGGGTGCAGCTCTCCCGCGAGGACGACCTGGAGTCCGAGGTGGAGCGGTTGGAGGAGGAACAGCAGAGCAAGAAGCAGCGGATGAGTCTGAACCTTGCCCCCGACGAGCCGCAGAAACCGGTGAAGAGCACCAAGACCGCCGGGCGGAACGACCCCTGCCCCTGCGGCAGCGGCAAGAAGTACAAGAAATGCTGCGGCCAGTAGCCGCCTGAAAGCAGTTGATGCAAAAGCCCCCCGGAAATGGATTTCCGGGGGGCTTTTTTTGTGCGGCCTCTGTCAGGGGATCAGGCTGGGGTCGTCTACTTGAAGGTCTTGAGAATGTACTCGGCGATCGCCTTGGCGTCCTTGTCCGACACCGTCCCCTTGTCGAACTTGGCCATGCCGGGGCCGGGATTGCGCATGTTCTTGATGATCCCCTTCGCATCCTTGATGCCGTTCTTGGCCAGATCCTTCTTCCCCAGGGGCTTCTTCGGATTGACCACATTGCCGCCGTCCGGATGACATGCGGAGCAGTGCTTCTTGAAGAGCTCCTCGCCGCTGGCGGCAAAGACGGCGCTGGCGGTGAGGGTGGCGACTACGGTGGCGGTGATGGCGAGCTGTTTTTTCATGGGACCGACTCCTTGTGGTGTACTGGCTGCAGCAGGCGCAAAGCCCGGAGCTTTTCAAAAGTGTTCTACAGTATAGCACGCTTTTGTGCGATTGCTTTCGCTGTCTTGCGATTCAGTCGACCGTGCCATGAATTGCGCCGATGATCACGACCATGAGGAGAATGGCCATGTATGCCAGGGAACCGATGAACCCCCGGTGGTACTCGCTTTTCCGATAGAGGGAATCGTAGCTGAACAGGGAGAAGGAGAGGGCGAGAACGAGGAGAAACAGGGTCAGCCCCCTGCCATGGGCGGCGCAGCTGCTGAGAACGAGGGAGGCCGGCACCAGTGCCATGACGGCGAGTAGGGTGAAGCTCCGGGTGGTCTCCTCGCCATGGGTGAGAGGCAGGACCGGAATGCCGGCCAGTCGGTACTGACTCCGGCAGTGCAGCGCCAGAAACCAGAAGTGGGGGAGCTGCCAGAGGTAGATCATGGCTGCCAGAACAACCGGTGCTGCCGACTGGTGACCGGTTGCCGCGGCGCCGATGAGCGGGGGGAGTGCGCCGGGGATGCCGCCGGCAAGGACGCTCCAGGGGGTGCGCCGCTTCAGCCAGCCGGTGTAGACGACGATGTAGACGAATGATGCCGCGATGAGGAGCAGGAGGGTGAGCGGATTGACGAGTGCGGCAAGCAGGAGTGCGGCAAGGCTGAGAACCGTTGCCAGAAGGGCAACGCGGCGCCTGCCGGCGGATTCCAGGGCACGGCAGCGACGTGACAGCCGCTGCATTGTCCGGTCGGCCCGTTCCTCCATCAGGCAGTTGGCCATGGCGGCTCCCCCTGCACCCAGGGCGATCAGGAGGATCGTCAGGCAGAGGCCCGAGGGGGACGGTGACGGTGCGGCAAGGAGAGCCCCCGCGACCCCTGCCAGCATCTCGGCGATGACAATGCCGGGCTTGGCCAGGAGCAGGAGCGCCACCGGCATGCGGATCGGCTCCCCCGGGGAGGGCGTGAGACACGCCCGCGGCGCGGCGGGTTCCAATACATCGACTTTTGGGGGCATCATTTCACCTCTTCGATGAATTCCACCAGCGCCTCCAGTTCGGCCGGGGAGAGGTCCCCGTAGGCCGGCATGATCGGCTGGAACCCCTTGACAACATCGGCGGACGGCTCGAGGATGGAGTGCCGCAGGTAGGCCGCATCCGAGGTGATAGTCCGCTCTTTCCCCCCGGTCAGGACGATGACTGTCCGCCCCATGATCCCCTTGAAACTCGGTCCAACCCTGGTCGAGCCGTCGAGTGAGTGGCAGCCGAGGCACCCTTTGGCTTCCGCCACTTTCCTGCCGTCAAGCGCAGTGGCAGCCTCCTTCCTGCCGCCATGTTCCAGCCACTCCTCGAAATCCTTTGCCGGCAGCGCCTCGATGGTGGTGATCATGGAGGAATGCCCGGTGCCGCAGTAGGAAGAGCAGAACAGGTCATAGCTCCCCGGCCTGTCGGCCACGAACCAGGCATGGTTTTTCATCCCGGGGACCATGTCCCGTTTCACCCGGAAGGCAGGAATGAAAAATCCGTGAATGACGTCTAGCGACACCAGGTTGACCTTCACCGGCTTCCCCACCGGGACGTACAGTTTCGCGTCCGATCTCCCCCCGGGGTAGGCAAAGTTCCAGGACCACATGCGTGCCGTTGCGGTGACCTCAAGCGCGTCGGCGGGCACGGCGCGCAGCCCCAGGTACCCCTTCCAGCCGTACCAGAACATTGCCAGTACCAGCAGGGTCGGGATCGCGGTCCAGAGGACCTCCAGCCAGATGTTGGAGGAGACGGCGGAGGTCGGCTCGGGGGCGCGGGAGCGGTGGTAGCGGAAGACGAAGATGCCGATGGTGGCGGTGATAACCGCCAGCAGCACCAGGCAGATGCCGAAGATGAAGATGAACACCGGGTCGACGGCTTCGGTTGTGGATATGTACCGGGTTTGGTTCACGGTATCCCTTTCAGCGGTAGAGCAGGTCGAAAAAGGTAACGCCGATGAAGATCGCCAGGGTCAGGAGGGCCACGAAGAGCAGCCAGCGAAGGAGACGGCCCTCGTGCTTCATCTGCATGAAGACGGCGATGACCAGTCCCGACTTGATGCTGGCGATGGCGAGCGCCGCCGCGACCTTGTACCCGCCGACCTCGACGCGGGTGATGCCGACGGTGAGGGCGGTCAGGATGATGAGCCCCAGCCAGACTGCCGTCAGGGTTCCGTAACCCGTTATGCGGTGATCGTCATTCATGGGCAATCCTCAGAGCATCAGATAATAGAGCGGGAAGATGAAGATCCAGATCAGGTCCACCAGGTGCCAGTAGAGCGTGCCGTTTTCCAGCAGGACGACGTTGTCGCCGGTGACCGTGCCGTTCCCGATCTTCTTAGCGATCCAGGCGAGCAGGCCGCCGCCGATCAGCACGTGCAGGCCGTGGATGCCGGTGGTCACGAAGTAGAGGCCGAAAAAGAGCGATTCCCCGGGGGGAGCGTTCTTCAAATGCTCAGAGCCGGGGTAGATGCCGTGGCTGAACTTGGCACTCCATTCCACGTACTTGATGACCAGAAAGCCTGCGGCGCAGAGGATCGTGGCGACAACGAGGGCGATTGCCCGGTGAGGCTCATTGCGCCGCAGGGCGGTGACGGACATGGCGGCGAAGAGGCTGCTGGTCAGGAGAATGACCGTGTTTGCCGTCCCCATGATCCAGTCCAGCTGTCTCCCCCCTTCGGCGAATGCACCCGGGTAGCGGTGCAGGTAGGCCGCGTAGAGCAGAAACAGGCCGCCGAAGAGGAGCAGTTCGGTGAAGAGGAAGAGCCACATGCCGAGCCTGGCCCCGAAGTCGTCCCTGTGTGCCTGATGGGTCATGGTCTTCCCGTCCCGCTGAAGTCGTACGGCCCGTGGGTAACGACCGGCACCTCGCTGAAATTCTCCGTCGGCGGCGGGGTGGGGATGCTCCACTCAAGTGTCGCACCCCCCCACGGGTTCCCCTCGAACGGCTCCCCCTTCAGCAACCCGCGCACCAGGTTCACCAGCATG
>Ga0073934_10005416_pt1 | contig 19787 bp, 19 predicted proteins | sample LarsenN4metaG_FD_76834 | JGI IMG/M metagenome (GOLD analysis project Ga0073934, IMG submission 76834) | Hot spring sediment bacterial and archeal communities from British Columbia, Canada, to study Microbial Dark Matter (Phase II) - Larsen... ... | reverse complement strand
TGAGATGACGGTTCGTGAGATGACGGTGCGGTCCGCATGAGTGCCGTGCTCGCGTCGTCCGCGTCCGCCGCCCCGGCGGTCGCGCGCTCCGAGGGCGTGTGGTCGCTCGCGTGGCGGCGCTTCCGCGCCGACCGCGTGGGCGTGGCCTCGCTCGTGGTCGTGGCGCTGTTCGTGCTGCTCGTGATCGCCGCGGCGCTCGGGCTCGTGGCGCGCGACTGGCAGCGCGAGGTCGGCGTGCCCAGCGCGCCGCCCACCTTCGTGGGGCCGGCGCCGAAGGTCGAGTCGGTGATCGCCGCGCCGTCGGGCCCGCTGGTCGACCTGAGCGACGTGGACCCGCTCGCGCCGAAGTACCGCGAATGGGCCGAGCGCGCCGCGCAGCTCGCCACCACCGAGGCGCCGCGCCGCGACACCCTGCCCTTCGGCGGCGACCGGCTCGGCCGCGACGTGCTGGCCAAGGCCGTCAAGGGCTCGGAGATCTCGATCCTGGTCGGCGTGACGGCCGCGCTGCTGGCCACCCTGATCGGCACCGTGCTCGGCGCGCTCGGCGGCTTCTTCGGCGGGCGCGTCGGCGACTTCCTCGAGTGGGTCTACAACGTCTTCACGTCGATCCCCGGCATCCTGCTCGTGTTCGCGTTCGCCGCGGTCACCGGCCGCGGCGTGACGTCGGTGGTGCTGATCCTCGGGCTGACCGGCTGGACGGGCATCTACCGGCTGGTGCGCGCCGAGTTCATCAAGCACGCGGTGCGCGAGTACGTGCGCTCGGCCGAGGCGATCGGCGCGTCGGCCGCGTCGCGCATGTTCCGCCACATCCTGCCCAACGTGAGCCACGTGGTGCTGGTGCAGCTGTCGATCCACGTGGTCGGCTTCATCAAGGCCGAGGTGATCCTCAGCTATCTCGGCCTCGGCGTGAGCGTCGACCAGGTGTCGTGGGGCACGATGCTCGCCGAGGCGCAGAGCGAGCTGATCCTCGGGCACTGGTGGCAGCTGGCCGCGGCCACGGCCTTCATGGCGGTGTTCGTCACCGCGTTCTCGCTGATGACCGACGCGCTGCGCGACGCGCTCGACCCGAAGCTGCGCGGGCTGGAGTGAGGACGCCGCCATGCTGCTGAGCATCCAGGACCTGCGCGTGCGCTTTCGCCTCGGGCGCGAGCGCGGGCTCGTGCAGTGGACCGAGGCCGTCAAGGGCGTGTCGTTCGACGTGCCGGAGAACACGACGGTCGCGCTGGTCGGCGAGTCGGGTTCGGGCAAGAGCGTGACGGCGATGTCGGTGCTCAACCTGCTGCCCGACAACGCCGAGCGCAGCGGCCGCATCGACTTCGGCGGGCGCGACCTGCTGCGCGCCGGCCTGGCCGAGCTGCAGTCGGTGCGCGGACGCGAGATCGCCTGCGTGTTCCAGGACCCGATGAGCTCGCTCAACCCGGTGTTCAGCGTCGGCGAGCAGATCGCCGAGCCGCTGGTGCGCCACCTCGGCCTGCGCCGCCGCGACGCGCTGCGCAAGGCCGAGGCGCTGCTGGCCGAGGTGGGCCTGCCCGAGCCGCGGCGCCGGCTCGCGGCGTATCCGCACGAGCTGTCCGGCGGCCAGCAGCAGCGCGTGATGATCGCGATGGCACTGGCCTGCGAGTCGAAGCTGCTGATCGCCGACGAGCCGACCACCGCGCTGGACGTGACCATCCAGCGCCAGATCCTCGAGCTGCTGGCGCGGCTGAAGGAACGGCATCGCATGAGCCTGCTGTTCATCAGCCACGACCTCGGCGTGGTGGGCGAGATCGCCGATCGGGTGGTGGTCATGCGCCACGGCGTGGTGCGCGAGCAAGGGCCGGTCGAGCGCATCTTCGGCGCGCCGCAGGACGCCTACACGCGCGCACTGCTGGCGTGCCGGCCGCGGCTCGACGACCCGCCGGCGCGGCTGGCGGTGATCGACGACCACCTCGAGGGCCGCGCCGACGCGCGTGCCGGCGCCACCGCAGCGGCGAAGGATCCGCAGGCACCGGTCGTGCTGCAGGTGCGCTCGCTGGCCAAGTCGTTCCGCATCCGCCAGGGCCTGTTCGGCGGGCGCGAGTTCAAGGCCGTCGAGGGCGTCGACTTCGAGCTGCGGCGCGGCCACACCCTGGGCGTGGTGGGCGAGTCGGGCTCCGGCAAGACGACGATGGGCCTGACCCTGCTGCGCCTGCACGAGCCCACGTCCGGCGAGGTGATCTTCGACGGCCGCGACCTGCTGAAGCTGAGCGGCCCCGAGCGCCAGGCGATGCGCCGGCGCATCCAGATCGTGTTCCAGAACCCGTACGCGTCGCTCAACCCGCGCTTCACGGTCGGCCAGACCTTGCTCGAGCCGATGCAGATCCACGGCATCGGCGGCACGACCGCCGAGCGCGAGCAGCGCGCGCGCGGGCTGCTGCAGCGCGTCGGGCTGGAGGCCGCGGCGTTCGGCCGCTATCCGCACGAGTTCTCCGGCGGCCAGCGGCAGCGCATCGCGATCGCGCGCTGCCTGACCTTGCAGCCCGAGGTGCTGATCCTCGACGAGGCGGTGAGCGCGCTCGACGTGAGCGTGCAGGCGCAGGTGCTCAACCTGCTGAAGGACCTGCAGGACGAGCTCGGCCTGTCCTACGTGTTCATCAGCCACGACCTCGCGGTGGTGCGCTTCATGGCCGACGAGGTGCTGGTGATGAAGGACGGCCGCGTGGTCGAGCGCGCCCGCGCGCCCGACCTACTGGCCGCGCCGCGCGAGGAGTACACGCGCCGGCTCATCGGCGCGGTGCCGCGCGGCTGGCGGCCCGCCGCGGCCTGACCGGCAGCGCGGCCGGTCGGGCAGCACGGCCGGGCGCCCGGCCGGTCGCCCGAACGTGCGTCGCGCGCTCGGCGCTCAGATCAGCAGCGCGGCGACGAACAGGCCCACCATCATGAACACGAGCGCCAGCTTGACGGCGGTGCCGACGAGCAGGCCGACCCAGGTCGCGAGGCCGACCTTCGCGGCCTGCGTGCCGACGTAGACGCCGGCACTCCACTGCTCGCGCCGCGCCCACCACTCGCCGGCCATCGCGCCGACCAGCGGCATGAACAGCAGGCCGATCAGCCCGGTGAACACCCCCGCCACCGTGCCGAGTGCCGCACCGAGCAGCGCCTCGCGGCTGGCGCCGGCCTTCTTCGCGCCCAGCAGCGCCGCCACGTAGTCGGTGGCCCAGGCCAGCAGCGCCAGCACGCCGATCGCGCCCAGGGTCCAGCCCGAGACGCGCGCGAAGTCGTCGATCCAGGCGCCCAGCGCGATGCCGCCGAACACCAGCACCGTGCCCGGCAGCGCGGGCAGCACCGTGCCGGCGATGCCGACGGCGATCAAGGTCACGCTGGCGATCCAGCCCCACAGCGCGGGCGAGGTGAGCAGCGATTCGGTCATGGGGCTCGGCTCCTGGCGGATCCGCGGACGGCGCGGCGTCCTTCCGACCTGCGGACGGCCGGCGGGTTCACAAGCCCTCGCGGCGCGAGGCCCTGCCGCGCGCAGGGACTTCGGCGAGGGCGCCGCTTCGCACGATCGTGCTAAATTGCGCGCCATGTCGCTCCAGACCCGCACGCGCCGCAGCGAGCTCACCCTCACCGCCATCCTCGACGCGGCGATGGAGATGGCCGCCGCCGACGGGCTGGAGAGCCTGACCATCGGCGAGGTGGCCAAGCGCCTGGGCCTGAGCAAGAGCGGCGTGTTCTCGCGCGTCGGCTCGCGCGAGGCGCTGCAGCGCGCGGTGATCGACGAGTACGACCGGCGCTTCATCGCCGACGTCTTCGTGCCGGCGATGCGCGAGCCGCGCGGCCTGCCGCGCCTGCACGCGATCATGCGGCGCTGGATCGAGCGCGCCCAGCGCGTCGAGATGCGCCACGGCTGCATCTACTGCGCCGGCGCCTTCGAGTTCGACGACCGCGAGGGGCCGCTGCGCGACCTGTTGCTCGACGGCGTGACGCGCTGGCGCGGCGCGCTCAAGCGCACCGTGATCCAGGCCCTCGAGGCCGGCCACCTGCGTCCCGACACCGATCCCGACCAGCTCGTGTTCGAACTCGACGGCCTGTTCATCGCGCTGATGCGCGACGCCCGCTTCCTGCGCGACCCGAAAGCCGCGCAGCGAGCGCTCACCGCCTACGAGCGGCTGATCCGCTCGCACATGACCCACCCCGACGCAGGCGCCCCGCCTGCCTGACCAGCGCCCGCATGCCACCCGCCGCGCGCGCCACCGCCAACTTCGCACGATCGTGCGAGAAGGAGTCTCCCATGTGGATCACGCTGATCACCCTTGCGCTGCTGACCCCGGCCGCGCGCGCCTTGTGGCACCTGTGGCGCGCGACGCCGCGCCGCAACGACGACTTCGGAGCGGTCTGATGACCAGCGCCCGCAACCCCTCGGCGCAGTACTACTCGGGCAGCCTCGGCGCGCAGATGGTCGGCCGCAGCCTGCGTGCGGCCGGCTGGCTGGGGCCGGAGCTGGCGACAGCGCTCGCGCTGCGCCTGTTCTTCACGCCGCTGCCGCTGAAGTGGCAGGCGCGCCGCCAGCCGCTGCCGCCCGCGTGGCGCGCCGAGCCCTGGCCCTTCGAGGGCTCGTCGATCACGCTGTACCGGCGCGCCGACGCGTCGACGGGTCGTCCGCGCGTGCTGCTGCTGCACGGCTGGGGCGGCCACGCCGGCCAGCTCGCCGCGATGGCCGACGGCGTGCTGGCGCTCGGCCTCGAGCCGCTGCTGATCGACGGTCCCGCGCACGGCCGCAGCCGCGGCTGGCGCGCCACCTTGCCGCAGTTCTCGCGCGTGCTGTTCGCCGTCGTCGCGCGCGTCGGGCCGCTGCACGGGCTCGTGGCGCACTCGATGGGCGCGCTCGCGGCGGCGCACGCCGTGGCGCGCGGCCTGCCGGTGCAGCGGCTCGCGCTGCTGTCGCCGTCGGTGTCGCCGGCGCGCGTGCTGCACTGGTTCGGCGACAGCTTCGGGCTGCCCGCGCCGATCACCGAGCGCATGCGCGCTGCGATCGAACGGCGCGAAGGCGCGCCACTCGCCGAGTTCGAGACCGACTGGCTCGCGCACCGGCTGCCGCAGCCGACCTTGATCGTCCACGACCGCGACGACCGCACGGCGCCGTTCGCGGCCGGCCGCGCCTTGGCCACGGCGCTGCGCGCGGCGCGCCTGCTGCCGACCGAAGGGCTCGGCCACCGACGCATCCTGGCCGACGTCGGCGTGCAACTGGCGGTGGCCGAGCATGTGGCCGGCGCGCCCGATGCGCTCGGCTGAACGGCCGGGCCGCCACGTTCGCGAGCGGGGCTCCTGACGCGCGGGCCTGACCCGCCGCGTCAGGCCTGTAACCGCTCCCTTACGGTCTCGACAACTTTCGGCGCGCGCCCGGCAGCCGACCGGATGCGCGCCGGAACTTTTTCACGGCCGCGCGGCGAGCGTGCGCTGGCACGGAATCTGCGCCTTGATCGGCGAACAGAAACACCGACAGTAGTACTCACACACACAGGACGTCGTGCCATGTCGCAGCCCTCGAGTCCCGCCTCCCGCCAGCGCCGCGTCGCCCGCCCGGCGTCGCCGCGGCAGCGAGGCGGGGTGTCGTCGGTGCTGCGCCTGACCCAGCCGCAGGCGCGCAGCGCCGCCGGCCCCGGCTTCGCCCACTGGCTGCGCGAAGCGGCCGTGGCGATCGCCGAGTGGCCGGCCGAAGCCGAGCCCGCCCCGACCGGCAGCATCATCACCCGCCTCCTCCCGAGCCGCGAGCTCGTGGCCCGCTGACCGACGCAAGGAGCCTGCCCATGCCTCCGCTGCGCTTCAACCCGAAATCCCAGCGCGACGACGTGCCGCCCTCGGCGCCGCGTCCGGTCGCCACGCAGCAGGCGCCGGCCGGGCTGCGCCAGTTCAAGATCCTGCAGTCCAGCCGCGCGCCCGCGCAGCTGACCCTGAGCTTGCGGCGAGGCTGAGCGGCACCGCCGCCGCGCGCTTCGCCAGTCGATCCGGTTTCGGACCCGTTGACGTCCAAGGGGGAGCGGGCTTCCCGGGGTTGTTGAGAGCGAGCCCCCGGTTTCCTGTCCCGCTCCCCTCTCTTTTTCTCCCCGCCCGCGTCCTTCAGGTCGTGCGCCGCTGGTGCCGATCGCGGCCGACCTGCGGCCGGTTTGCTCGTGCGCGCCGCGCGCCTACACTGCGCGCCCACAAGCACAAGCAAACGAGGAGACTGCCCATGAGCCTGTTCCCGACCTGGCGGGTCGTGCCCGCCCAGCCCGGCGCCGTGGTCGCGCCCGACGAGCGGCTGCCCTGGCCGCAGACCACCGCACTCGGCGTGCAGCACGTCATCGCGATGTTCGGCGCCACGGTGCTCGCGCCCATCCTGATGGGCTTCGACCCGAACGTCGCGATCCTGATGAGCGGCGTCGGCACCCTGATCTTCTTCTTCGTGGTCGGCGGACAGGTGCCGAGCTACCTCGGCTCGAGCTTCGCGTTCATCGGCGTGGTGATCGCCGCCACCGGCTACGCCGGCCAGGGCGCCAACGCCAACATCGGGGTGGCGCTGGGCGGCATCATCGCCTGCGGGCTGCTGTACACCGTGATCGGCCTGGTGGTCATGGCCATCGGCACCGGCTGGGTCGAGCGGCTGATGCCGCCGGTGGTGACCGGCGCGGTGGTGGCGGTGATCGGCCTGAACCTGGCCGGCATCCCGATCAAGAACATGGCGCCCACGGGCTTCGACGCCTGGATGCAGGGCGTCACCTTCGTGTGCGTCGGCCTGGTGGCGGTGTTCACGCGCGGCATGACGCAGCGCCTGCTGATCCTCGTGGGCCTGCTGGTGGCGAGCGTGATCTACGCAGTGCTGACCAACGGCCTCGGGTTCGGCAAGCCGATCGACTTCAGCCGCGTGCTCAGCGCACCGTGGTTCGGCGCCCCGGCCTTCGCCGCGCCGGTGTTCGACGCCAAGGCGATGGTGCTGATCGCGCCGGTGGCGATCATCCTCGTGGCCGAGAACCTCGGGCACATCAAGGCGGTGAGCGCGATGACCGGCCGCGACCTCGACCGCTACATGGGTCGCGCCTTCGTGGGCGACGGCGTGGCGACCATGGTCTCGGGCTCGGCCGGCGGCACCGGCGTGACCACCTACGCCGAGAACATCGGCGTGATGGCCGCCTCGAAGATCTACTCGACGGCGATGTTCGTCGTGGCCGCGGTGATCGCCGTCGTGCTCGGCTTCAGCCCGAAGTTCGGCGCGCTGATCCAGGCCATCCCGCTCGCCGTGATGGGCGGCGTGTCGATCGTCGTGTTCGGCCTGATCGCGGTGGCCGGCGCGAAGATCTGGGTCGACAACAAGGTCGACTTCTCCGACAACGCCAACCTCATCACCGCCGCGGTGGTGCTCGTGCTCGGCACCGGCGACTACACCTTGAAGTTCGGCGGCTTCGCGCTCGGCGGCATCGGCACGGCCACCTTCGGCGCGATCCTGCTGCACGCGCTGCTGCGGCGCGGGCGCCTCAGCCCAGCTGCTCGTCGATGACGCGCAGCAGCGCCTGCACGTCCAGCGGCTTGGTCAGGTAGCCGGCGAAGCCGCGCTCGCGAGCGGCGCGCACCCGCTCGGGCATCGCGTCGGCCGACAGCGCCACGCGCGGCACGCGTGCCGTCTCGGCGCGCCGGTCCAGCGCGTCGGCGAGCTCGAGCCCGGTCATGTCGCCCAGGTGCATGTCGATCAGCAGCAGGTCCGGCGCGGCACGGTGCGCCGACGCCAGGGCCGCCATGCCGCTGGCGGCCACCTCGAGCCGGCACCACGGGCGCAGCCGCAGCACCTCGCGCACGAGCTGCACGTTGACGTCGTTGTCCTCGACGTAGAGCACCACGCGCTGCGCCCGCGGCGGCGGCGCTTCGGCCGCCGCCGGCTCGGGCATCGGCGCGGTGTCGGCGAACGCCGCCCGGGCCACCGGCAGGCGCACGCGGAACACCGAGCCGCGGCCGGGCTCGCTGCTCGCGTCGATCGTGCCGCCCATCAGGTGGACCAGCCGGTGCGTGATGACCAGCCCGATGCCGGTGCCCTCGATACCCGTGCGCTCGGCGCCGAGGCGGTTGAACAGCTGGAACAGCTGCCCGAGCTGCTCGCGCGTCAGGCCGCGGCCGCTGTCCTCGACCGCGATCTCGACGAGCTCGCCGTCGGGCCGCGCGCGCAGCTCGACGCGGCCGCCGCGGCGGTTGTACTTGACCGCGTTGGACAGCAGGTTCACCAGCACCTGGCGCAGCCGCACGCGGTCGCCCAGCACGAACAGCGCCGGCCCCGCGCGCACCGGCGCGAGCTGCACGCCGGCGTCGGTGGCGGCGCCGGCCACCAGCGCCAGCGCGTCGGCGGCCACCGTCTCCACGCGCAGCGGTTCGATCGACAGCGCCATCTCGCCGGCCTCGATGCGCGACAGGTCCAGCACGTCGTTGATCATCGCCAGCAGGTGCGCGCCCGCGCGCTCGATGTGCTGCACGCGCGCACGCTGGGCCTCCGGCAGCGGCGCGCCCGCATCCAGCCGCATCAGCTGCGCGAAGCCGAGCACCGCGTTGAGCGGCGTGCGCAGCTCGTGGCTCATGCGCGAGAGGAACTCGGTCTTGGCGAGGTTGGCGCGCTCGGCGGCGCGCGCGGCGACGAGCGCCTGCTCGTACTGCTTGCGCTCGGTGATGTCGTTGAGGTGGCCGTGCCAGATGGTGCTGCCGTCGGGCAGCCGCTCGGGCATCGAGTAGCCCTCGATCCAGCGCCGGCCGCGACCGGGCACCTGCACCTCGAACTCCTGGTGCCACGGCGTGAGGCGCGCGGCCGACTCGGCGATGCTGTCGAGGATGCGCTGGAAGTGCTCGGGCACCACGAGCTTCAGCACCGGCCGCGCGTCGCCGACCACGTCGTGCGGGTCGACGCCGAACAGCGCCTTCAGGCCGTCGCTCGCGTACGGCATCGAGCCGTGGCCCCGCGCGTCGATCACGAACTGGTAGATCACGCCGGGCACGTGACGCGACAGCTTGCCCAGCAGCGCCTCGCTCTCGCGCAGCGCCTGTTCGCTGCGCTGCTTCGCGCGCGCGAGCTGCACGGCGCCGATGATCGCGCCCACCGCGCTCCACAGCGGTTCGAGCGCGCGCAGCTGCGCCTCGTCGTAGCCGCCCGGCCGGTTGGCGAGTCCGACGAGCCCGACCAGCTCGCCGCCGTGGAACAGCGGCACGCCCGCGAACGCGTCGAGCGGCGGATGCCCGCGCGGCAGCCCGCCGCGGCGCGGGTCGGTGGCCGGCGCGTTGGCGATCACGAGTTCGCGCGAGCGCACGGGCACGCCGAACAGGCTGCGCATGTTGCGGAACTCGAGGCCGTCGCGGCGCTCGCGGGCCACGCGCTCGCGCGTCGCGTCGTCCCACGAGATGTCGGTCAGCGTGAAGATCTTCAGGTACGGCTCGCCGGCCGGGTCGTGCCAGACCTCGGCGACGAAGCCGTACTCGCTGCCGGTGATCGCCAGCAGCTCCGGCAGCAGCGGGTCGAAGACCTCGGCCGCGCCCGCGCCGCGGATGAACCGCGACTGCACCCGGTGGACGATGGCACCGAGGTCGGGCGGAGGCGGCGGCTCGGGCACGGCGGCGGCGATCAGCCCGGCTTGGCCAGCCCGAGCTTGTCGACCAGGGCCTTCTCCTTGCGGAACGTCTCTTCGGCGAAACGGGTGTATTGCGACGGGCTCATGTAGAGGAGCTGCTGGTCGTACTTGGCCAGCGCCTCCACGTGATTCGGCATTTCCATCGCCGACTTGAAGACGTCGTGGATGCGCTGCACCAGCGCCGGGTCCATGCCCTTCGGACCGCCCAGGCCGTACGGCGACGCCTGCACGATCGGCAGGCCCAGCTCCTTGAGCGTGGGCACGTCGGGGAACTTGGCCAGCCGCTGCTCGCCCCAGGTGTTGAGCACGCGCAGCTTGCCCGCGGCCACGTGCGGCGCGAAGCCGGTGGAGTCGGCCGCGGCCATGATGTGGCCGCCGAGGATGGCCTGCATCAGGTCGGCGCTGCCCTTGAACGGCACGTGCGTGAGCTGCAGGCCCGCCTGCTGCGCGATGTCTTCCATCGTCAGGTGCGGGCTGGTCAGCGCGCCGGTCGAGCCGTAGGTGAGCTTGCCCGGGTTGGCCTTCGCGTAGGCCACGAAGTCGGCCCACGACTTGATGGGCGAGTCGGCCGGCACGACCACGCCGAAGGCGTAGCCGGTGATGCCGATGATGTAGGTGATGTCCTTCACCGGGTCCCAGGTGATGCGCGTGGTGTACGGTAGGCGGAACACGCCGAGCGGCACCTGCGCGAGCGTGTAGCCGTCGGGCCGGCTCTGCTGCAGCTGCTGCGCCGGCAGGGTGCCGCCGGCGCCGGGCTTGTTCTCGACCACGACCTGCTGGCCGAGCAGCTTGCTCGCGTTCTCGGCCAGCACGCGCATCGTGATGTCGGTCGGCCCGCCGGCGGGAAAGGCGATCATCAGCTTGACCGGCTGCGCAGGCCACTGGCCCTGCGCGCGCGCGACGAAAGGCAGCGCGGCCAGCACGGGCGCGGCGGCGATGGAACGGATGACGTGACGACGTTTCATGGGCAAGGAACTCCGGATGACTGCGGGGCGAGGCAAGCATGGTCGCGCCGCGCCACCCCCGCAATCGGGCAAGCCCGGTGCAGGGCCTGCGCGCGAACGCGCACACTCGGCGGCATCGTCACCGCTGCCCTGCCGAGTCCGACCATGCCGTACGTCCCGCACGCCCTCTTCACACCGCCGCGACCCATGCGCCGCGCGCTGCTGGCCGCGATCGCGCTCGCGCTGCCCGCCCTCGCGCTGCCCGGCGTGGCCGCCGCGCAGGCCGCGGCGGGCTGGCCGAGCAAGCCGGTGCGCATCGTCGTGCCCTTCGCGGCCGGCGGCACCACCGACATCCTCGCGCGCGCGCTCGCACCCGAGCTGCAGCGCGCCTTCGGCCAGCCGTTCGTGGTCGACAACAAGCCCGGCGCGGGCGGCAACACCGGCGCGGCCGAAGTCGCCAAGGCGCCGCCCGACGGCTACACCTTGCTGATGGGCACCGTGGGCACGCACGCCATCAACCCGGCGCTGTACCCGAAGATGCCCTACGACCACGTGAAGGACTTCGCGCCGATCACCCTGGTGGCCGGCGTGCCCAACGTGCTGGTGATGAACCCGGCGCAGGCGCAGAAGTACGGCGTCAACTCCGTGGCCGACCTCGTGAAGGCGCTGAAGGCCAACCCCGGCAAGCTCAACATGGCGAGCTCGGGCAACGGCACGTCGATCCACCTGTCCGGCGAGCTGTTCAAGAGCCTGACCGGCACCTTCATGCTGCACCTGCCGTACCGCGGCTCCGGCCCGGCGATGATCGACCTGCTGGCCGGCAACGCCGACGTGATGTTCGACAACCTGCCCTCGGCCATGCCGCACATCAAGGCCGGCAAGCTCAGGGCCTTCGCGGTGACCAGCGCCACGCGCTCGGGCGCGCTGCCCGAGCTGCCGACCATCGCCGAGTCGGGCGTGAACGAACTGAAGGGCTACGAGGCCAGCTCGTGGTTCGGCCTGTTCGCGCCGGCCGGCACGCCGCCGGAGATCGTCAACCGCGTGCAGCAGGAAGTGGCCAGGGCGCTGCAGACCCCCGCGCTGAAGGAGCGCCTGCAGTCGCAGGGCGCCAACCCGAGCGGCAACACGCCCGCCGAGTTCGCGAAGCTGATCGACGCCGAGACGAAGAAGTGGGCGCAGGTGGTCAAGGTGTCGGGGGCGAAGGTCGATTGACTTCGGCCGCGCGCACCGCGCGACGCCGCCTGATCGCCACCGCCGCGGCCACCGCCGTCGCTGCGCTCGCTGTGCGCGCCGGTGCGCAGCCGGCCCCGCCGGTCGAGCTGCAGCGCGTGTCCGAGCACTGCTGGTTCGTGCAGGGGCTGGCCGCGCTCGGCACGCGCGAGAACCGCAACTTCATCAGCAACGCCGGCGTCGTGGTCACGCCGGCCGGCGTGGTGCTGGTCGACGCGCTCGGCTCGCCGGCGCTGGCGCGCGAACTGCTCGCGGCGATCGCGCGGGTCGCGCGGCAGCCCGTGACGCACGCCGTGGTGACGCACTATCACGCCGACCACGTGTACGGTCTGGCCGAACTGCGACGCGCCGGCGCGACGGTGGTCGCGCACGCGTCGGCGCGCGAATACCTCGGCTCCGAGACCGCGCCGCTGCGGCTGCGCACCAGCATCGAAGAAGGCCTCACCGAGCCGGGCACCACGCTCGTGGCCGCCGACCGCTGGCTCGAGGCCGACACCACGCTCGAGCTCGGCGGCGTGCGACTGCGCCTCGTGCACGTCGGGCCCGCGCACACGCCGGAAGATCTGGCCGTGGCGGTCGAGCCCGACGGCGTGCTGTTCGCCGGCGACCTCGTGTTCCGCGGCCGCGTGCCCTTCGTCGGTACCGCCGACAGCCGCCGCTGGATCGCCTCGCTCGACCGGATGCTCGCGCTCGCGCCGCGCGTCATCGTGCCCGGCCACGGGCCGGTGTCGCACGACGCGCGCGCCGACCTGCAACTCACGCGCGACTACCTCGCCTACCTGCGCCAGACCATGGGCCGCGCCGCACGCGAGATGCAACCCTTCGACGACGCCTACGCCGCCACCGACTGGTCGCGCTACGAGTCGCTGCCGCTGTTCCGCATGGCCAACCGCATCAATGCGTACAACACGTACCTGCTGATGGAGCAGCAGCGGGAGTGAGGTGCGGCGGCGCCCGCGCTACACCCCCACCCACACCACCGCCCGCCGCGCTTCGATCCAGCGCTCGTAGTGCGCGGCGTAGGCTTCCTCGATGCGGTTGCGCTTGACCTTGAAGGTGGGCGTGATGAACCCGTTGTCGACGGTCCACGGCGTGGTCAGGACCACCAGGCAGTCGAGTTGTTCGTGCGGGTCGAGCCGCGCGTTCACGTCGCGCAGGTGGGCCTCGAGCGACGCTTCGATCTCGGCGCGCAGTGCCGCGTCGGCGGCGCGCTGGGCGGCGTCGGCGTTGAGCATCACCAGCCCGAGGGGCTGGCCAAGGTTGGCGCCGGTCACCGCACAGGCTTCGACGGCCGGGTGCATGACGAGCTTGTCCTCGATGGGCGCGGGGGCGACGTACTTGCCCTTGCTGGTCTTGAACAGGTCCTTCACGCGGCCGGTGATGCGCAGGTTGCCGGCCGCGTCGAGCTGGCCCTTGTCGCCGGTGTGCAGCCAGCCATCGTCGGTGAACGCCTCGCGCGTGAGGCCGGGCTCCTTGAAGTAGCCGAGCATCAGCCCGCCGCTGCGCATCTGGATCTCGCCGCTGGCCGGGTCGAGACGGCTCTCGACGCCGTCGTAGGGCAGTCCCACGGTGCCGGGGCGCGGCTGGCCGGGCAAGGTGGCGTGCGAGATGCCGCAGTTCTCGGTCATGCCGTAGACCTCGACGATCTCCAGCCCGAGGTCGGCGTACCACTTCAGCAGCTCCGGCGGCATCGGTGCCGCGCCGCCGGCGGCGAGCCGGCACTGGTCGAGGCCGAGCGCCTTGAGGATCTTGCGGCGCACGATGCCGCCGAGCAGCGGGACGCGCAGCAGCCGCTGCAGCTTGGCCGGCGGCATCTTCGCGTGCACGCCCTGCTGGAATTTCACCCACAGCCGCGGCACGGAGAAGAAGCAGGTGGGCCGCGCGCGCTGCAAGTCGGCGGCGAAGGTGTCGAGCGACTCGGCGAAGAACACGTGCATGCCGCTGGCCAGCATGCCGTGCTCGACCACGATGCGCTCGGCCACGTGCGCCAGCGGCAGGTAGCTCAGCATGCGCCAGTCGCGTTCGAGCTGCACGCGCTTGAGACCCGCCTGGGTGGCCCACGCGAAGCCGCCGAAGCTGTGCATCACGCCCTTGGGCGCGCCGGTGGTGCCCGAGGTGTACATGATCGTGCACAGCTCGTCGGCGCCGCGCACCGGCTGGCCCTGCAGCGGCGCGGTGGCCTCGACCACCGAGTCCCAGCGCAGGTAGTCGGTGGGCGGCGCCAGCGGCAGCGCGATGCACGGCAGCTCGGCCGGCACGCCGGGCTTCATCGCGTCCCAGCCGTCGAGCTTGCCGACGAACAGCAGCTTCGACTCGCTGTGCTCGAGGATCTGGCGGATGGTGGCGGCGGTCAGCGTCGGGTACAGCGGCACCGACACGTGCCCGGCCATCCAGATCGCCCAGTCGGCCATCAGCCACCACGCGGTGTTCTTCGACAGGATGGCGATGTTCGAGCCCGGCGGCAGGCCCAGCGCGCGCAGGTGCGCGGCCATGCGCCGGGCCTGGTCGGCCGCCTGCGCCCAGGTGAAGTCGCGCAGCGCGCCGCCGCCCAGCGGCTGCGTCAGGCACACCGCGTCGGGCGCCGTGCGCTCCCAGTGGTACAGGCGCTGCAGCGCCAGCGCGTCGGGCACGACGTCGGGATGGCTCATCGGACGCTCCGCTCGTGGACGGTGCCGGCGAGCGTAGCGGCTCGCCATCGCGCCGAACACCGGGGGCACCCGAAGCCGCAGGCTCGGGTCCGCCGGGCCGCCCCAAGGACCCGAAGCCCCCTCGGGGGGCAGCGAGCGCAGCGAGCGTGGGGGCGCAGGTTCAGGCTATGCCCGGATTTCCTTCGGCGCCGACGATGCGCGGCAGGTTCAGCCGGCGCGGCGCCACGCGCGCCGGCGCGCCGCCCTTGGCGCGGGCGCGCAGCCACTGCTCGGCGAGCTCCCACACCGGCGGCGTCTTCGCGTCGCGCGCCTGCTCCGACACCGGCGCCCAGCCGGCGACCTTGTAGCTCTTGCCGGCCTCGAGCGGCCGTCCGTCCAGGCGCATGTCGCTGATGCGCGAGCCCATCGCGGCGGCCGGCGCGATGGTGTACTGCAGGCCGCCCACGCGCACCATGTCGCCGCCTTGCTGGTAGTACGGGTCGGGGTTGAACAGGTTGTCGGCCACGTCCTCGAGGATGGTCTTGATCTGCTCGCCGGTGAGCTCGCTGACGGTGGTGTACGGGTAGGTGATGGCGGTCTGGTCCATCAGCAGCTCGCGCGTGATCGGCTGACCGGGCAGCAAGGTGGTGCCCCAGCGGAAGCCGGGCGAGAACGCGATCTGCGCGCCCTGCACCTCCATCAGCGCGTCGCACAGCAGCTGGTCCCACGAGCCGTTGAAGTTGCCGCGCCGGTACAGCAAGGCGTCGCTGACCGCGAGCACCTCGCGCAGCTTCGCTTCGTGCGGCGCGCGCACCTTGTCGATCAGCGCCTGCATGTCCGGGTCGGCCGGCAGCAGGTTGGCGAACACCGGCAGCAGCCGGTAGCGCAGGCCGGCCACGCGGCCGGCCTTCACGTCGAGGTCGAGCACGCCGAGGAACTTGCCGTTGCTGCCCGCGTTGGTGACGAGCGTCTGCCCGCCGCGGTTCTTCACGACCACCGGCAGCGGCACGCCGTCGTGCGTGTGGCCGCCGAGGATGGCGTCGAGACCGCTCACGCGCGAGGCCAGCTTCAGGTCGACGTCCATGCCGTTGTGGCTGAGCAGCACCACGACCTGCGCGCCCCTGGCGCGCGCGTCGTCGACCGCCTTCTGCATCTCCTCGTCGCGGATGCCGAAGCTCCAGTCGGGCACGAAGTAGCGCGGGTTGGCGATCGGCGTGTAGGGGAAGGCCTGGCCGACGATGGCCACCGGCACGCCGTTGACCTCGCGCATCACGTAGGGCTTGAACACCTCGTCGCCGAAGTCGGTGGTGCGCACGTTCTGCGCCACGAAGTCGACGCGGCCCTTGAAGTCGCCGTCGACCACCTGCTTCACGCGCTCGGCGCCGTAGGTGAACTCCCAGTGCCCGGTCATCACGTCCACGCCGAGCCGCAGGCAGGCATCGACCATGTCCTGCCCGCCGCTCCACAGCGAGGTGGCCGAGCCCTGCCAGGTGTCGCCGCCGTCGAGCAGCAGCGCGCCGGGCCGCGAGGCCTTGAGCCGCTTCACGAGCGTGGCGAGGTGCGCGAAGCCGCCGACCTTGCCGTAGCGCCGCGCGGCGCGCTCGAAGTCGAGGCAGGTGAACGCGTGCGCCTCGCGCGTGCCCGGGCGCAGACCCACGGCCTTCAGCAGCGCCTCGCCCACCAGGTGCGGCAGCTTGCCGGCCTGCTCGCCGAAGCCGAGGTTGACGCTCGGCTCGCGGAAGTGGATCGGCAGCAGCTGTGCGTGGCAGTCGGTGAAGTGCAGCAGCGAGACGTTGCCGAAGCGCGGCAGCTCGTAGGGCGACGCGGCCTGTGCGTGCGACTCGCGCGCGTCGAGCGCGAAGCCGGCGACGGCCGCCGCCCCGAGCACGCGCGCGAAGTCGCGGCGGCCCAGGTTCATGCGGAAGGTCTCACTGGTTGACGGGGCTCTGCGGATCGAGCAGCAGCGCCATGATGTCGCGCATCTGCTTCTCGTTGAGCACACCGGCGTGGCCGAAGCGCGGCATGCCGGAGCACGCCGTGTAGGCCTTCGAGTTGTAGATCTTGCCCCACGTGTACTGCACGATCGGCTGCGCCGCGGGGGCGTTGGGGTCGGTCACGCCGCGCAGCTTGCCGTACTGGTAGAGGCTGGGGCCGAGCGTGCCGAACGAGATCTCCTGCTTGCTGATCTGGTGGCAGTTGTAGCAGTTGCCTCCGCTCGGCGCGTTGGCCGCGTCGGTCCAGGTCATGCCGCGGCCGTTCTGCGCGAGGCGTTCGCCTTCGCGCCAGTCGCCGAGGTACTTGCCGTCCGACGGCGGCTTGATGGTCGCGAGCGCCTCGGCTTCGATGCGCCTGGCCACGTCGGCCGGCGGCGCGTCGGGCGACGAGCAGGCGCGCTGCGCGAGGTCCTGCTCGATGCGGTCCATCTTGGCGATGCCCTGTTCGCGGAACGAGGCCTTCATGACCTGCTGCGTCAGTGCATCGAGCTCGGCGGGCGACGGCAAGGTGGCGCAGCCGGCGATCGCGGCGACGGCACCGGCAGCGGCCAGCGCGGCGACGGCACGGGGATGGCGGAACTTCTTCATGCGTCGGCTCCCGTTCAGCGCTTGATCGACGGCGCGATCGACTCCGCGCCCTTGGCGTTGACCCCCATGTACACGCCCAGCGCGATGGTCGCGTCGGACGCGTAGCCGGGGTACGGGAAGCGCTGCTGGCGGTAGCAGTCGTTCAGGCGCCGCTGCATGCCCCACAGCTCGCCGCTGGAGACGCGATAGGCCGGCCAGGCCGCGAAGCCGACGCCGTCGCCGGGGTTCTTCGTGAGGTCGGGCAGGTCCTGCAGGCGGATGCGCTTGCCCGCCTCGCCGTGGCACGACGCGCACGAGAAGTCGTACGGGCCGCCGCGGAAGAAGAACACGCGCTTGCCGATCTCGTACATCTTCTTCTCTTCGACATGCGACTGCGGCAGGTTGAAGCGCATGCCGCGCGAGGCGGCCGAGATCCACGCCACCAGCGCCTCGAGATTGGCCTGCTCGCCGCGGCCGAACGGCGTCTTCGCGATCTCGGCGGCGTTCAGGCCCTGCAGCGTCTCCATGCAGGTGAGCAGGCGCGACTCCAGGTCCTGCACCTTCTTCGTGTCGGCGAACCAGCGCGGCAGCTCGACGAAGGCGCCCTTCACCACGCCCGGCCCCTTGCCGAGGTCGCAGGCTTCGAGCGAGGCGTTCTTCGGGCCGCGCTTCTGCTTCCACAAGGCCTCGCCCTTGGCCTCGAACAGCTCGGCCGGGTTGCCGTCGGCGAGCATCGCGCGGTACTGCGCGATGCCGTCGGCCGCGTTGGTCTGGGCGAACGCGGCGCCGCTGGCGAGCAGCGCGGCGGCGAGCCCCGTGACGGTGGCGTACTTCATTCGTCTCCTCGTGCTTCGGGCGGGCGGACGCGCCCGCGACGCGCAGGGTGCCGCACGCCGCGGGTGCTGGCTATCCGGGGTGGACCGGGTGGGCCGCTCGCAGGTTCAGCTCAGGCGACCGCCGCTTCGTCGGTGCGCTTGCCGCCCTTGTTGTCGACCCAGGTCACCGTGATCTTGTCGCCGGCCTTGGCGCCCTTGACGGTGAACTGCAGGAACGGGTTCTTCGAGATCGCCGGCCCCCACAGCGCCGTCATCACGGTCTTGCCGTTGTGCTGCGCCGTGACTTCCTGGATGAACCAGGCGGGGATCGTGTTGCCGGCCGAGTCCTTGCGCTGGCCGGTCTCCATCTCGTGGCTCATCAGCACGCGCACCACCGCGTTGCCGCCTTGCGCCTGCGCGCGAATCCGCATCGGGTCTGCCATCTCTCAACCTCCGCAGCCACCGAGGGTGACCTTGATTTCCTTCTGCGCGTAGAGCACGCGGTTGTCCGCGAGCACCGCGACGGCGTAGACGTTCGAGGTCTGGCCCATCTTCACGCGCGTGGAGACGGCCGGCTCGACGCCATCGGTCAGGTCGAACACCGCCGCCAGCGCGTTCGGGTTCTTCTCGACCAGCAGCATGACCCGCTTGACGCCGGGCAAGGTGGTCGTCGCGCCGACCGGCACGACGGCGCCGTTCTCGGCGATGTCGGGGCCCTGCAGGGTCAGGTCCTTGCTCTCGGCGGGCTTGGCCACGCCGAGCGCCTTGGCCACGTCGTCGAGCGACTTGGCCTCGAACGCCGCCTTGGGCCAGCCGCTCTGGGCCAGCACGTCGCGCGGCAGCAGCGACATCGTCGCCAGCAGCCCGGCGAGCTTCGCGCCGGTCTTCATCACTTCACGTCGTTGTGTCATCCACGACCTCCTGTTTCGGACACCCACTGGATCATCGCCCGGATCGCGCCTCGGCACCGCATCAGGGTTTCGCGCCGCCGGCCAGCCATTGTGCGATCTGCGCGGCCTCGGCCTCGCCGATCGACTGCGCGGGCATCGGCACCGTGCCCCACGCGCCCACGCCGCCTTGCCGGATCTTCGTGACGAGCTGCCCCACCGCGTCGTCGCGCCCGGCGTAGCGCGCGGCGATCTCGCGGAAGGCCGGGCCGACGAGCTTGCCGTCGACCTGATGGCAGGCGAGGCAGGCATTGGACTGCAGCAGCGAGCCGACCGAGGCCGCCGCCGTCGGCGTCGTCGCCGGCGTTGCCGGCGCTGCGGCGGCGGCCTTCGGCGCTGCCGGCGCGGTGTTCGCGCCGCGCTGCGGGCCGACGGTGCGCTGCTGCTGCGCGAGGTTGCCGTGCGCGTTGCGCGCGTGGTCGGGCAGGTACGACGCGATCGTCGGCTCGGTCGCGCAGTCGCGCATGCACGCCGTACCCTGCACGTCGGGCTTGCGCCGCGTGCCGAACTCGGGGCCGGGCCACTTGGCGTGGTCGAGCGTCTTGCCGTTGCGGTTGGGCAGCAGCTGCTGCACCTGCGCGATGTTGCGCTCGGACAGCTCGAACTCCGCCGGCAGCACCTCGCCGAGGTGCAGGATGTACGCGGTGACCGCGTAGACCTCGTCGTCGGTCAGCGACTTCGGCGCGGTCCACGGCATCGCGCGGCGGATGTAGTCCCACAGCGTCGACAGCTGCGAGACCTTCATCAGGGTCGTGCGCTGCGGATAGTTCGGATCGCGCAGCGCGGCCACGCGGCCGGTCTTCACGTCCTCCTTCGTGGTGCCGCCGACGATGGGCGTGAAGACCTCGTTGCTCTCGCCGAAGACGCCGTGGCAGCCGGCGCACTTCGCCTCCCACACCTGCTGTCCCTGCGCCACCGTGCCGCGGCCGGGCGGCAGGCCCTTGAAGTCGGGACGCACGTCGATGTCCCACGCGGCCACTTCCTTCGGTGTGGCGGCACGGCCGATGCCGGGAAAGCGCTCGGCGGCGTGGGCCGCGGAGGCGGCCAGGCACGCGGCCGCGAGCGCGAGCGCG
>Ga0073934_10005415_pt1 | contig 19787 bp, 17 predicted proteins | sample LarsenN4metaG_FD_76834 | JGI IMG/M metagenome (GOLD analysis project Ga0073934, IMG submission 76834) | Hot spring sediment bacterial and archeal communities from British Columbia, Canada, to study Microbial Dark Matter (Phase II) - Larsen... ... | reverse complement strand
GCTGATCGGGCCCAAGTTCGTGAACGGGCTGCCCGAGCTCGGCCGCTCGCTCGCCATGATGCTGCCGCCGTCGGGGTACGAGCATCTGCCGACCTTCCTGCGCTCGATCGCCGAAACCGTCGCGATGGCGTTCCTCGGCACGCTGCTCGCCGCGGTCTTCGCCCTGCCGATCGCCTTCCTCGCGGCGCGCACCACGCTGCCGGTCCGGATGCTGCAATTCGGGTTCCGGCGATTCGCCGACAGCCTGCGCACCCTCGACTACCTGATCTGGGCGCTGGTGTTCGTGCGCGCGATCGGCCTCGGGCCGATGGCCGGAATCCTCGCCATCGCGGTCGTGGACCTCGGCACGCTGATCAAGCTCTTTTCCGAGGCGATTGACAACGCGGAACGCGGGCCGGTGGAGGGCGTGCGCGCCGCGGGCGGCAGCCGGCTGGACGAGATCCGCTACGGCATCCTGCCCCAGGTCGTGCCGAACATCCTGTCCGCGACACTGTACATGTGGGAGTCGAATACGCGCTCCGCGACCGTGCTCGGCGTGGTGGGCGCCGGCGGCATCGGCTACTACCTGTCGGACCGCCTGCGCGTCTATGAGTGGGGCGAGTCCGCGCTGATCATCCTGCTGATCATCGCCGCGGTCGTGCTGATTGACTTCATCTCCTCGCGCCTGCGCCGCCGGCTGATCCGCGGCGCCTAGCAGCGAAACGCGCGGCAGTCGCGGCCGAGTCGCGCCGTCCGGCGGCGATCCCGCGCGGGCCGTCTGCGTCCGGAGCGGCGGCTTTTCCGAAGGCGTGATGCCGCGAACGAGTTGGTCTAAACTCGCCGGCATGCGGAAGATGGGGAAGCGCGAAGCGAACGCTCGCCGCGGCGGGCGGGTGACGCGGCCGCGGGAGGGCGAGGGGATGGCGACCTCGCGCCCCGGCTGGGCGGACGGGCGCTCGCCGCAGACCGAGCCTTGATCGCTCCGGGCGGGTCGCGGTCCGCCGTCCGCATGATCCGGAGCCGGCGTCTCCCCGCCGCGGTGCTTCGCGCATGAGACGGAACCGCCTCGGCGAAAGCGCGCTGGAAGTCACCGAGTTCTGCCTCGGCACCATGACCTGGGGCGAGCAGACGGGCGAGCGCGAAGCGCACGAGCAGATCGCCTGGGCGCTCGATCGCGGCATCAATTTCGTGGACACCGCGGAGATGTACCCGGTGCCGCCGCGGCGCGAGACGCAGGGTGCGACCGAACGCATCCTCGGCGCGTGGATCGCGAAGAACCGCGCGCGGCGCGCCGAGCTCGTCATCGCCAGCAAGATCGCGGGCCCCGGACGGCGCGACTGGATCCGGAACGGCGAGACGCACGTCTCGAAGAAGACGATTCCGTGGGCGATTGACGACAGCCTCAAGCGCCTGCGGACCGACTGGATTGACCTGTACCAGATCCACTGGCCGGAGCGCTACGTGCCGGCGTTCGGCAGCTGGCAGTATGACCCTTCGAAGGAGCGCGAGGAGACGCCGATCCTGGAGCAGATCGAGGCGATGGCCGATGCGATCCGCGCGGGAAAGATCCGCGCCTACGGCCTTTCGAACGAGACGACCTGGGGCCTGTGCGAGTTCTGGCGCCTGGCGCGCGAAAACGGCCTGCCGCCGCCCGCCTCGGTGCAGAACGGCTACAGCCTGGTGAACCGCATGTTCGACGGCGACCTGGCCGAGGCGAGCCGGCGCCTGAACATCCCGCTGCTTGCCTACTCGCCGCTGGCGATGGGTCTGCTCACGGGCAAGTTCCGCGGCGAACCGTACGGCGAGGGCTGGCCGCGCGAGGCGCGCCTGGCGAAGTTTCCCGATTTCGGCGAGCGCTACAAGCGGCCGCGCGTGCTTGCGGCCGTCGAGGAGTACCGCAAGGTGGCGCGCAAGCACGGCCTGCCGATGCTCGCGCTCGCGCTCGGGTTCGTGCGCTCGCGCTTCTTCGTCGCCTCGACCCTGCTCGGGGCGACCTCGGTCGCGCAGCTCGAGGAGCAGGCGAAGCACTTCGACCTCGCACTCGCGCCTCAGGTGCTCGCCGACATCGAGGCGGTGAACGCCCTCCACCCCAGCCCGGCGGCGCAATAGGCGATGTGGGAGGCCGCCGCGCTGATCGCGCTCGCCGCGGGGACGCTCTTCTGGGCCGACAGCCTGCGCGCGCGCGAGCGCGCGCTCGAGGCGGGGCGGCGCGCGTGCGAGCGCCGTGGCCTGCAGCTTCTGGACGAGACGGTGGCGTTCGCCTCGCTGCGCCTGGCGCGCGACGAGGACGGAAGAATCCGGCTCAAGCGCATCTACACGTTCGAGTTCTCCGACACCGGCGACAACCGCCGCCAGGGCGCGGTCGTGCTGGTGGGCGAGCGGATCACAGACCTGCGGCTCGAGCCGCCGCTCGCGCAGTGAGGCGCGCCCGATGAGCCGCTGGCTCGAAGGCCGCGTGATCGAGAACCGGCACTGGACCGAGACGCTTTTTTCGCTTCGCGTCGAGGCCCCGCCGCTAGCCTTCGAGGCCGGACAGTTCGTGCGCATCGCGCTCGACGTGGCGGGCGAGCGCATCGCGCGGCCGTTCTCCTTCGTCAACCCGCCGCAGGATCCGGTGCTGGAGTTCTACGGCGTCATCGTGCCCGAGGGGCCGCTGTCGCCGCGGCTTGCGCGCCTTTCCCCGGGCGACACGCTGTACGTCGCCGACAACCCCTCGGGCTTTCTTGTCCTCTCCGAGGTGCCGCCCGCCGAGGACCTGTGGCTCGTTTCGACCGGAACCGGGATCGCTCCGTTTCTCTCGATCCTGCGCACCGGAACATGCTGGGAACGCTACCGGCGCGTGATCCTCGTCCATGGCGTGCGCCGCGCCGCCGAGCTCACGTATCGCGAGCTGATCGAATCGCTCGTGCGCGAGCGCGCCGGGCGCTTCGCCTATGTGCCGTTCGTCTCGCGCGAGCGCGCTTCGGGCGCGCTGGAAGGACGCATTCCGGCGGCGATCCGCGACGGGCGCCTGGAGGCGGCCGCAGGCCCCATCGGCCCGGAACGGAGCCAGTTCATGCTGTGCGGCAACCCGCAGATGCTGAAGGACGTCACCGCGGCGCTCTCCGAGCGGGGCCTGCGCAAGCACCGCCGGCGCTCTCCGGGTCACATCACGGTGGAGGCGTTCTGGTAGCGCTGCGTGTTCTCGTGCTCGTCGCGGCGCTCGCCGTCCTCGGCGGCTGCAGCGCGGTGCGCCTCGCCTACGACAACGCCGACACGCTGCTCGCCTGGCAGGCGAACAGCTGGTTCGACTTCCAGGGCGAGCTCGCCGAGGAGCGCGACCGGCGCATCGCGGCATTCCTCGCCTGGCATCGCGCGCAGGCGCTGCCGCGGTACGCGAAGCTCGCCGAGGAAGCGGCGCGGCGGCTGGAACGCGGCCTTGTCCGCGCCGACCTCGAGTGGGCATACGAGGCCGTATTCGCGCAGATCCGGGAAGCGCTCGCCGTCGCGGCCCTGGAAGCCGCACCGCTGCTCGACCGGCTGGAGGCCGAGAACCTTTCGCATTTCGAAGCCCGTCTCGTCGAAGAAAACCGCAAGTTCGCGCGCGAGCACCTGCGCCCCCCGCCCGAGGAGCGGCGCAGGCAGCGGCTCAGGCGCACCGTCGAGAGGCTGGAGGACTGGCTCGGGGATCTGTCGGAAGAGCAGCTCCGTCGTGTCCGGAGCTACAATGAGCGGGCCCCGCTCGCCGACGAGATGCGCGCGAGGGAACACCAGCGGCTTCAGCGCGAGCTGGTGGCGATGCTGCGCGCGAGGGAGGCGACGCGCAAGCTCGCCGACTGGGCCCCGAACTGGGACCGCAATCGCGAGCCTGCCTACGCCGAGGCGATCCGGCGCATCCGGGCGGAGACCATGGACATGCTGCTTGAGCTGGACAGGACGCTCACGGGCGAGCAGCGTCGCGCCGCGGTCGCGCGGCTGCGATCGTGGGCCGCCGACTTCGAGCATCTGGTGCGCCGATGAACGAGCGCGCCGACGCGCCGGCGGAGCGAACGGCGGCTCGCGCGGGCGAAGCACCGCCCGGCTACGCCGGGCTGCCGCGCGATGCGCAGCTCGAATACAAGGCGATCCTCGCCAACGCCTCGATCGGCATCGCCTTCACCCGCGACCGCAGGTTCTTCCTCTGCAATCCGAAGTTCGCCGAGATGTTCGGCTGGAAGCCCGAGGAGCTGATCGGCCAGCCGGGCATGGTGGTCTATCCGTCGCGCGAGAGCTACGAGGCGCTCGGCGCGATCGCGGTGCCGATCCTTTCCTCCGGCCGCCAGCTCGACATCGAGTGGGAAGTCAGGCGCAAGGACGGCAGCACCTTCCTGTGCCGCATGATCGCGAAGGCGATAGACCCGCAGCGCACGCAGCAGGGCACGGTGTGGATCGTCGAGGACATCACCGAGAGAAAGCGCCAGGCGGACGAACTCGCGCGCCTTGCGCGCGAACAGGAGGCGATCTTCAACGCCGCCTCGATCGGCATCTGCTTCGTGCGCGATCGCAGGATCGTGCGCTGCAATCGCCGTTTCGAGGAGCAGTACGGCTATGGACCGGGCGAACTGGTAGGACGGCCGACGTCCGAGCTCTACGCCTCGGTGGAAACCTGGCGCGCCGTCGGCGAGGCTTACGCGCGGGTCAACGCGGGCCAGACGTACACCACGGTGGCGCTCACGCGGCGCAAGGACGGCAGCACCTACTGGTCGCGGCTCACCGGCTGCGCGGTGGACCCGGGCAATCCGGCGCGGGGTTCGGTGTGGCTGGACGAGGACATCACCGAGCAGAAGCGCGCGCAGGAGGAGCTGCAGCGCGTGCTCGCCGAGCAGCAGGCGCTCACCGACAACGTGGTGGTCGGCATCGCGTTCGTGCGCGATCGCAGGATCGTGCGCTGCAACCGGCGCTTCGAGGAGATGTTCGGTCGCGCACCCGGCGAGGCCGACGGCATGTCGGTGCGCGAGCTGTACTTCGCCGACGAGCAGTACGAAAAAGGGGCCGAAAACTACGCCGTGCTGGACGCCGGCCGGCCGGTGTCGGCCGAGCACTGGCTGCGTCGGCGGGACGGCTCGGGATTCTGGTGCCGCGTCTCCGGACGCGCGGTGGCGCCCGGCGAGCCCGCGCGCGGCTACGTCTGGCTGTTCGAGGACGTCACCGACCGCAAGCGCGCGGACGAAGAGCTGCAGCGGCTGGTGCGCGAGCAGGAATTGATTCTCGACAACGCCACGGTCGGGATCGTGTTCGCGCGCGACCGCGTGATCCAGCGCGTCAACCGGCGCATGGAGGAGATGACCGGCTACAGCGCCGCGGAGCTCGTCGGCGCCTCGAGCGCGGTGCTCTTCGCCGACCGCGCCGACTGGGAGCGGGCGGTGGCGCTTGCGTACGACACGACGCCGCCGGGGGGGATCCACGAAACCGAGTGGCGCTTCCGGCGCAAGGACGGCTCGACCTTCATCTGCCGCACCCGCGGCCGGCGCATTGACGCGGGCGGGAGCGAGCAGCAGTGGATCTGGAGCATGGAGGACGTCACCGCCGAGCGCGACGCCGAGGAGCGCGTGCGGCGCGCGCTCGCCGAGCAGGAACTGATCGTCGAGAACGCCCAGGTCGGCATCGTGTTCGTCAAGGATCACGTCATCCAGCGCTGCAACCGGCGCGCCGCCGAAATGCACGGCTACGCCCCGGAGGAGATGGTGAACAAGCCGGTGTGGGCGCTGCACGCCGACGGCGAACGCGGTCGCGCCGAAGGGGCCGAGGTCTATGCGCGCACGCCCCCGGGCGGCACCTGGTCCACGGAGATCACTCTGCGGCGCAAGGACGGCTCGACTTTCATCGGGCGAGCCGTCGGGCGCAGGGTGGATTCCGGCGCGGCCGAGCAGCAGTGGATCTGGATCCTGGAGGACGTGACCGCCGAGCGCGAGATGCGCGATGCGCTGGAGCGCATGGTCGCCGAGCGCACGCAGGAGCTGGTGTCGGCGAACCGGCGGCTAGAGGCCGAGATCTACGACCGCAAGCAGGCCGAGGAGCGCGCCCAGCACCTCGCCGACCACGATCCGCTCACCGGACTGCCCAACCGGCGGCTGCTGGAGGACCGGCTCAGCCAGGCGATCGCGCGCGGCGACCGCACGCAGAAGCCCACCGCGGTGATGTTCGTGGACTTGGATCACTTCAAGGCGATCAACGACACGCTCGGTCACGCGATCGGGGACCTTGTGCTCAAGGAAGTGGCCGAACGGCTGGTGCGGCAACTGCGCCTGGGCGACACCGTGTGCCGGATCGGCGGCGACGAATTCGTGGTGGTGCTGCCGGAGATCACGCGCTCCTCGGACGCCGCCGGCGTGGCGCAGAAGATCCTCGAAACCGTGGCGCAACCGTACCGGATCGAGGACCGCGAGCTGCAGATCTCGGCCTCGATCGGCATCAGCGTGTTCCCGGACGACGGCGCCGACGCCGAGACGCTGATCCGCAACGCCGACGCCGCCATGTACCACGCCAAGGAAACCGGCCGCGCCGGCTACCAGTTCTTCACCGAGCAGATGAACGTCGCGGCTTCGCGGCGCGTCGCGCTCGAAAACGAACTGCGCCGCGCGCTGCAGGAGAACGCGCTGCGCGTGCATTACCAGCCGATCGTGGACGCGGCGAGCGGGGACGTGGTGGCATACGAGGCGCTGCTGCGCTGGCAGTGCCCCGGGCGCGGGCTGGTGTCGCCGCAGGAGTTCCTGCACGTCGCCGAGGACACCGGGCTGATCCTGAAGATCGGCGAGTGGGTGCTGCGCGAGGCCTGCCGCTGGATCGCGTTCCTCGGGCCGGAGCGGGCCCTGCCGGTGAGCGTCAACCTCTCGGCGCGGCAGTTCGCCGATCCGCACCTCGTCGAGCGCGTCGCCGCCGTGCTGGGCGATTCGGGCGTGCCGCCGCGGCTGCTGCAGCTCGAGGTGAGCGAGGCGACCGCGATGCAGCACACCGAGGCCGCGCAGGCGACGCTGGCGAAGCTGAAGCAGCTCGGCGTGTCGGTCGCGCTCGACGATTTCGGCGCCGCGTTCTCCAGCGCCGCGCGGCTGCGGCATTTTCCGCTCGACCGGCTCAAGATCGACCGCTCGCTCGTCGCCGAGTTCGAAAGCGGGAAGGACTCGGCGCCGGTGCTCGCGGCGATGGTCAACCTCGCGCACGCGCTGGGGTTCCGCGTGGTCGCCGAGGGCGTGGAGACCGAGGCGCAGCGCGAGTTCCTGAAGCGCTGCGCCTGCGATTACCTGCAGGGGTTTCTGCTCGGCCGGCCGGCCGAGCCGGAGTCGGCGCTCGCGCCGCCCGAGCCGGGCGCGACGGCGCCCGCCTCCGGATAGCGGCGCGCTCAGTGCACGCGCTTTGCGCGCTCCTCGATCAGCCGTTCGAGGCTCTTGACGTTGAACTCGACGCCGAGCAGGTTCGGGTTGATCTCCAGCGCCTTGCGCCACCAGGCGAGCGCCTTTTCGTACTCGCCCATGCGGAACCAGATCTGGCCGTAGCCGGCCAGCGCGCCGAAGTGGAAGGGGTTGCGCTTCATCACCTCGTCGCAGTCGGCGAGCGAGCGCTCGAGATCGCCGGCGAGGAAATACGCGGTGGCGCGTTTGTTCCAGCCCTCGGCGAAATCCGGCCGGCGGCGGATCACGGCGCTGAAGGCGGCGATCGCCTCGGCGTGGCGGCCCGCCTGCATGTCCTCGACGCCGGCGGCCATCAGCCGGTCGATCTCGGTCTCGCCCGAGCGGCTCCAGAGCAGCCACAGGCCCTGCTCGGCGAATCCGCGCACGAAGGGACTTTCGTCGCGCAGCCGCGCGAGCAGCAGCGGCTGGTCGGCCATCGTGCCGTGGTTGGCGATCCAGACGATCGCCTCGGCGCGGCGCTCGGTCGCCGGATCGGCGAGCGCGGCGAGCGCCTGCTCGCGGTTCTGCGGCGCCGGGAATGCGCCCGGTGCGGCGGATGTTAACGTAGCGGCGAGGACGACCCCGAGGAGGACCCGATGAGCGACCGGTTGCGCCATGGCTTCATCATAGCCCTGTTCGCGGCGATGCTGGCGCATGCCGCCGACGATCCGAGCACGCCGGCGCGGGATGCGCCGCGCGATGCGAGACTGGAGGCCGCGCGCGCGGCGATCGCGACAAAGGACTGGGGTGCGGCGCAGGCCGTTCTGCGCGAGGCGCTTGCCGCCGATCCCGCGAACGCCGAGTACCACAATCTTTACGCCTACGCGGTCCGCAGCGGTCCGAATCCGGCGATGGACGTCGTCTTCCGGCACTACCACGAGGCGCTGCGCCTGGATCCCCGGCACCGCGGCGCGCACGAGTACATCGGCGAGGCCTACCTCATGATCGGCAACGTCGAGAAGGCGCGCGAGCACCTGAAGGCGCTCGACCGGCTGTGTTTTTTCGGCTGCAGGGAGTATTCGGACCTCAAGAAGGCGATCGAGGCGCACGAGCGCCGGCAGGCGAAGCGCTAGCTTCTTCGCTATGCTTCCCGGCCGTCCATGCAGATGAAAACGGCGGCTCGAAGTGACGAAGGCGGTGCGGCGATGGATTGGAGTCTGACGACCCGGGAGCGGGCGCGGCGCGAGCAGTTGCAGCGTTGGTCGGAGCTGTCGCTGGAGGAAATCCTTCGCGCCCAGGAGGAAATGGCGGAACTCGCGCGCCGGCTCGCGCCCGGAACGAGCGACGAGGGCGCGGGCCGTTGCGACTGAAGCGTCCGAACTTCGTCTTCATCCTCGCCGACGACCTCGGCTACGCGGATCTCGGCTGCTACGGCGGCCGGCCGCGCGCCGCCGGCGCGCGCTTCGATTCGTGCTCACCGGTGCTCGACCGCATGGCGCGCGAAGGGCTGCGCTTCACGCAAGGCTACGCCAACTCCTCGGTCTGCTCGCCGACGCGCGTCGCGCTCATGACCGGACGCTGGCAGCACCGGCTGCGCGGCGGGGCGGACGAGCCGATCCGAACGCGCGAGCGCGGCAATCCGGTGCTCGGGCTTCCGCCGGAGCATCCGACCCTGCCCTCGCTGCTTCGCGACGCGGGCTATGCCACCGCGCTCGTCGGCAAATGGCACCTCGGGTTTCCGCCGCACTTCCACCCCCTGAAGAGCGGCTACCAGGAATTCTTCGGCGCGCTCTCGGGCGGGCTCGACTACTTCACCCACAAGGACGGCGCCGGCGTGCACGACCTCTGGGAGGGTGAAAAGGAAGCGCACGTCAAGGGCTACCTCACCGATCTCATCACCGAGCGCGCGGTGCGCTTCATCCGGCGCAGGCGGCGCGAGCCGTTCTTTCTCTCGGTGCACTACACCGCCCCGCACTGGCCGTGGGAGACGCGCCGCGACCGGGCGGAAGCCGAGCGCATCGCGAGCCTGTACCACTTCGACGGCGGCTCGACGGCCACCTACTACACCATGATCCGCCACATGGACGAGGGGATCGGCCGGATCCTCGCCGCGCTCGCCTCCGCGGGCATCGCGCGCGACACCCTGGTCGTCTTCACGAGCGACAACGGCGGCGAGCGGTTCTCCGACACTTGGCCCCTCGTCGGCAAGAAGATGGACCTGCTCGAAGGCGGCATCCGCGTGCCCTACATCGTGCGCTGGCCGGCGGTGGTGAAGCCGGGCGGGATCACCGCGCAGCAGGCGATCACGATGGACTGGGTACCGACGATTCTAGAAGCCGCTGGCGTCGCGCCGCACTCCGACTACCCGCCTGACGGCCGCAGCCTCCTGCCGGTGCTCCGCAATCCCAGGCGCACATTCGCGCGCGAGCTCTTCTGGAAGATGCTCTACCGCAGCCAGAAGGCGATGCGCGCAGGCGACTGGAAGTACCTCTCGATCGAGGGCGACGAATTCCTCTTCAACCTCGCCGCCGATCCGCGCGAGCGGGCGAATCAGGCAAAGCGGGAACCCTCGCGGCTAGAGGCGATGCGCGCGCGCCATGCCGAGTGGGAGCGGTCGCTGCCCGTTTTCCCGGATGCGACCTATTCGGTGATCGGCGGCAAAGCTGACCTCGCCCGGCCGGGGAGCTGAGGCGACCGAGCCTCCCCTGTGTGGCTTGCCTTCGCAGCAAATCGCGGCAGGGCCGCAGACGCGGGGCCCCGCTTCAGCCGCGCCCCGGCTCGGGAATCGAAAGACCGCGGCAGATCTTGCGTGCCAGCCCATCCGGGATCTCCAAGTGCCGAGGGACCGCCTCGACGGCACCCCTTGCGCGGATTCATCCAGAGCGAGTGGGCGCGCCCCTCGCGCTTGAGGTAGCAGCCGTGCCTGCGCAGGTGCGCAAGAAGGCTGCTTCGCTTCACTCGACGACGACGGCTTCCCGTGTCGCCTTGCGGGGCACGGCGCGAAGGCCGTCGTCTCTGCGGTCCTTCAGGATAAGGGCGATCGCCTCGGCAAGACTTTTCTTGGCCTGCTCTTTCGTGCGGCCCTGTCCGTTGGCGCCCGGAATCTCCGGGCAATACGCGATGAACCATTTGCCATCGCGCTCGATGACGGCGGTGAATTCGTTGTGCATACGATAATGATACTCGCGCTACCGGCACTGCCCAAGCGACGACAAACCCTCACCGTTTCTTTCAGGTGCCGCCTTTTCTTTCACCGACAGTAAACGCGACGTCGCCCGCCTGTCGGGACAGTCGCACTGCCCTGCGGGCACGCTTCAGCACGCGCCGCGCCGCCGGCGCAACTCCTCGAAGAGATCGCCGAAGACCTCCGCGAGGCTGATGTCGGCGTTTTTAAGGATGCGCTTCGCCATCTTCATGTCCTCGGGAACGAGCGGATCCTCGTAGAGGTCGAGCGGCCGGCCTTCGCCGGGCAGGCCCTGCAGCTCGCCGCGGGCCACGGCCTCCTCGATGCGGCGCTCGGCGATCCATTCGAGTACGTGCACGGGCACGCTCCTACGGCCTGCGCGTGCGCACGCGCATCGGCAGGCCGCCCTTCGGGCGCAGCGTGATGCGCGGCTCGGTCCGCACCTCGCGCCCGGGGATCGCCTCCAGCCGCCAGCGGCGCGCGACGGCGCCGAGCACGATCGCATGCTCCATCATGGCGAAGGCGCTTCCGATGCACACGCGCGGTCCGCCGCCGAACGGCAGATACGCGTAGCGCGGGCGGCTTTGTTCGGCGCCGGGTGCGAAGCGCTCCGGATGGAACACTTCCGGCTCCGGCCAGTAGTCGGGCCGGCGGTGAAGCGCATAGGGACTGATCACGATGTGCGCGCCGGCGGGCATGCGGTACGCCCCGAGCCGATCCTCGGCGAGCGAGCGCCGGCTGAAAACGTAGGCCGGCGGATACAGGCGCATCGCTTCCTCGGCGACCATGCGCGCGTAGGGCATGCGCTCCAGATCCTCGAACGCCGGCGCGTCGCGGCCGCCGAGCACCGCGTCAACCTCCGCGTGCAGCTTCGCTTCCGGCTCGGGGTTCTGCGCGAGCAGGTGAAAGGTCCAGGCGAGCGCGATCGCGGTAGTCTCGTGCCCGGCGAGAAAGAGCGTCACCAGCTCGTCGCGAAGTTGCCGGTCGGTCATGGATTCGCCGGTGTCGGCGTCGCGCGCCTCAAGGAGCATGGAGAGCAGATCGTCGCGCGGCGGCTCACCGCGCGAAGCCGCCGCGCGTCGCTCCGCGACGATGCGGTTGACGATCCGGTCGAGCGTCGCCACCGCCCACCGGAACGCCCGCCCGCGCGGGCGGACGACGAATTCCGGCAGCTCGAGGAACGCGGTGAAGCGGACCCGGCCGGTCTCCTCCTGAAGCACCGCCATCGCCTCGGCGACCTCGCCGATCTCGGCGGAGACGTCGGTGCCGAAGAGCGTTTTCGCGACGATCTCCATCGTCACCGCGTTCATCTGCGCCATGACGTCCACGATCGTGCCATCGGACCATCGCGCCGCCATCGCTGCCGCGCACCCGGCCATCGTGCTCGCCAGCGCGCGCAGCCGGCGCAGGTGAAAAGCCGGCTGCGCCAGGCGGCGCTGGCGCTTCCAGAATTCGCCCTCGGAAATGAGCAGGCCGTCGCCGAGGAAGGGACGGAGGTTGTTGCGGTAGGTGACCGACTTCGGGTAGTTGCCGACGTTGTCCAACAGGATCCGCTTGACGAAATCGGCGTCGTTCACGAAATAGATGCGCTTGCCGAGCAGCCGCGTGTAGCAGAGCGGGCCCTTCTCCAGCGTCGCCATGACGTCGAAGCGCGGCGCGAGTCCCAGCCAGCGCGCGAGCGCCGGCGCCTCCCTGAGCGGCGGAAACTCGATGCGCGGGGCTTCGAGGGCGGCCGAGGTCATTCCTTTCTCCCGTAGCCGCCGCCGCCGGGCATGCGGGCGACGAGCCGGTCGCCGGCCGGCACGACATAGGTCGCCTTGCCGGGAAGCTCCCTGCCGCTCGCGAGCGCGACGTGCGCGGGCTTTCCGTCGCCGCCTCCGGCGCGCCCGCGCGCGGGGTTGTGGCGCCGGTCCACCGTGGCGCAGGCGATGGTGAAAGGCGCGTGATCCGTGTTCTCGATCTCGATCACCGAGCCCATTCCGCCGCGGTAGCGGCCTTCGCCGCCCGAGCCCTCGGCGAACTCGCGCCGCACGAAAAGAAGCGGCGACTGGGCTTCGGTGATCTCGACGGGGATCGCGCCGACGCCGCTCGGAAACGCGGTGGTCGAAAGTCCGTCCTTGGTCGGGCGCGCGCCCATGCCGCCGATGCCGATCGAGATCACGTGAAATCGGGTCGCGTCGGGCGGCGCGCCCTCGACCTCCGGGCCGCCCGTCATGCCCATCACCCACATGCTGCCGGCGCCCTCGGCGGGCACGCGTCCACCGAGGGGTTCCTCGAAGCAGCCGAAGACCAGTTCCGGCAGCATCTGGCCGATGACGTGCCGGGCGGTCACCGGACGGGGCTTTTTCGGCGCGACGATCGAATCCTCCGGCGCCGACACCGTCACCACTTCGAGCGATCCGGCGTTGTTCGGGATCCCGGGCGCGACGATGCACTTCACACCGAAGGAAGTGTAGGCGTCGGTGTAGCACTTGGGCGAATTGATGCCGAAGCGCGAGGCGGGCGAGCTGCCGGCGTAATCCACGTGAATGCCCGCCTCCGAGATCGTGAGCGCGGCTTTCAACTCGATCGGCGCCTCGTAGCCGTCCAGCCGCATCGAGGCGCGGAACGTGCCGCGCGGGAGCTTGCGGATCGCTTCCAGCATAGAGGCCCGCGAGGTGGCGAGGATGTGCTCGCCGAGAGTATCCAGTTCCTCCAGACCGAACTCCTCCAGCATCGCGGCAAGGCGCCGCGTCGCCACTTCGTTGCAGGAGACGAGCCCGAGGATGTCGCCGCGCACCTGAAGCGGCTCGCGCACGTTCGCCATCAGGATGGAGAAGAAGGTGTCGTTCGGCCGGCCCGCCTCCATCAGCTTCATGTGCGGGACGTACAGCCCTTCTTCGTACACCGAGGAGGCCTCGGCGACGAAGCCGCGGCCGCCGATGTCAATGACGTGGCAGGTCGAGGCGAAAAAGCCGATCAGCCGACCCCTCAGGAACGCCGGCGTCACGGTGACGAAGTCGAACAGGTGCCCGGTGCCCATCCAGGGGTCGTTGGTGACGAGCACGTCGCCCGGCCGGAGCGACTCCAGCGGAAACCGGTCGAGGAAGTGCTTCACCGCGGTCGCCATGGTGTTGACGTGGCCCGGCGTTCCGGTCACCGCCTGCGCGAGCATGCGGCCCTTGGTGTCGTAGACGCCGGTCGAGAGGTCGCCCGCCTCCCGCGTGATCGGACCGAAGGCGGTCTTGAGAAGCACGTTCGCCTGCTCCTCGACCACCGCAATCAGGCGGTTCCAGAGCACCTGCTTCACCAGTTCTTCACGCATCGCGCTCACGTCGTTCGCTCCAGGATGAGATGGCCGCGAGCGGCGACCGAGCAGCGCCAGCCCTTGGGGACATACGTCGTGGTCTGCGGTTCAGCGACGAGCGCCGGTCCATCGAGCCGCGCGCCCGGAAAAAGCTCGGCCCGCGCGTAGGAGGGGATTTTCTCCTCGCGCCCGGCGGCCGGATCGAACACGTCGCGGTGCGTCTGCGCGACGGCGCGCACCGGACTGCGCGCGGCCGGTGCGGCCGCCCGCGCTTGCCGCGGCGCGGTCGAGACGTTCACCGACCAGGCGAGGAACTCGACCGGCACGTCGGCGATCCTGAGCCCGTACTGCTGCTCGTAGCGCCGCTCGTACTCGGCGCGAAGCTGTGCCGCATGCGCCACGGAAAGTTCGCCCTCGGGAAGCGCGATCGAGATCTCGTGGCCCTGGCCGAGATAGCGCATCTCGACCGCGCGGTGAACGACGAGCGGTTCCCCGAGCGCGCCCGGCTCGACGATCGCGCGCGCCTCGGCTTCCATCGCCGCGAGCAGCCGGTTGACTGCGCCGGCGTCGAACCGGTCGTCGCGCTGCGCGAGGCTCCTTGCCAGTTCGAACGCGACCGGCGCGCGCAGAAAGCCGACCGCCGAGCCGACGCTCGCGTCCACCGGCACGAGCACCCGCGAGATCCCCAGCTTCGCGGCAAGGCGCGCGGCGTGAAGCGGCGCCGCGCCGCCGAAGGCGACGAGCGTGCAGCGCTCGGCCGTCTTGCCGCGTTCGATCGCGTGCACGCGGGCGGCGCTCGCCATGTTCTCCTCGACGATCTCGCCGATTCCGGCCGCCGCCCAGCGCGCGTCCAGCTCGAGCCGCGCGCCGATGCGTTCGACCACCGCGCGCTCGGCGGCGCGCGCATCGAGCCGCAGCGATCCGCCGGCGAACGCCTCCGGGTCAATGCGACCGAGCACGACGTTCGCGTCGGTGACCGTGGGCTCGGTGCCGCCGCGTCCATAGCAGACGGGGCCGGGCTCGGCGCCCGCGCTCTCGGGTCCGACCTTGATGCGTTTGAGCGCGTCGAGCCGCGCGATCGAGCCGCCGCCGGCGCCGATCTCGACCATCTCGGTGACCGGTATCCGCACCGGCAGGCCGCTGCCCTTGAGGTTGCGCCAGACGCGCGCCACCTCGAACTTGCGCGACTGCTCGGGTCTTCCCTCCGAGATGAAGCAGATCTTGGCGGTGGTGCCGCCCATGTCGAAGGAGAGCACGTCCGCGAGCTCTTCCTCGCGCGCGATCTGCGCCGAGAGGATGGCGCCCCCGGCCGGACCGGACTCGACCAGACGCACCGGATACCGTCGCGCCGTGGCGAGCGTGGTCAGTCCGCCGCCCGAGGTCATCAGGTAGACCGGGCACCGGAAGCCGCGCCTTCCCAGCTCCTCCTCCAGGCGGGCGAGATAGCGCGCCATCAGCGGCTGCACGTAGGCGTTCGCGCAGGCGGTGGAAAAGCGCTCGTATTCGCGGATCTCGGGGCAGACGGCGGAGGAGAGCGTCACCGCGACGCCGGGAAGCATCGCTTCCAGCAGCTCGCCCGCGCGGCGCTCGTGCGCGTCGTTGACGTAGGAATGAAGAAAGCCCACCGCCACCGCCTCGACGCCCGCCGCGCGAAGGCACTCGGCCGCCTGCGCGATTTCGGCCTCGGCGAGCGGCACGCGCACCTCGCCGCGCGCGGTGATGCGCTCGGTGATCGGAACGCGGAGCTCGCGCGGCACGAGCGGCGCCGGCAGCTCCAGGTCCAGATCGTAGTGCTCGTAGCGTTTCTCGTAGCCCATCTCCAGGACGTCGCGAAAGCCGCGCGTGGTGAGAAACGCGGTCTTCGCGCCCTTTCGCTCGATGAGCGCGTTGGTGGCGAGCGTCGTTCCGTGGATCAGCACGCCGACCTCGCCCGCGGAAATCCCCGCGGCGGCGAGCACCCGGCTGATGCCTTCGAGCATGCCTTCCTCCGGCGCGCGCGGCGTGGTGAGCACCTTGGCCGAATGCCGCCGCCCGTCGTGCTCCAGCACGACGTCCGTGAACGTGCCGCCGATGTCGGCGGCAAGGCGCGCCGCGGCCAAGGGTCAGTCCTTCTTGGGCCAGTCCTTCTTCGATCCGCGGCGGACAAATGGCCCGCCGCCACCGCGCGAGTGCCGCTGCCTGCTTGTCTCACGCAGGACGACGGACACCAGGCTCCGTCTTGCGGCCTGAGCGATGCCGATGCACGCCGCGCATTCGATCGGTTCCACAGCCGGCAATGGTACCGTTCGGTTCGTCGCAGCGGAACGCCGCCGGCGGCGACCTCGCGGGGCGACAACCGTTTCGCGGACCGGAAAGCGCGTTCCGCTATGCTTCGCCCGCCATGAGCCGGCGCGCCTACCGCATTCTTCCGACCGAGTCCACGACCTTCCACCCGCGCCTGATGGGCCGGCGCGGGGCGGTGGCGGCGAATTCATACTTCTCGGTCAACGCCGGCATGGAGATGCTGCACGCGGGCGGCAACGCGATTGACGCGGCGGTCGCGGCCACCCTCGTCGAGGGCGTGGTCAATCCGCAGATGCACACGATCGGCGGCGAATGCCCGATCCTCATCCGGCCGGCGGGCGAAAACCGCGTGGTGGCGCTGAACGGCAACATGGCGGCGCCGGCGCGCGCGACACCCGAAGCCTTCCGCGCGCGGGGCCTTTCGGACGTGCCCGACTCGGGCATCCTCGCTGCCGGCGTGCCGGCCGCGTTTCATGCGTTGCTCACGGCCCTTTCCCGCTGGGGCACGATGCCGTTTCGCGAGGTGGTCGCGCCCGCCCTCGAACTGGCGAAGAACGGCTTTCCGGTGTCAGAGGGGCTCGTGCGCCAGCACAAGTACGGCATCGCGGCGATGCGCGAGCGCTTCCTGCGCGAGTGGCCGGCGAGCGCCGCGCTCTATTGCCCCGGCGGGCGGGTGCCGGAAGTGGGCGAAACCTTCCGCAACCCGGCGCTCGCGCGAGTGTTCGAGCATCTCGCCAGCGCCCGCGACCCGCTGGAGGCGTTCTACAGAGGCGAGATCGCCGAGGAGATCGCGCGATTTTCTCGCGAACGCGACGGGCTGCTCGCGCGCGAGGATCTGGCCGCGTTCGAGACGCGGATCGAGCAGCCGGTCTGCCTTCGCTTCGGCGACACCGAGCTCTTCAAGACCGGGTTCTGGTCGCAAGGGCCGGCGGAACTGCAGACGATCGCCCTGATGTGGCAGTTCGACTTCGCGGCGATCGGTTTCGGCACGGCGGACTACTGTCACCTGCTCATCGAGGCGATGAAGCTCGCCTACGCCGATCGCGAGCAGTACTACGGCGATCCGGCCATGACGCGGGTGCCGGGCGATGTGCTTCTTTCGCCGGAGTACACGAAAAAGCGCGCCGCGCTCATAGACATGAAGCGGGCAAACCGGGAACTTCGGCCGGGCGATGCCTGGCGCGGCGCCGCGCTGCTTCCCGAAGCCGAGCGGCTGGTGCCGAAGGACTGGGGCGCGGGCACCGTGCATGTGGACGCGGTGGACGCAAAGGGCAACATCGCCTCGTTCACCCCGAGCGGGGCGTGGATCTCCTCCGCCGAGGTGATTCCCGCGCTCGGCTTCCCGCTCTCGGTGCGGATGATGACCTTCTACCTCGGCCCGGAGAACCATCCGAACGTCGTCGCGCCGGGCAAACGGCCGCGCACCACGCTCACCCCCTCGCTCGCTTTCCGCGGCGGCCGGCCGTGGATGGCCTTCGGCACCATGGGCGGGGACAATCAGGGCCAGTGGCTGCTCCAGTTCTACCTTTGCCGGGCCGCGTTCGGCATGACCATCCCGCAGGCGATCGAGGCGCCGCGGCTCTCCAGCGAGCACACGCCCGGATTCTTCGCGCCGCACGCGGCCGAACCGAACCGCGTGCGCATCGAGCCGCGCTTCGGCGAGGACGTGATCGAAGAGCTGCGCCGGCGCGGGCACGACGTGGATGTGGCGCCCGACTGGACCGAGGGCTTCGTTTCCGCCGCCGAGTGGAACGCGGACACCGGGCTCATCGAGGCCGGCTGCGATCCGCGGGGTGCGAAAGCCGAATGCTTCCCGTCCTTCGCCAACGTCTTCTGAAAACAGGACCGGCAGCGGGGCTGATCCGGTTTCTTTTCGGTTTCTCGACAGGGAGGAGTGTCATGATCCACGTCATCGCAGTCATCACCGCCAGGCCCGGGATGCGCGCGAAGGTTCTCGAGCATTTCAACGCCAACGTTCCGGCGGTGCGGGCTGAAGAAGGCTGCATCGAGTACGGCGCGGCGGTGGACGCCGAGCCCGCGCTGCCGATCCAGACGAAGTTCGGCCCGGACACCTTCGTCGTCGTGGAGAAGTGGGAAAGCCTGGAGGCGCTGAAAGCGCATGCCGCCGCGCCCCACATGGCGGCCTACGCCGCGAAGACCAAGGAGCTCATCGCGAGCCGCGTCATCCACGTCCTGTCGCCCGCCTGAATCGCCGGCGCTCGATCGCGGTTTGCGATCGCAAGGCCGCGACTTGCGCGGCGGGCAAGCCCTGCGTACCGTCGCGGCCATGGCGAGATACCGCGTCCTTTCCTTCGACGGCGGCGGAGTCCGCGGGCTGGTGAGCGCCATCCTGCTCCAGCGCATCGGCGAGGCGCTGGAGTCGGACAGCTGGCTTCACAAGGCGGACCTGCTCGCCGGCACCTCCACCGGAGCGCTTCTCGCCCTCGGCCTCGCGAAGGGCCTCAGCCCCGCCGAGTTGCGCGCGCTCTACGAGGATCGCGGCGAGGAGATCTTCGACGACTCGTGGCTGGACGATCTGACCGACATCGGCAAGATCGCCGGCGCCGACTACGGGAGCGAGAAGCTGGAGCGCGTGCTGCGCGAGACGCTCGGCGAATCCACGCGCCTGAGGGACCTCGGCCGGCGGGTGCTGGTGCCGACCTTCGATCTGGACAACGAAGACCCGGATCCGGCGAGGCGCCGCTGGAAGCCGAAGATCTTCCACAACTTTCCCGGCCCGGATTCCGACGGCGCGACGCTCGCCTGGAAGGTGGCGATGTACACCACCGCGGCGCCGACCTATTTCCCGTCGTACGAGGGCTACGTGGACGGCGGCGTGTTCGCGAACAACCCCTCGATGTGCGCGCTCGCGCAGGTGCAGGACCGCAGGTGGGCCGACCGGCCGGCGCTCGACGACGTGGTGCTGCTGTCCATCGGCACCGGCTCCTCGCTCGTCTTCATCCGCGGCAAATCGCTCGACTGGGGTTACGCCCAGTGGGCGAAGCCGCTCGTCGAGGTGATGTTCGAGGGCGTCTCCGACATCGCCCGCTTCCAGTGCGAGCAGCTTCTCGGCGAGCGCTTCCGGCGCCTCGCGCCCGTGTTCCCCGCTGGCGAGACCTATCCGCTCGATGGAGTGGCCAAGATCCCCGAACTCGCCGAATTCGCCGCGTCGGACAGGATTGACATCGGTCCGACGGTGGACTGGATCAGGCGCGTCTGGCTTTAGGCGCGTAGCGCCTGCGTGCGAGCGCCGCGCCGGCGGTGAGGGCCTGCAGCTTCGCGACCGCCACCTCGCGCTTCATCGGCGCCATGCCGCAGTTGGTGCAGGCGATGAGCCGCCCTCGGGGCACGTGGGCGAGCGCACGCCCGATCACCGCGGCCACCTCCTGCGGCGTCTCGACCCGGTCGCTCGCGACGTCAATCACACCGACCAGCACGTCCTTGCCCTTGAGCAGCGCCAGCAGCTCGATCGGCACGCGGGAGTGGATGCATTCGAGCGACACCTGGTCTATGCGGCTTCGCGCGAGCACGGGAAAGATTTCCTCATATTGGCGCCATTCGGCCCCCAGCGTCTCCTTCCAGCGGATGTTCGCCTCGATGCCATAGCCGTAGCAGATGTGCACGGCGGTGGTGCAGCGCAGCCCCTTGGCGGCGCGCTCCAGCGCCCGCACGCCCCAGCGCTTGACCTCCTCCATGTACACGTTGAACGCCG
>Ga0073934_10005412_pt1 | contig 19790 bp, 14 predicted proteins | sample LarsenN4metaG_FD_76834 | JGI IMG/M metagenome (GOLD analysis project Ga0073934, IMG submission 76834) | Hot spring sediment bacterial and archeal communities from British Columbia, Canada, to study Microbial Dark Matter (Phase II) - Larsen... ... | reverse complement strand
TTGCTCAGATGTGGGTTCGCGCCGAGCTAATCCCACTCCGTACGTCTTTCTTCGCGAGCTTTCGTGCGCGGGACCGTTGGAATGAGTGGTTGAAGTGCAGTACCGGGGCGTGGCTCAGTCCGGTAGAGCGCTGCGTTCGGGACGCAGAGGTCCCCGGTTCGAATCCGGGCGCCCCGATAGTCGAATGCGCAATTTCCGCGGAAACCAGTAGGCTCGTTTCCGCGGAGGCGCGCGATCCCGCGGTCCCCGCGGGGACTCACGACCGCGGCCGGCCCCCTCCGCCGACTCCTCGTCTCTTGGAGCGCTGGCAGAACGGTAATGCACTCGCCTCGAAAGCGAGCGCCCGAAAGGGCTTGGGGGTTCGAATCCCTCGCGCTCCGTTCGAGCCCCCGGGTCACCTCGGCCTGGGGGCTCTTTTCTTGCCCTCTCACCACGCTGCGCTCTACGATCCGGCGATACGCCGACCATCGCCGAGGATTCCCGTATGCGCATTCGCACCCTGTTCGCCGTCATGTCGCTCGCTGTCGCGCCCCTCACCACGATCTCCGCTCAAGAGACCCGTCAGTACGTCAACGGGAGATCCGCGAGTCAGACGAGTGCACCGCCCTTCAGCGGCGGCGTTCTCGTGGGCAACACCCTCTACCTGTCGGGAGTGCTCGGGGGCCCGGCGACCGCCACGGCCGAGGAGGCCGCCCGTGCGGCGATGGAGAGCATCAAGGCCACGGTCGAAGCGGCGGGGATGACCATGGACGACCTGGTGCAGGTGCAGGTGTTCGCCGCGGATCTGGCCGACTACCAGGCGTTCAACGCCGTCTATCGCACGTACTTCACGCGCGAGTTCCCGGCCCGCGCATTCCTCGGCGCCGGCTCGCTGCTCAACGGGGCGAAGTTCGAGGTGCTGGGGATCGCCGCGCGGCGATGAGCTGATGGCTCAGGGCTCGAGGCGCTGCAGTCCCTGATAGTCGGGACGGACGGCGAACCCGACGCACTCCGGGTCGCCGGCACCCGCATCGAACACGAACCGCATCGCCTCGGCTACCGCGGCCGCCTTCGCGGGCTCGCACATCGCGATGAGCCCGGAGCCGGCTCCGGACACGGTGACGGCCCAGGCCCCGGCGTCCATGGCGGCCGACATGGCTGCGGCGGCGCTCGGGATCAGAGGGAGCCGATACGGAACGTGAAGCTCGTCCTTCACCCCGATCTGGATCAGATCCACCCGACCCTCGGCCAGCCCTCGGATCAGGGCCGCGAGGCGGCCCAAGGAGGCGGCCGCCACGCGGTGCGGCACCTTCTTCGGCAAAACGCTGCGCGCCGACTCGGTCGTGAGGCGCGCGGCGGGCGCAGCGTATGCGAAACCCACGGCCTCGGAGAGGTTCAGCCTGATCACCACGGTGCCGTCGGCCGTGCGTGCCACCGCGCGCAGTCCACCGTGGAGGCAGGGCGCGGCGTTGTCGCCATGGCCTTCGTGATCCAATACGGTCTCGAACGCTGCGTCGTCGGCTCGGGGCTTTCCCAGCGTCGCGCGGGCGAGGTCGAACCCTGCCAACACCGCGGCGGCCGACGATCCGAGCCCCCGCGCCACCGGGATGGACGAGTTGAGTCGCAGCGTTCCGCTGGGAGTGACCTTCTCCCGCTTGAGCTGCTGGACGAACGTCGACGCGACGAGGTCGTTGCCGTCGCTCTCGCCGAGGCTCGCGAGCGTCCCCTCGCGCTCCACCGCGAGCTTCCCGGACCCGTCGGGTGTGAAGAAGACCTCGAGGTACCGCTCGAGCGCCAGGCCGATGGTGTCGTACCCGGAGCCCATGTTCGACGTCGAGCACGGCACGCGCACGCGCGCCGGCAGGAGCGGACGGCTCATCGCGCGTCGAGCGCTGCGGTGAGCGCGCCGAGGTTGGCCTCGATCTCCTCCATGTGCTCCTCCGCTTTCATGACACTCGCGATGCTCGGCGGCAGAGATACGTGACGGCCGATCGCCTTCTCGACCACGTCCGGAAACTTGGCCGGATGTGCGGTCGCGAGCACCACGGTGGGGCCGAGCTCGCGCTCCGCCGACCGCTCGTGCGCCCGCACACCGACGGCGGAGTGCGGGTCGAGAACGTACCCCGTGCGCCGGTGCACCTCGGCGATGCAGGCGGCGGTCTCGTCGTCGCTGATCGAGACGCCGGTCACGTCCTTCCCCAGCCGCGTGGGGTCGTCGCGGTAGAGCCACCGCACCCGCTCGAGGTTGCTGGGATCGCCGACGTCCATGGCGTTGGAGTACGTCGGAATCGACGGCCGTGGCGCCACGGTTCCACGCTCGAGAAAGTCGGTGAACGCCCGGTTGGCGTTCACGGCGGCGACGAAGCCCCGCGCGGGCATTCCCGCCTCGTGAGCCAGGAGCCCGCCACTCAGGTTGCCGAGGTTGCCCGAAGGCACGACGAAGCGGACGGGCCTCGTCGCCCATCCGAGCAGTATCGCGGCGTGCACGTAATAGAACGCCTGCGGGATCAATCTTCCGACGTTGATCGAGTTCGCCGAGGTGAGGCGGTGCCGGTCCCGCAGCGCGGCATCCCGGAATGCCTCCTTGGCCAAGCGCTGGCAATCGTCGAACGTGCCGGCCACCGCGATGGCTTCGACGTTCCCTCCGAGCGTGGTCATCTGCCGCCGCTGCCGGTCGCTCACGCCACCCTTCGGGAAGAGGACGACCACGCGATAGCCCGTGAGGCCGTGGAACGCGTGGGCCACCGCGCTGCCGGTGTCTCCCGAAGTCGCGACGAGCACGGTTCTGCCGCCCCCACCCGGATCGATCTCCGACATGAGGCGTGCCATGTATCGTGCCCCGATGTCCTTGAAGGCGTGGGTCGGGCCGTGGAACAGCTCGAGCACATGGAGCCCCGGCCCGAGCTCGACGAGCGGGACCGGGAAGTCGAGCGCACGCTCGGCCACGCGCTCGAGCATGGCAGCGTCCGTTCCGGGCATCAGCCGCGGAGCGGCCCACCGCGCGGTATCCGACAAGCCGTGTACGGAGCTCGGGGGCGGCGAATCGAGCCGGCCGAGCGACGTGGGCACGAAGAGCCCTCCGTCGGGCGCGAGCCCCAAGAAGAGTGCCTCGGCGAGGCTCACCGGCTCACCTCCGCGCGTGCTCACGAACGAAGTCACGTCGCGATCGCTCTCTCGGGTTGGGCCGTCTTCATCGTTGGAGGCGTTGTGAGGGCGGTGAAGGGCCCCGAAAAAAAAGCTGGCGCCCCGGAGGGCGCCAGCGCTCTTCCAACCGATGAGGTTGGAGTGCTGCTTACTTCCGCTTCGCTTTCCGCCGGGCGGCCTTGCGCGCGGGACGCTTCTTCGCGCCCGCCGCTTTCTTCCCAGCCTTCCGCCGAGCCTTCTTTCTCGCTGCTGCCACGGGAGTACCTCCCAGCCTGAGGGTGCTACATGGTTCAGCAATACGAACGACATTTATCTACTAAGATTCGTGCGAAACGCGCAATAGGCACGAGGCCCCTCACCACTACCGGTAGTGTGCTCTTGGAAGTAAACATACGGCGTCTAGTATGACCGTGGAGGACGTCGCGATGCTGCTTCCTGTGCAATTTTTGCAAGAATTGCGACGCAGAGGAGCGCTGCGTCTAAGCCGCGTGTCGTTTCGCGCGAACCGCAGCACGGTGTGGTCGATCACGCAGGGCGGCCGCGTGCTGAACCTGCACGCGGCGTTCGCCTCCTCGCCTTCCGCCGATCTCCTCGATGCGTTCGCGACGCTGGTCCGCGAGGGGGGCCACCGGTCGCGGGACGGGAGACGCGCGGCCGCGACCATCAGCGCCTGGCCGGGGCTCGAGTCGGCTCTCCGACTCGCGCGCTCCGAGCGGGCGACTGCCCGGAAATCGGCTTGCTGCGCCACTTCTGGGCAGGTCCGCTATCTCCGGGCCCTCTATCGCTACCTCAACACGACCCGCTTCGACGGCCTGCTTCCGAGGGAGCTTCCGGTGCGCCTCAGCAACCGGATGGGCACCTGCCTGGGGCACATGCAGCCGTCCGAGGAGGGGGCTCCGGAGCGCACCGTGGTGGAGATCGCCCTGAACGTGGACCTCATGCTCGAGGGCAACGGAGCGGAGCGTATCGACACCCTCCTCCACGAGATGGCGCACGTAGCGGATTACCTGCTGACGGGCCACCGCGGCCACGGCAAAAGTTGGAGAGATTGGGCGAAGCGGATCGGCTGCCGGCCCGAGCGGCTCTACGACCGGCCGGTGCGTCGCCGCCGTTCGCGCCGGACGCCGGTGACGCGCGTTCCGCCGCTGCCGCCGGCGTTGACGTCGCCGGAGAGCGCTACGCCGCGCCGTCCAGACTGCTGATCGCTCCCACGGCGGCGGTCGGTACGAGGCTCACCGCCGGCACGATCGGACGCTGAGCGGCGAGCACGCTTTCGACGAGCGTGTTGATGGCGTGAACGGTTCGCACGTGATCCAGATCGAGATCCATCAGGTTGATCACGACCTCGAATCTCTGCTCGATCGCGGCGATCAGCTCGACGAGTCCCATCGAGTCGAGCAAGCCCGTCTCGAGCAGATCGGTTGTCGGAGTCGGAACGGTAATCCGCAGGCGATCCCTGAGAATCGAGTCGATGCCGAGCCTGACGAGATGGTCTCTCATGCCGCGCCCTCGTGTGAAAGCACTGCAACCGATTGCGAGAGTGTCTCCGGCCTCACGGGTACGCCGTCCAGCAACACGCGAGACACCTCGATCCATTGATCGCTCGCCGCGAACTGCAGCGAGCCGTTCTCGAACCGGTGGCCGCCCGGGGGGCAGTCCGTGACCCTACCAGTGGTCTTGAGCCCGAGAACTCCGACGGTACGGTCCCCGAGCAGGGTCGTCGGCCATCCCCACGGTGACGCGAAGGGACCGTAGTCGAATGCGCGCGCGAAGCGCGCGATCTCGGCGCCGGGTCTGTTCCAGTCCACGCGGCCGTCTTGGGGGACGCGGCCGCGTGCGTAGTAGACCCGAGCCGACAGGTCCTGCGGCCGGCTCGGGATTCCGGCGGCTCCGTCCTCGGCGCGGGCGAGCAGCTCGAGCAGCAACGGAACACCGCGACGGGTGCACTCGGCCGCGAGCGAGAGCGCCGTGGCGTTGGCCTGGACGGCGAAGCGCTGCTCGAATGCGATTGGCCCGGTATCGATCCCCGGCTGCATCCAATGCACCGTCACCCCGTATTCCGCTTCATCCTTGTAGATCGCCCATCCCACCGTGTTCAGCCCCGCGTATTCCGGCAGCGGGCCGGGGTGGAGGTTGAAGCTTCCGATGCGTGGCGCGGCGAGCACGGCGTCGGCGACGATGTGCAGGGAATGGACGTTCAGCAGCACGTCCACCTTCCAGTCACGGACTCTCTCGGCGAACGCAGGATCCTTCACGAGCCGGGCCGGGAAGACAGGTACCTCTGCCTGCTTCGCGAGCGCCTTGAGCGAGGCCGGCCCGCCTCTCGTCGCCGGCTCCTGCGTGAGGACCGCCACCACCTCGTGGGCGGAGCCGGCCACCGCGCGCAGGATCTGCGCACCGGCTGCCTCCTGCCCGACGATCAGGATCCTGGGTCTCATCGGACGACCGCGGCCTTGGACTCGAAGTCGGATCGGAGCTGGGGACGGTCCACCTTGCCGTTCGAGTTCGTGGGCAGGCGCTCGTACACGGCCCAACGCTGCGGGATCATGTAGGCGGGAAGCGCCCGCCGGAGCTCCTCGGTGATGCGCGAAGGATCCGTCCCTCCCGGCGTGGCGGGAACGTACGCTGCGCAGATCGTCCATCCCTCGAACCCTTCGCTCCGGATCGCCACGACGGCTGCCTCGTCGAGCGTAGCGAGCGACCGCAGCGCGGCTTCGATCTCGCCGAGCTCGATCCGGTAGCCACGCGACTTGATCTGGCTGTCGGCCCGGCCGACGTAATGCACCTCACCGGCCGCGCCGATCCACGCGAGATCTCCGGTCCGGTAGACGCGCCGAAGGTCTCCTCCCACGGAAGTCGCCTTGAACGCGGCTTCCGTCTTCTCCGCATCCCGCCAATACCCGGGGCTGAGGCCCACGCCCCCGATGTACAGCTCGCCGATTTCGCCCGGCGGCACGGGAACGAGGGCCTCGTCCAGCACGAGCAGCTCCTCTCCGTCGCACGGCATTCCGATCGGAATGTCCTCGCGATCGTTCGGAGGAAGGGCGGGCACCGTGTGATAGCTGCTCGCGATGGTCGCCTCGGTGGGTCCGTAGAGATTCGTGAACCGAACGTGAGGCAGGCGCTCCATGAAGTACCGGAGCGTGGGGGTGGGCAGCACCTCGCCGCACCACAGCAAGCGCTTCAGGGCCGGGAAGTCCCCGGCCGCGATGCAGTCGGCGTTCATCATGTAGTTGAGCACCGACGGGACGGAGAACCACTGCGTGAGCTCCGAATCGCGAATGAAGCGCGCCAGCGGCGCCGGGAGCAGGCTCACGCTCTTCGGCACCAGGTGGAGCTCGGCGCCCGCCGAGATCGTCCCGAAGATGTCGAACACCGACAGGTCGAAGTGCAGCGGCGGGTGCGACGAGTTCCGGTCGCCGGGTACGATGCCGAAGTAGGGAACGGCCCAGTCGATGAAAGCGAGCACGTTCGCGTGCGTGATGGTCACGCCCTTCGGAACGCCCGTGGAACCCGACGTGAACATGATGTACGCGATGTCGTCCGGTCCTCTGCCCGGGGTCGGCGGGGCGCCGGATGTGCTCCGCACGTCACGCATCGTGAACGACTCGATCGCGCCGAAGGCCGGCGCGTTCTCCTCGTCCATCCAGCCGACGCACCAGTCCCCCTGAGACGGCGGCTCGGAGATCAGCTCGGAGAGCAGCGGAAGGCTCTTCGAGGAAGTCAGCAGGAAGCGGTCGTCGGCGCTCCGCAGCATCCGGCTCGTGCGCGCTGCCGGATTGTCCGGATCGAGTGGGACGTAGGATGCACCCGCCTTGAGGATCCCGAAGATCGACACGATCGCCATGGGCGACTTGGGCAGCAGGATGCACACGCGTGATCCACGCGTGACTCCCCGGCCGGCGAGGCACGCCGCCAGGCGGGAGCTCGCTTCGTCCAACTCGCCATAGGTCAGACGCTCGGGGCCCATGACGACCGCCGTGGCGTCCGGACGGCTCTCGGCCTGCCTGCTCAGCAGGTCCGGAAGAAGCTCATGCGGTACCGGGCTCATGAGACCGCCACCGTCGCGCGGGCGAACACCTCCCCGATGTGCTCGAGCTCTTCCGGGCTCTCGGGAACGTCCAGGATGAACGTGTCGTATCCGAGCGCCGTGTAACGGGCGATTTCGCTCGCCACGCGCTCGTAGCTGCCGACCAGGTACGGACAGAACGTTCCGTAATTCTCGAACGGCCGCAGCCAATACGGGTTGTCCTCGCTCGCCGGCTCCTTGCCCAGCTCCGAGAGCTGCTTGTGCCACACGGAGTCGGACACCTTCATCGCCAGCTGGTGGGCGAGCTGCCCGGCGCGGTCCTCGGGGAAGCGGGCGCGCGCCGCCTTCCATGCTTCCTCCCCGTCTTCGCGCGCGACGATCCCGATGCGGATCCCCCGGTCGATTCCGGTGGGAGCGGCCTCGACCTCGTACTCGCGGACGGGCTTGGGATACTGCACGGCGATCGCGCCGATCTGCTTCGCTGCCACGAGCCCCGCATCGGACGAGCCGGAGATGGTGATACCCGGTCGGAGCTCCGGATCGAGCGGGGGCTTCATCTTCAAGTTGCTCACGCGGTAGAACTCACCGTCGGCCGAAACGGACTCGCCGTTCAGCAGCCGCGTCACGATGGTCGTGTACTCGACGATGCGGTCGTAGCGGCGGTCGTGGGGCGTCTCGTCGCCCAGGGCCACCAGGTCGTTCTTGAATCCCCCCGCCACGAGGTTGATCCACATGCGCCTGCCGTACAGATGGCCGACGGTCGCGATCATCTTCGCGACCGCGTACGGATGCATGTAAACCGGCTGGATGGCGACCAGCGGACACAGGCGCTCGGTGCTCTGGATGATGATCTGGGAGACCAGCCACGGGTCGACCAGGCCGTTGTCGGTATACACGAGAATGCCTTCGCAGCCGGCGGCCTCGCTCCACTGCGCTACGCGAACGACCTGATCCAGATAGTCGTCGCGCTCCACCTTGTTGGAGGGCGCGCACGTCGAGAACACGCGGACCGTTTTGGAAAGGCTCATGGCTATAGGAGGCTAGGGGGAACCGAGCCCTACGAATGCGGCTTTGACCTCCTGCTCTATGCGAGTCCTGGGCCAAGGCGCGCTCGCACGACGGAGACCTGGTGAGGGGTCCGGGAAGGCGCGTTCGCACGCGGACGACTCGCCCCCACCCGAGCGGGCGAGGGAGGCTCGGCTATCGCCGCCGGACGCTCGCGCTAGAGGGCGTGCGACACCCGGGCGCTGCGGGATCGCGACATAGGGACCCGCCCGAGGTGGAGCTGGATGACTTCTTCCCCCGCTCGATCGTCTACGGCCAGAGCCAGCCGAACGCCCCCGCGGTGAGCAGCGCGTAGATCAGCCCGTCGAACATGTGGCGGAGCGTCATGGGCCAATTCTGCATGTACCAGATGGAGCGCTGCATGAGCGCCATCGAGTAGCAGGCGAACGCGACCGTTCCGGTCACTCGGAAGACCTGGAGGTAGTCGGCCGTGGCCGGAAGGACCCGGCCGGCCAGGTACGCCGCGATGATGGCCACGAGCAGGGTGTAGGCGAACCACTGCGCGAGCTGCGACCCCATGTTGAACATCACGTTCGGCGGATAGATCGTCAGCGCGCCGACGGGCCCCTTCGCGATCTTCTGCTGCACGGCCTCCGACTTCAGGTTGGAGGCGTGACCGACGTACGGGAAGATGTAGTCTCCCGGTGGTAGGCCGGACGGCCGGAGCGCGTCCATCACCCGGTCCTCGTCCGGGATCTTGCTGAAGTCGTTCTTGTGGTACTTCAGCACCGCGTTCATCACGAAGCTCGCGAAGAACACGAGCACGGCCGAGACGAGGATGGGCAGCCAGAGGCTGGTGATCGGGATGACCATCGGCGATCTCCTCGGTGAGGGTCACTGCCAGGTGGTCAGCCTAGACGCCGCTCGCGGCGGAGGCAAGCCGCTGCTGACGTCGGGCGGCGCTGCCCCCTACGACTCGGTTGGGCCGTCTCCTCCGTACCGCCCGGGCCGATGCGACCACTTCATGAACGCCGCCAGTGCGAAGCCCGTGAGCGCGTTCGCCAGGAGCACCTGACCGTATCCCAGCGTTGCCACCACGCCCGGCATGAACAGCCAGTCGGCGGCGAGGATCACGGCGGTGAGCACCGAAAATACCAGCGCCGCCATCACCAGCGTATGGCCTTCCACGAGCCGTGACCTGCGGCAGACGTACGAGAGCGCGACGGACAGGAGCGCGAAGGTCGCGAAATGCACGATCGAGAAGTACGCCACCATGTTGAGCCGGATCGTCTCCACGGACGCCGCCGCAGCGCCGTCGAAGAGCACCGCGCCGATCATCGACGGCGTGAAGAGCGGTCGACCATCCAGGACGTCGATCAGCAGGAAGAACAGCGCGGTGGTGGATCCGCCGATTCCTCCACCGTAGAAGGCGTCGAAGACCAAATCCGCGGTCAGAGTGGGGCGCCGACGCGCCAGTGGCTGTCGCGCGCGACGGCCGGGTGGTGCCGAGGTGGCGTGAGCCATTTGAGCCCTCCGAAAGCAAAGAAGCGTCTGTCTACCGGGAATGTCCCCGGTATCAGAGCAGGTTCTTTGCCAGCCCCACGACGCGTTCCGCCGTGATCCCCAGCCGCTGGTACAGGACCTCCGCCGGCGCCGAGGCGCCGAAGCGCTCGAGCCCGACCGACGCTCCAGCCGGTCCCACCCATCGCTCCCATCCGAACGGGGAGGCCGCTTCGATGGACACGCGTGCCGTCACGTCGGGCGGGAGCACCTCGTCCCTGTAGGCCGCGCCCTCGCGAGCGAACAGATACCAGCTCGGCAGGCTCACGACCCTCGTGGGCACCCCCTGGGACTCGAGCTGGTCACGCGCCGCCAGCGCGGGCGCCACCTCCGTGCCGCTCGCGATCACGATCACGCGCGGGCGGCCGCGCGACGCCTCGGCCAGTACGTATCCACCACGGCGCAGTCCCTCCGCCGAAGCCAGAACGTTTCCGGCCGGACCGCGATCCAGGAGCGGGACTTTCTGACGGCTGAGCGCGAGGAACGTCGGGCCGTCGGTCCGCTCGATCGCCACCTTCCACGCCACCGCCGTCTCGGCGGCGTCGCAGGGCCTGAGGTCGAGGAGATTCGGGATCGCGCGCAGCGACGTGAGCTGCTCGACCGGCTGATGCGTGGGGCCGTCTTCGCCGAGCCCGATCGAGTCGTGCGTGAAGACGTACACGACGGGCTGCTCCATCAGCGCGGCCAGGCGAATCGACGGGCGCATGTAATCGGAGAAGATCAGGAAGGTGCCGCCGAACGGCCGGAGCCCGCCGTGGAGCGCCATCCCGTTCATCACTCCGCCCATGCCGTGCTCGCGGATGCCGTAGCGCACGTTGCGCCCGTCGGGCGTCTCGGCGCGGAGGTCCGCCGCGCCTTCGATGTCCGTCTTGTTCGAACCTGCCAGGTCCGCCGATCCTCCGATCAGGTTCGGGAGGCGGGCCGCGAGCCCTTGGATGACCTTGCCCGACCAGTTGCGCGTGGCGTCGGCGCTCTTGGGCGCCGAGAGGTCGGGCACGTCGGCGTCCCACGCCTCGGGCAGATCGCCCGCCATCATCCTGAGGAACTCGCCCGCTAGCTCGGGATGCGCGCGCTGATAGGCTGCGAACTTGGTTTGCCACTCCTGCTGGAGCGTCGCGCCCCGCCCGACGCACTCCCCCCAGTGGCGCCGAGCGCCGGGGTCCACCCAGAACGGATCCGCCGACGGATAGCCGAGGTTCTTCTTCGTCGCCTCGATCTCCTTCGCGCCGAGCGGCGCGCCGTGAGCGGCCGCCGTGTTGGCCTTGCCGGGGCTTCCCCAGGCGATCGTGGTGCGCAGGATGATGAAGGTCGGCCGTTCGGTCTCGCGCTTCGCCGCCACGAGCGCCGCATCGATCGCGCCCAGATCGTTGCCGTCGTCCACGCGGAGCACGTTCCAACCGTAGGCTTCGAAGCGCTTGGCGTGATCGACCGACGTCGCGAGGTCCGTGCTCCCGTCGATGCTGATGCGGTTGTCGTCGAAGATCCAGACGAGCTTGCCGAGCTTCTGGTGCCCGGCGAGCTCCGCGGCCTCGTGCGAGATGCCCTCCATCATGTCGCCGTCCGAGCAGACGACGTACGTGTGGTGATCGACGATCGTGTGACCCGGACGGTTGAAGCGCGCCGCGAGCCACCGCTCCGCGATCGCGAAGCCGACGGAGTTCGTCACGCCCTGGCCGAGCGGCCCCGTCGTGGTTTCCACGCCCGGCGCGTGTCCGTGCTCGGGGTGGCCCGCCGTCGGCGATCCCCATTGCCTGAAGTTACGGATGTCCTCCTCGCTGACCTCGTAGCCGCTCAGGTGCAGGAGCGAGTAGAGGAGCATCGACGCATGACCGGCCGACAGGATGAACCGGTCCCGGTCGAGCCAGTCGGGATCCTTGGGATTGTGCCGCAGGTGGCGGTGAAACAGCACGTAACCGAGGGGCGCGAGCGCCATCGGAGTGCCCGGATGACCGGAGGCGGCTTTCTCCACCGCATCCATCGACAGCACGCGGATCGCGTCGATCGCCAGACGTTCGATGGAACGTCGCTCGAGATCGGTCATCCGACCACGAAGTTGACGAGGCGCTCCTTCACGTAGATCACCTTTCGCTCCTTCGAGCCGTCGAGGTATCGGCGCACGTTCTCGTCCGCTCGGGCCGCAGCGACCACGTCGGCCTCCGCGGCACCCTTGGGGACCGCGATCGATCCGCGCAGCTTGCCGTTCACCTGCACGGCGATCGTCATGCGGGTCTCCGCCGCCTTCGCTTCGTCGTACGCCGGCCAGTTCGCGGCGTCGAAGATGCTCCCCTCGTGGCCGAGCCGCTCCCAGAGCTCCTCGGCGATGTGCGGCGCGAACGGCGCCAGCATGGGAACGAGCGGCTCGACCTCGGCGCGCGCGGCCGAGCGCCCTCCTGCCCGGATCGTATTGAGACACTCCATGAGCGCGGCGATCGCGGTGTTGTACTGGAGCGTGGGGATCTGCTCCGTGACCTGGCGGATCGTCTGGTGCACCTTGCGCTCGACGTCGGGGTCCGGCTCACCGGCACCCGCCGACAAGACCGTCTCCCAGAGCCTGTGCAGGAAGCCGAACGGACCCTGGATGCCGTCCTGCCGGTAGTCGCCGCCCTCCTCGAAGGGCCCGAGGAACATGAGGTACGTGCGCAGCGTGTCCGCGCCGTACTGCTCGATCACCGGATCGGGCACGACCACGTTTCCCTTGCTCTTCGACATCTTCGCGCCCTCGGCGATGATCAGCCCGTGCGCACGGAAGACGTCATAGGGCTCCTCGAAGTCGAGGTGCCCGAGGTCGTGCAGCGCCATCGTGATGAAGCGCGAGTAGAGGAGGTGCAGGACCGCGTGCTCGTGGCCGCCGATATAGGTGTCGACGGGCAGCCACTTCTTGGTGACCTGCCGGTCGAAGGGCCGGTCGTCGAAGTCGGTCGAGGGGTAGCGGAGGAAGTACCAGCCCGAGTCGAGGAACGTATCGGAAACGTCGGTCTCGCGACGGGCCGCCTTCGCGCATTTCGGACACTTCGTCCGGTACCAGCTCTCGACCCGGGCCAGCGGACTCACGCCCGAGGAGTCGGGGCGGAAATCCTCGACCCTGGGCAGCACCACGGGCAGGTCTTTCTCCGGGACCGCCACCGGCCCGCACGCATCACAATAGATGATGGGGATCGGCGGTCCCCAGTACCGCTGCCGCGAGATGCACCAGTCGTGGAGCCGGTAGTTGATCTGGGGCTCTCCCCAGCCGTTCTCGGCCGCCCATTGGGTGATGCGGCGAGCCCCCTCCCTCCAATCGAGCTCGTCGAACTGGCCCGAGTTCACCAGGCTCCCCGGGCCGTCGTAGGCTTGGTCGAGGGGGGTGTCGGCGTCCTGTCCCGGCCCGGCGACGACCCGCACGATCGGCAGCTCGAACTGCTCGGCGAACTCGAAGTCCCGCTGGTCGTGACCGGGGACGGCCATGATCGCGCCGGTCCCGTAGCCCATGAGCACGTAGTCGGCGATCCAGATCGGAATCGGCTTTCCCGTGGCGGGATTGCGAACGTAGCCGCCCGTCGAGACGCCCGTCTTCGTCTTGTCCACCTTCTGGCGCGCGACGAGATCCTTCTGCCGCGCCTTGTCCCGGTACGCGTAGACCGGCGCGCTCAGGCCGGGGTTCATCACCTTCTCGACGAGCGGGTGCTCGGGCGACAGCACCATGTACGTCGCGCCGAACACGGTGTCCGGACGCGTCGTGTAGGCCTCGATGACGACGCCCGTCTCTCTGCCCTTTCCGTCCACCACGGGGAAGCGCAGGAGCGCGCCCTCGCTCCTGCCGATCCAGTTGGTCTGCGCCTTCTTGGTCTTCTCGGACCAGTCGATGCGGGTGAGGTTCTCGAGCAGCCGCTCGGCGTACCTGGTGATCTTGAAGAACCACTGCGCGATGCGCCGTTGCTCGACCGGCGTGCCGCAGCGCTCGCACTCGCCCCCGATGACCTGCTCGTTGGCGAGCACCGTCATGCAGGAGGGACACCAGTTGACCGGGGCTTCCTTGCGCTCGGCGAGACCGGCCTCGAAGAGCTGCACGAAGACCCATTGCGTCCACTTGTAGTAGGCGGGATCGGTGGTGTCGACCGAGTGCTCCCAGTCGAACATCCCGCCGATGCGCCTCAGCTGCCGGGTGAAGTTCGCGACGTTGGACGGGATCAGATCCATCGGGTGCTTCCCGACCTTCAGCGCGAAGTTCTCCGAGTGGATGCCGAACGCGTCGAAGCCCATCGGCTCGAAGACGGTCCGTCCGCGCAGGCGCTGGTAGCGCCCGTGCACGTCGGCTCCGGTGAACGCGTAGATGTTGCCCACGTGCAGCCCCTCGGCGGAGGGGTAGGGGAACATCATGAGGTTGTAGTAGGGATCCTTCGCGCCGCGCAGCTCCTCGAGGGTGAAGAGGTTCGTCCTGCGCTCATCCCATATGCGCTGCCACTTGGCTTCGACGGCCGACGGGTCGTAACCGTCCCTGACTTCGCTTACCATTCTCGGCGTCGAATGCTCGGGATCTGCGGGGATCCAGCAGGTGGGCGAGGACCGCTGGGGAAAAGACGCGCTAACCTAAGCGGCGGGTCACGGGCGCCCAAGGGCTCCCACGCAGGTAGTTCAGCAGGTAGCCAAAAGGGCGATCGAATGGCCAACGGCGACACCAAAAAGAAGATCTCCGGCGCGAGCCTGAAGCACGCCTTCCAGGAGATCATCTGGCCGCGCCGCAAGCTGGTCGCCATCGGGCTCGTCCTCATCCTGATCAATCGGTTGTCGGGCTTCGTGTTGCCGGTCTCCGCCCGCTATCTCGACAGGGTGGTCGCCGGAGACCTGGGCATCTTGTGGACGCTGCTCACGGTCGTCACCGCCTCGGTGACGATCCAGGCGATCACGTCGTACACCCTCGTGCGGCTGCTCTCGGTGGAGGCCCAACACCTCATCGCGCAGCTCCGCGTGCAGGTGCAGCACCACGTGCTCCGACTCCCCGTGCGCGTCTTCGACAACACGAAGTCGGGCGTGCTCGTCACGCGCATCATGGAGGACGTGGAGGGCGTGCGAAACCTGGTCGGCACGGGGCTGGTGCAGCTCGTGGGGGGCTCGATCACCGCGGTCGTGGCGTTGGTCTATCTGCTGACGATCAACCCGATCATGACCGCCATCGCGCTCATACCGCTGGGTGGGTTCGCGCTGGTGTCGACACGCGCGTTCAAGAAGCTGCGCCCGGCGTTTCGGGAGCGCGGCCGCATCCAGGCGGAGGTCACCGGAAGGCTCACGGAGTCGCTCGGCGGAATTCGCGTGGTGAAGGGGTTCCACGCGCTCGAGAAGGAGTCGGAGATCTTCTCGGCCGGCGTCATGCGCATCTACGAGAACGTGAAGAGCACGCTGACGACCACGAGCCTCGTGACGAGCCTCGGGACGTTCTTCATGGGCATGGCGTCCGTGATGATCATGGGCTATGGCGGATGGCAGATCGCGCAGGGGAATCTCACCCTCGGCGAGCTTCTCTCCTTCGTGCTCTCGCTCGCGTTCCTCATCGCGCCGGTGTTTCAGCTGGCGAACATCGGCACGCAGATGACCGAGGCTTTCGCCGGACTCGACCGCACCGCCGAGCTGCTCTCGTGGCCGGAGGAGGACGACGACCCTCTACGAACGCAGACGATGCCCCAGATCCGGGGGCACCTGACGTTCGAGAACGTGCATTTCGCCTACGAGAAGGAGAAACCCGTCCTCAAGGGGATCGATTTCGACGCTCCGCCCGGCACCGTGGTCGCGCTCGTCGGCAGCTCGGGCTCGGGGAAGTCCACGATCGCGGGGCTGGCGGCTGCGTTCATCGAGCCGGACCAGGGAAGGGTATCGGTGGACGGCATCGACCTTCGCCAGTTGAAGCTGGGCTCGTACCGCGAGCAGCTCGGGCTCGTTTTCCAGAGCGACTTCCTCTTCGACGGCACGATCCGGGAGAACCTGCGCTTCGCCCGCACGGACGCGACCGACGCCGAGATCGAGGACGCTGCCCGGAAGGCCTACGTGACGGAGTTCAGCGATCGCTTTCCCGACAAGCTGGATACGGTGATCGGCGAGCGCGGCGTGAAGCTCTCGGGCGGCCAGCGCCAGCGCGTCACCATCGCGCGCGCGCTGCTCGCCAACCCGCGCCTGCTGCTGCTCGACGAAGCCACATCGAGCCTGGATACGGAGAGCGAAGCGCTCATCCAGAAGAGCCTGGGCGACCTCCTCAAGGGCCGCACCACGCTCGTGATCGCGCACCGCCTCACGACCATCCAGCGCGCCGACCTCATCCTCGTGATCGAGGACGGCCGCATCGTCGAGCGCGGGCGGCACGACGAGCTCATGGCGGCGCGGGGGCGGTACCACGAGCTGTATACGGTGCAGGCGAGGATCTAGCGGCTCAGGCTCGCAGCAGGGCGAGCAGCTCGTCCAGATCGACCGGCTTCGTCAGGTGGTGGTCGATGCCACTTCGGCGCGAACGCTCTCGCGACTGCTCGTCGCCGAATCCCGATACTGCGACGATCCGCTTCCCCGCGAGGTCCGCGCGGGCGCGTAGCCGAGCCGCGACTTCGTAACCCGAAATGTCCGGGAGGTCGAGGTCGAGGATGATGGCATCCGGGATCATCGAACACGCCTTGGCGATGCCGTCATGGCCGGTGCTGGCCACGTCTGCTTCCCAGCCGGCGAGCTCCAGGAGATCGGCCAATGCTTTGGCGGCGTCCCGGTTGTCATCGACTACGATCGCGCGTCCGGAGTGAGCTCGGCCCTTCCGCTCGTCCACTCCCACGGTGGTCTCCGGCGCACGCGCCTCCGGGGCCACGTCGATCGCCGGCAGGCGGACCGTGAAGGTGCTTCCGGCTCCCAAGCCCGGGCTCGAAGCGGAGACCGAGCCGCCATGGAGCTCGGTCAGTTGGCGGACGAGCGTCAGCCCGATGCCGAGCCCGCCGGTCCCCGCAGCGGCCGACTTACCCTGGATGAACGGTTCGAATATCTGCTCCAAGGCGTCGGGCTCGATCCCGTAGCCGCGGTCCTCGATCGTGATGATCGCGTCGCTCGCTTGGCGACGGACCCCCAGAAGAACGGACGATCCGCGATCGGAGTACTTCGAGGCATTGACGAGGAGATTGGCCAGCACCTGCGCGAGGCGCCTGGGGTCGGCGTGGAGCGTCACCGGCTCGTCGGGACGCGAAACCGACAGCGTCTGACCACGCTGCTCGAATCGAGCTCCGACTGCCGCGACCGCCATCTCCACCACCTCCTCGACGTTCACGACGCGACGTTCGAGCTGGAGCTTGCCACGTGCGATCGCCGAAACGTCGAGCAAGTCGTCGAGAAGTGCGGTCACCACGGTGATCTGGCGCCGCATCATGCCCACCGCCCAGTCACGGCGCTCTCCATCGACGCCCATCTCCAACAGGTTCAGGCCGCCGGCGATCCCTGCCAGCGGGTTCCGCAGCTCGTGCCCGAGAACCGCGAGGAATTGGTCCTTGCGTCGCTCCTCGCGGCGCAGCTGGGCGAGGACCGTTTCCAGGTCGCGACGCATCTCGACCTGACCGGTGACGTCGTAAGCGAAGCACATCACTCCGTCCACATTGCCCCCCGGGCTCCACAGGGGCACCCAGGTGACGTCCAGGTGACGCACGTGTATGCCGGTGGGTCCGTCGAGCTCGAGCCGAAGCGCCGTACGCGAGGTTTCCCTTCTTTCGCGGAATACTTCGTCGAAACCCTCGAGGAATCCCTGACCGCCGAGGTCATGGAGCGACCGGCCCAGAAACACGTCCCCTGTGTTCAGATTGGCAAACAGGCTGCGCATACGCGGATTGGCGAATGCACAGCGGTGCTCTGGTCCCCGGGTGGTGAGGATCGCCACTGGAGCGTGCTCGAGGAGCTCCTGCAGCCGGCGCCGTTGCCCCTCGGCGGCGTCGCGGGCCGTGCGCTCCTCGAGGAGCTGGCGCGCCGCCACCTCGGCCTCGCGACGTGCGGTCATGTCGCGTAGCGACGCCAGGTAGGCGGCTTCGCCATCCCATACGAGCTCGACCACGCGCATCTCGGCCGAGCGTTCTCCCGTCAGGTCGACCTCGGTGGTCTCTCCGGCCACCAGCGGCAGCCCGAAGTGGTCGCCGACCAACTCTTGCTGCGGACGGTCGAAGAGGTTGGCGGCCGCAGGGTTGGCGAACTTCACCGTGCCTTCGGCGTCGACCACGACGATCGCGTCTGCGATCGAATCGACGATGCGGCGCTGGCGCTCCTCGACCTCACGCCGAGCCGCGGCCTCGATCGCACAGTTTGCCTCCCGCTCCCGCTCGAGCGAGCGCTGGAGGTTCTGGAAGAGCTCGACGTTCGCCAGCGCGAGTGAGCTGGCGTTGGCGATGACCTCGAGCGCTCCGAGCTCCTCGGGCGTGGCCTCGTGCGGTTCCGCCCAGTACACCCCGATGGCGGCGATCGGCGCCTCGGGACGGACGGGCGCCATGGCCATGCTGCGGACGAACGTTGCGCGGTAGACGTCGTGAGGGATGCGCGAATCGGCGAAGACGTCTTCGATCACCGCTGTTTCCCCGGTGGCCATCACCCAACCGGAGATGCACCGGTTCATGGGAAAACGCTGCCCCTTCCACAGCGGTGAGATGGCGGCTTCCTCGACGTAGAAACATTGGTCGCCGTCGCGGAGCACGAAGGTGACGCCGTCCGCACCGGTCAGCGCCCGCGCGACGTCGCGTACGACGGCCGTCACCTGCTCCAGGGAACGGGCGAAGGATAGGTCGCGGATCGCGTCCAGGAGGCCGACTTCGAGCAGAGCGGAGCGACCCTCCGGACGAGGGAGGTGAGCGCTTCTCATTCGATCCGACCCCGCGCAGTTTCCGTGCCACGCGCGGCCTGCATGGTCGGTTTGCCGTCACGAAGCTCCGGAGGGTCGCTCCGGAAGATTCACTCCTCCGGGAAGAGCCCCTCCATCCGCTCGAGCTCGTGACGTGTATGTTGCGGCGCGCCCGTCAGGATGCCGCTCACGCTTCGGAAGGCGGCGCCGACGTGCATCCCCGACCCGTCGATGGTGATCTCGCGGATCTCTTTGGCGTGCGGGGAGCCCCTCATCTTGAGGACCGTGATGCCTCGATGCATCTGACCGAACATCTCCACGTAGCGCAGCAGCACGATGGAGTCGGTCAAGCTCGAGATGTGAGCCTCGGTCACCGAGGTGCCGCCGATCAACGTCGGCGTCGTGTTCGTGAAGAGGCCGGTGATCTGCCGATCCTTGATGAAGGACGTCAGGGAGATGACGAGCTGACGGAACGCCTTCGGCGTCCCCACCCGCTCCAGCGCCGAGAGGGAGTCGATGGCGACACGTTGCGGATCGAACTCCTCGATGAGGCCCCGGATGCGCAGAAGGTGATCCTCCAGGCCGCGCGCCTCAGGGTATTCGCAGTGGACCTTGAGCGAGCCTGCGGCCTCCATCGCTCCGAAATCGGCGCCCCACCCCCCCGCGTTGCGGATCAACTGGTCGCGGCTCTCCTCGTAGCCGAGCAGGAGGCAGCGCTCCCCGGCCGACGCTCCCGCCGCGAGGAAATGGGTGACGGTCAGGGTCTTCCCGGTACCGGTGGCGCCGGACACCAAGACCACCGAGTCCCGGAAGAATCCGCCACCGCACATGCCGTCCAGCTCGGCGTTGCCCGACGTGATCCTCGTGCTCGACGACGGTTGGACGAGCTCGATCCCACTGAGGGGAATGACCGAGATCCCCTGGTTGCCGAGGATGACGAAGGGATGCTCCCCTTTCTGGTGGTCGGTGCCCCGGAACTTGACGATCTCCAGGGTGCGCCTCCGCTGCTCGTCCTCCAGAACGTTGCGAAGGACGACGACGTTGTCGCAGAGGAACTCCTCGACTCCGTGTCGGCCGAGCGGGCCGTATTCGTCGGTCCGCTCCGCCGTCATGACCGAGGTGACCCCCAGCGCGCGGGCCTGGTGCGCCATCCGGAAGAGTTCGCGGCGCACGATGGCGGCGTCCTGGAACTGGGAGAAGATTGCACCCAGTGAATCGATGGCGAGCCGCGACGCTCCGACGCGCTCGACCGCGGCGGCGATG
>Ga0073934_10005411_pt1 | contig 19795 bp, 17 predicted proteins | sample LarsenN4metaG_FD_76834 | JGI IMG/M metagenome (GOLD analysis project Ga0073934, IMG submission 76834) | Hot spring sediment bacterial and archeal communities from British Columbia, Canada, to study Microbial Dark Matter (Phase II) - Larsen... ... | reverse complement strand
CCCCGCCAAGCGCCGCAAACGTCATCTGCCGCATCGAAAACCCCGTCGACCATGAATGTCCCAATCAGGGTGGACTGCTTCGCCCGCTTCGGGAATCCTCGGACTTGTTCAGAGTGTCCCTAGCCTACCAAGGCGTGATGGCGTCGCCGATGCGCTGTCCCCAGTTCGGCCGCTGCACAGCGCTGATCTGACCGCGTCCGCCGTAGGAAATGCGCGCTTCGGCGATCTGGGTGTGATCGATCGTGTTGTTCGCCGTAACGTCCTCGGGGCGGATAATGCCGCTCACTGTGAGTTCGCGCAGTTCGCCATTGATGCGCACTTCCTGCCGCCCCGCGATGACCAGATTGCCGTTGGGCAGGCGGTCGACGATCACCGCGGCGATGGTAAGTTCGATTTTCTCTTCGCGATTGATGGCCCCTTCGCCGCGGTGCTCGGACTCCGCCTCTGCTCCGATCATGTTTTCAGCATCGAAGGCGCTATTAAAGATCTGTCCCAAGGTGTCTTCCAGGCCGAAGAAGTTGGTGACCCCGGCGGACGTCGAGGCCTCGCGTTGCCGCTCGGAAGAATTGGACACCTCCGCACTATCGTCGATTTCGATTTCGACCGTGAGGATATCGCCAATGCGCGAGGCGCGCTGATCGTTGAAGAAGCTGCGCGAGCCGGCGCGCCATAGCGAGTTGGGGCGCGGCGTTTCGTAGGCGACCGGCGCGGGCTGGGGCATGGTGCGCTCGCCTCCGCCAGTCAGATATTCCGGTGACTCCACGGGCGTCAGCGGCGGGGGACCAAACGCGCGGCGCGCCGCATCGTAAGCGACGCCCGGCGCTGCGAGAGCATCGTCGGCAAAGTCCTGCGCGGGCGCGCTCGCGCATCCGGCCGCTCCCGCAGCGGCTGCGAGAAAGGCTATCGCGCGAAGCAGAGTCCGATTGGTCATGGGTTGGCCCTTGCCGCGCCGGGCCCAGTGACGACGGCCTCGATCGTTCGGTTTGAGGAAGTGTTCAGAAAGCGCACGCTATCGCCCACGGCGCCGTCTTCGAGAGCGCGCGCGCGCATGCTCAGCGAAATGCCTGGCGCGGCGTATTCGAGCGTGACGGTTTCGCCACGCCGTACGGCGGCGTCCGCGATTTGGCGCCCGCCCGCAGCCGGAAGCGTCGCGCGCGCGCCGCCGGGACGGACGACTTGCACAGCGTTGACGCCAGCGGGCGGAGTAAAGTCGAGCCCGGCGGCTGAAGCCGCCGCCGCAATGACCTGCATCGCGATCGAAGATACTTGTCCTGCCGGCGGCGACGGCGCGATGGCGCGGACGGCCACGTCTGCGGGCGCCCCAACGAAGACATCGCCCATAGTGACGGCAGGCCCGCTCGCTTCGATACGCGTGCGCAGCGTAACCGTGTCGGCAAAGGCGGCAGCGGCGCCAAACAGCATGTAGAGGCAGGCGGCAAGGCAAAGCCAGCGAAGCATCGTTGTCCTCAGCGCAATTGCGTTGTCGATTGCAGCATCTCATCCGCCGCGGTGATGACGCGCGCGTTCATTTCGTAGGCGCGTTGCGCGACGATCAGCGCGGAAATTTCCTCGACCGCGTTGACGTTGGAGAGTTCGAGATAACCCTGCATCACCGTGCCAAGGCCCGGCGACCCGGGCGTCGCCGTCGTTGGCGAGCCTGAAGCCGGCGTCTCAAGATACATGTTGTCGCCGATCGCTTCGAGGCCGGCAGGATTGATGAAGCTTGCGATTTCGAGCTGCCCGATCTGTTGCGGATCGGGCGAGTTGGCCGTGGTGACTTCGACGATGCCGTCGCGCGTAATCTGGATCGCGGTCGCTTCCTGCGGCACGGTGATTGCGGGCTCGACCGGATAACCGTCGGCGGTGACAAGCTGGCCGTCGGCATTGACGGCGAAATTGCCCGCGCGCGTGTAGCCGGTCTGGCCGGAAGGCAGTGTGACCTGGAAGAAGCCGCGGCCGTTGATGGCGAGATCATAGGCGTTGTTGGTGGCGGTCATGCCGCCTTGCTCGGTGATGCGGCCGACCGCGTCGGCGCGCACGCCGACGCCGATCTGGATGCCCATCGGCAAAATCGCGCCGGAGGCGGACGACGTAGAGCCCGGCCGTTCCAGGTTCTGGTACAGCATGTCCTGAAACTCGGCCCGCTGGCGCTTGTAGGCCGTCGTGTTCATGTTCGCGATATTGTGCGAAATCACGTCCACGTTGAGCTGCTGGGCCTGCATGCCCGACGCCGCGATGGATAGCGCGCGCATCGCGTTTACCTCCCGAGCCGTTCGATCGCGCGCTGGCGCAGTTCGTCGGCGCCCGAGACGATACGAGCGGCGGACTGGTAGGCGCGCGAGATTTCGATGAGACGTGTGAGTTCGCGCACGGGACTAACGTTCGAACCTTCCAGCGCGCCTTGCACGACGACGCCCTCGAACTCGCCCGGCGTTTGACCTTGCGCGTCCCAAAGGTTGTCCCCGACCTTTGAGAGCGCGCTGGGCGCGGCGAACGTCGCCACGCCGATGCGGCCGACTTCGACGCCGGCCACCGAAATAGCGCCGTCGCGTCCGATCGAGGGGCTTTCGCCCTGCGGATCGAACACGATCGGCGCCCCCCCTGAGCTCAGGACGGCGCGACCCTCGCTGGTCACAAGCCGTCCCTCGCCAGTAAGCGTAAACGCGCCATCGCGCGTATAAAGCGGCCCGGTTGGGCCTTCGACCATGAAGAAGCCTTGCCCCTCGAGTGCGACATCGAGCGGGTTGCCGGTGATCGAGATCGGACCCTGGCTCATGTCACGCGTGAGGCCGATGTCGCGCACGAAGCGGATCTCGGTCGGGTCCTCCTCGGCGTGCGCGCGCGTTCCATCCAGATCCTCGAACACGACCGCGTCGGCTTTGAAGCCCGCGGTGGCGACGTTCGCGAGATTGTTGGCGGCGACGTCCATGCGCCGTTGCAGCACGCGTTGCGTCTGCAGGCCGAGCATCAGCGCGTTATCCATCCCCGTTAACGCTGCAAGCTTCGGGCCAGTGGTTAACCGCTTGATTTTGCGTCGAGAGATCTGCCGGCTTGGTGAAAGACGCTGCGTTTTCTGCCGTCCGGCGGGCAAGTTTTGCCGGCCTATCACCAATCCTTAACCACGCGCTCGCTACCCGAAGATGCGGATTAACGCGCGGGCGATTCCATGTTCGGCAAAGGCAAGAAAAAGAAGAAGGACGAGACGCCGGATGCTGACGCCGAGGCCGAGGGCGCAGCGCCGCCGGCGGAAGGCGAGGCCGAAGGCGCAGAGGGTGCGCCGCCGGCGAAGAAAAAGCTCTCCGGCAAAAAGCTCGTGCTCTTCATCATCCTGCCGGCGGTGCTCGTGCTCGGCGGTGGAGGCGCAGCCGCTTACCTGTTGCTGTTCAGCGGCAGCGGCGCCGAGCAGCACGCTGAAGCGGATAGCCACGGCAAAGCCAAGGGCGGGGGGCACGGCGAGGAAGTGGCGGAAGCCGTTCCGGGGCCGAACGGAACGATGATCAGCTACGGCGAAGATGTCGTCTTCGTTGCGCTCCCGGAAATGCTCGTGAACATCACCGGGCCTGACGGGCGTCCGGCCTATCTCAAGCTGAAGCTCACTTTGGAGGCGCCGGACGAAGCTACGGTGACAGCGCTCACCGAGCATGTGCCGCGCGTGACCGATCAGTTCACGGGCTTCTTGCGGGAACTGCGTACGGACGATCTTGCCGGATCGGCCGGAGCATACCGGCTTCGGCTCGAACTCTTGCGGCGCGTGAATCTCGTCATTGCGCCGGCCCACATCAACGCCGTGCTGATCGAAGAAATGCTGGTGCAATAAGATGAGCGCGGACACGGCCGAGGCGGCCGCGGAAGGCCAGCAATGGGAGACCGCCGCCGACGAGACGCGCGGCAGTGAAGGTGCCGAGCGCATCCTCAATCAGGACGAGATCGACAGCCTGCTTGGCTTTGGTCTGGGCGAGGAGGATTCCAGCGGCAAGACCGGCGTGCGCGCGATCATCAATTCGGCGCTCGTCTCCTACGAGCGCTTGCCAATGCTTGAGATCGTCTTCGACCGCCTGGTGCGGCTGATGACGACAAGCCTGCGCAATTTCACGTCGGACAATGTCGAGGTCAGTCTCGATCAGATCAGTTCGATCCGCTTCGGCGATTATCTCAACTCTATTCCGCTGCCGGCCATCATCGCCGTGTTCCGCGCCGAGCAGCTCGACAATTTCGGACTGGTCACGGTCGATTCCAGCCTCATTTACTCGATCGTCGACGTGCTGCTGGGCGGACGGCGGGGCGCAGCGGCGACGCGGGTGGAGGGTCGCCCATACACCACGATCGAACGTACGCTGGTCACGCGCATGATCGAGGTCGTCCTCAACGACGCGCGCCAGGCGTTCGCGCCGCTGACAGAAGTGGATTTCACGCTCGACCGTATCGAAACCAATCCGCGTTTCGCCGCCATCGCGCGCCCGCCCAACGCGGCGATCGTCGTCAAGCTGCGCATCGACATGGAAGATCGCGGCGGCAAGCTGGAGCTGTTGCTGCCTTACGCCACGCTGGAGCCCATCCGCAAAATGCTGCTGCAGCAGTTCATGGGCGAGAAGTTCGGTCGCGACAACATCTGGGAAGGCCACCTCGCCAGCGAGCTCTGGAATACGAAACTCGAAGTGCGGGCGGTGCTGGATGAGCTGACGCAGCCGCTGCGCAAAGTGCTCGATCTCAATGTGGGCGATACGCTGATGTTGGAAATCGCGCCCGACGCGCCGGTGATGCTGAAATGCGGATCGGTCGAGATCAGCGAAGGGCGCGTGGGGCGCATGGGGCATTCGCTTGCCGTGCGCGTCGAGCGTCCGATCGCGCCGGCGCAGCAACACGCCGTCATGAAGCTTGGAGGCAGCCGATGAGTCCAGTCGCATTCGCTATTGAAATCGTGCTGGCGCTGATGCTGGCGGCGTGCCTGGTTTTTTTCTGGCGGCTCGATCGCAGGCTGCAGGCGCTGCGCTCGGGGCAAGACGGCGCGCTCGCCGCGGCCGCCGAACTTGCGCAGGCGACGGCGCAGGCGGAAGCCGCCGTGCGCGCGCTACGGGCCACTGCGCAGGAGACGGGCCGCGATTTGCAGGCGCGCATCAACGATGCGCGCGCGACGGCGGATCGGCTCGGACTGGGCGCCGGACGCCTGCGATCTAGCGCGGACCTCGCGGCGCGAGGGCGAATGTGATGGCGCCGACTCAGCAACGCCGTCCCGCAAACGTGCGCCTTATGCCAGCGGCGATGATCACAGTCGCCGCCGTGCTGGGCCTCAAGGCCATCGGCATGGCGGAAAGCGTAGCGGAGACGGCCGCTGCTGCGGCGGAAGGCGCAGAGCACGCCGAAAGGGCCAGCGAGCCGGCGCACGCGCCAGCTGCGCCTGCGCAAAATCAGTGCGCCGCGCCGACCCTTGCGGAGATGGCGGGTCTATCGGCGGCGGAAGTCCAGGTGCTCCAAGCGCTGGGCCAACGGCGCGAAGCGCTCGAACTGCGCGGCGAGCAGCTGGAAACCCAGGATGCGCTGATGCTGGCGGCCGAACAGCGCCTCAGCGAGCGCGTGGCAGAGTTGCGCCAGCTGGAAAGCACCGTGAACGAACTGCTCGGCCGCCTCGACGAAGAGCAGGAGCGGCGCGTCACCAGCCTTGTGGATGTGTATCAACGCATGCGCGCCAAGGATGCAGCGGAAGTGTTCGACGGGCTCGAAGACGACGTGCTGGTGCAGGTGGCGAGCCGCATGCGCCAAGCCAATCTCGCCGAAGTGATGGGGCGGATGAACCCGGATCGCGCGCGCCGGCTCACGCAAATGCTGGCCGATCGTGCGCGTCCGCCGACGGGCGGCGATGCGCTGCTGTCGCGCGCGCGCGGCGAGGGCGCTGCGCCCGCGGGCGGGGCGAACTAACGGGCGCTTAACGGCACGGGCGGAGGATTGGCGCGCGCATAATGAAATCGAAGCGCTCCCCGTTTGCGATAGCTGCGGCAGCTCTGATTGCAGCGCCGGCCGGCGCGCAGCCCATGCAGCTAACGCCGCCGTCGCAGACGAACCCTGCGCCGGCGGAGACCGCTTCGCCGCCAGCGCCGCCTGCGCAGCAGGACGTTGCGCCGTCCGGTTCGGCGGAGGAACTGCGCGGGCCGACGGGACCGCTGCCGCAGGATTTTTCGCTCGCAGCGCCGCCACCGCTGCCGCCCGCACCACCGCCACCGCCACCGCCACCGCCCCCTCCGTCGCCTCCGCCCCCTCCGCCGCCGCCGCCGCGCATGGCGTCGGAACCGACGGCGACAGTGAGTGTCGGCGTGCAGGAGCACACGACGCGGCTCGTTTTCCGTTTCGCAGCGGCCACTGCGGTTACGCCGCACCAGCAGGGGAACCGCCTCGACCTTCGTTTTTCGCGCGCTGCCGATATCGACCTCGCCGAATTGCGCGCAACGCCGCCGCGCTTGGTGCGCGAAGTGCGGCGGGTCAGCGTCGCAGGAGCGCCGGTGCGCTTGCAGCTGACGCTCGAACCCGGCGTGCGGCATCGTCATTTCGTCGACGGCGATCGTGTGGTGGTCGACTTGCTGGAACCGGAAGGCGGCCTGCAAGAAACCGCGACGGCGGCAGGCGCGAGCGAAGCGCCTGTTCCGGCGACGTCGCCCGTTACTGGCGTGGCGCGCGTGCAGTTGGTGGAGGAAGCCAACGTTACGCGCATCACGGTGACCTGGCCGGCGCCGGCGCGGGCCGCCGCCTTCCGCCGCGGCGAAGCGATCTGGTTGTTGTTCGACGCCAATGGCCGCATCGACCTGACCGGCGTGCTGCGCGCGGGGCGTCGCCATCGGGACGTTGAGATCGTGCGCGGCGAAGGCGTAATCGGCCTGCGCGTGCCCGCGCAACCGGATGTGCTCGTCTCGGCGGCGGCGAGCGAAAACTCCTGGACTTTTACGCTCGGCGCGCGCGCTTCGTCGGGCGCGCCGGCCGCCGTTGAGCGCGAAGCTATGCCGGACGGGCGCGGCCGGCTCATCGCGCGCTTCGGACGCGAGGGTCAGGTCCGCTGGATCGCCGATCCGGAGATTGGCGACCGCATTGCGGTGGCGCTCATCGGCGGGCCGGCGCGCGGCATAGACGTGCGCCGCGCAACGGTGGAGGCCGCCATTCTGCCGACCGCGCACGGCGCTGTGATCGAATCGCGCGCAGATGGCGTCACCGCTGCCTTTGCGAACGGCGTGCTCACGGTCTCGCGGGGCGAAGGGCTGATTGCGGCCGGGCCCGTGCAGTCGCAGCTCGAAGCCGGTCTCAGCGCCGCGCTGCTGCAGGAACGACTGGCCGGCGATGGCCCCGTCAGCTCGCCGGCTGGCGAAAGTCTCGCGCAAGTGCGCGCTCGCATTGACGAACTCACGCGGCGCGCGGCGGCAGAAGGCGTGGCCGAAGGCGCGCCGGTAGAGGCGCGCATGGCCTTGGCGCGCTATCTCTTGCAGAACGAATTCGCCGCCGAAGCGCTCGGCGCTCTGCGTATCGTTGCCATCAACCAGGGCGAGCTCGTGGAGATCGATCCTGAGTACCGGCTGATGCGCGGCGCGGCCAACGTGATGATGGGCCGCGTTGCGGCGGCGATGCCGGACCTCACGGCGTCGACGCTGGCGAACAATGCGTCCGCCGCGCTGTGGCGCGGCTATGCCGCCGCGCTGAGGCAGGAATGGGCCGATGCTCGCCGCGAGCTTGAGCGGGGCGCCGGCGCGCTGGAAGAGCATCCGCCCGCATGGCGCGCGCGCTTTCAATTGGCGTTGGCCGAGGCAGCCCTCGAGTTGAACGATCCTGCTGCCGCGGAAGCCGCCGCCACCGCCGCCATGGGGCAGGCGACCGACGCCTCAATGCGCTTGCATGCGCGTCTCTTGCAGGCGCGCGTTCACGCGCTGCGCGGCGACAATGCGCGCGCGCTCGCCATGCTGGACGAGTTGACGGCCGTGCGCGACGAGGAGGTCGCGGTGAAGGCGCGCGTGGAGGCCATTCGCATCCGCCGCGCGACCGGCGAGATGGGCGCGGCCGATGCTGTCGAGCCGCTGGAAGCGTTGCGCTTCCGCTGGCGCGGCGATGCTACCGAGCTGGCGATCGTCGGCATGCTCGGCGAGGCGTACTCCGAGTTGGGACGCTGGCGCGATGCGCTCGCCACGATGAGCATCGCCGCAGATCGCTTCCCGCACCAGCCCGCGGCGCGTCACCTCCGCGCCGACATGTCGACGTTGTTCGAACGCTTGTTTCTCGACGGCGAAGCAGACCGGCTAGAGCCCATTCAGGCGCTTGGCTTGTTTTATGAATTCAGCGATCTCACCCCGGTCGGTCCCAACGGCGATCGCATCGTGCGCCTGCTCGCCGGCCGGCTCGTGAATGTCGATCTGCTGGAGCAGGCCGCGCAATTGCTTCAACACCAAGTGGATGAGCGGCTTGAGGGCCAGAGCAGGGCGCAGGCCGCGGCCGATCTCGCCGCGATCTATCTCATGGATCACAAGCCGGATCGGGCGCTTGTCGCGCTTGCGTCGTCCCGTCAGCCGAACATGCCGCAAAGTCTCCTCGCCGATCGGCGAATCCTGGAGGCGCGTGCGCTGATCGAGCTTGGCCGTCTCGAAGGCGCTGTCGAACTCGTGGAGCGCGATCGCAGCGAGGACGCCCAGCGCGTGCGCGCCGAAGCGGCGTGGCGCGCGCGCGATTGGCCGCGTGCAGCAACCGAGATCCGCGCGCTGCTCGCAATGCGCAACCAGGCTCAACCGCTCGACGAGCATGGCCGCCAAGCCGTGTTGCGCGCCGCAGTCGCCTACACGCTTGCGGGCGATGAACCGGGCGTCCGCGCCCTTTATCGCGAATATGCCGGCGATCTTGCCAACACGCCCGAAGCGGATTCATTCGAAGTGGTCGCGGCCGGCGTAACCGCGGATGGCGCGGCCATTCGCGACGTCGCGCGTGCTGTGGCGCGCACGGATCTGCTGGAGCGCTTCATGCAGCGTCTGCGCGCGCGGATAACCCAGGAAGCCGCTGCCGCGCCCACGCAACCGGACGCGCCGGGCGCGCCGCCGCAGACGCCCGCTCCGCCCCCGCAAGCGGCGCTTCCGGCGCCGACGGCAAGCCGGCCAACCCCCGCGCCGGGCGCGTAGCTCAGCTTAAACGCGCCTAGCGGCTGTTTTGCCTTTACACGTGCGAACGCGCGGCGCGACCCATGCGGCATGATCTCGGCGATCATCCCCACACTCAATGACGCCGCGCGCCTGCCACGCGCGCTCGCGCCGCTGCTGGAGGGCATGACGCAGGGCTTGGTCAAGCAAGTGATCGTCGCTGACGCCGGTTCCAGAGACGGCACTTTAAGGCTCGCTCGCGCGGCCCGCTGCGACATAGTGAAGAGCGGGCCTGGGCGCGCCAAGCAATTGCGCGCCGGCGCGACAAGCGCCAGAGGCAAATGGCTGCTTTTTCTGAATCCCGACACGGCCTTGGGCGGCGGCTGGGTCGAGGACACGCGGCGTTTCATCGACGCGTCGCAATCGCGCAAACGCGCCGCCGTTTTCAGGCTGGCCTTCGACGACGCCCGCCCAGAGACTCGCCAGATCATATTCTGGGAGCGTCTGCGCGCGCGCGTGATGAAATTGCCGCACAGCGATCAAGGTCTGTTGATCTCGCGCTTTTTCTACGACGGGCTGGGCGGTTACCCTGATGCGGCCGAGATGGACCACGTTGAATTCATCCGCCGCATCGGCCGCTCTCGTTTGATTCAGTTGCGCGCCGAGGCCATCACAAGCAGCGAAAAGTACCAGCGTGAGGCCGGGCGACGCGGCTGGCGCGACGTTACTCAGATTGCCCGTTACCTGATGGGGGCCGATTTAGTCGAACTGGCGAAAGCCTATAAGTGAACCAGACGGATTATTGCGACGCAGCAGCAGCGCCAACGCCCCGGTCGAGGGGCGTGTAGATTGCCGGCTGGCCCGACGCGAGCCTATCGAGTTCTGGCGTCGGCTGGCCGTAGCGCTTGCGGCAAAGCGCCATGTGCGAGAGCGCGCGCTCGGCATAGTCACGGCTCTCGGCGCGCGGCAGCATCTCCAGCAGCAGTAACGGATCGATGTCGGCTGGCTGCGTGGCGAGCCAGCGCGAAAGCCAGCCAGGCCCGCCGTTGTAAGCTGCGAAAACGCGCGCGAGATCGCCGTCATTATGGAATTCGGTCATCAGCCAGCGGATGTAGCTTTGGCCGAGGCGCATGTTGAGGCCGGGTTCGAACAAGGCCGCGGGATTGCGCCGATAGTTGGTCGAGCGATCCATGTCGCGCGCCGTCGAGGGCAGGAGCTGCATCAGACCTCGGGCGTTCGAGACGCTGACAGCCTTCGGATTGAAATAGCTCTCCTGCCGCACGACGGCGTAGATAAGCGCGCGGTCCAGCGCAAAACCGTCGTCAGGCTCAAACGAGGTGGCCGGGCAGAAGCCGGCCGCTAGTTCGGGGCCGCCATATTCCGCTGCGCGCAGCTGCGCCGACGGCGCTTCGAGCGCGATCGCCAGAGCAAGGAACGCGCGGTCATCCGAGGGCGAAATCTCACTGTGCAGTCGGCGCAACTCGGACTCAACCTCAGAAAGCCGGCCCAGTTGCGCCAACGCCGCCGCCCGGCGCGCGGCGGGGTGGCGCTCGACGAAGTTCGCAAGCGCTTCTGTCTCCACGTTCGGCGGCGTGAAGACGAGAGGGCTTTCGCGCCCCAGCTGCGTTTCTGCGAGCTGGCCGTAGAAGGTCCAGGGGCGCTGGGCGGCGGCCTCGAGGTGCTGCGTGACTCCATTCGGTTCGCCGGCCGCGAGCCGCGATCTCGCGGCCCAGAAATGAACGCCGGCCAGCGCCCAACCGCCATGGTGGGGCCAACGCGCGGAAGCTTCGAACTGACGAACTGCCTCAGCGTAGTCATGTTGGCGATAAGCGATGAGCCCAAGCTGCCACTGGGCCTGTCCGCTGCGCGGCCCCCCGGCTTGCGCCAGCGCGGCGCTGCGGGCGGCCTCCAGATCGCCCGAAGCGATCAACTGGGCGACCTGTTCGATGGCTGCGCGCGAAGCGGCGCTGTCGCCAACAATGGGAGGCGGCGTGCCCGGCAGCTGCCGCGACCCGCCCCGTTGCGGCGCGGGCGCCGAGACTCCGCGGCGCCGCGCGCGGCGGGAACGCGAATCCATCGCCCGCTCGTAAACGGCCTCGGCCAGCCCGTAGTCGCCGTAGCGGTTGAGCCAGCTCGTATAGTCGCTCCAGCTGGCGCGATAGGAGCGTGACAGAAGCATCCGTCCGCGCACGACGCCTTCGAGCACGTCATCTTCTGTGCGGTTGAGCGCGCTGGCCACGCCGCGCCAGTCGCCAGCTTCGATCGCAGCGAAGGCGTCCCGATAGGCAGCTTCATCATGTTCGCTTAACGCAACGACCCGTGACTGCGCGAAGGCTGGGCCGGCGGCGAGTGCAAGACAGAAGGCGGCGAGGGCGAAGCGAAACGTCATCGGAGCCCGTTCTCGGCTGGTTAAGGATAGGCGGCCCGCTGAACGCCCAGCTCATCGAGCCAGGCCTCGGCAAGCAAAAGGTCTGCCCACGCCAGCCGTTTTTGCTGCGGCTGGCGCAGGAGGTATGCAGGATGAAGCATGACCATCGCGTTGATGGGAGCGCTTAGCGCTTCTCGGGTGTAAAACAGCCGCCGGCCACGCAATTTCATCACACCGTCCTCGCGGCGGAGCAGGGTGTGGGCGGCGGCCTTGCCCGCGAGGACGAGCAGCCGGGGCTGTTTCAACTCGATCAACCTCTCCACAAAGGGAAGGCAGGCGACGATCTCGCCTTGGGTGGGGTCGCGATTGCCCGGTGGGCGCCAGTAAATTGTGTTGGAAATCAACACATTCTCTTTCCGGCTCAGCCCGATCTGCGCCAGCATTCGATCGAGCAGCTGCCCGGAACGGCCCACGAAGGGCCTGCCCTGCTCGTCCTCGTCCTTGCCCGGGGCCTCCCCGATGAGAAGCACCGGCGCGTCCTCAGCCCCGTCAGCGAAACAGGTATTGCGGGCGGTCGTCTTGAGCGCGCAGCCCTCGAAGTTTTCCACAGCTGCGCGAAGCTCGGCCACGGAACGAGCCGCGGCGGCAAGTTCACGCGCGGTGTCGACCGGGGAGGCGGAATTGAACCGGGAGCGGGGAGCGATCGGTCTCGCCGGCGCGACGATGCTGGCCCTGGGCGTCGCCGGCGCCTGGACCTCGGACGCCCTTTTCGGCGCGGCGGCGTAGACGGCCTCGGCGGCATCCATGTCGACGCCCGCCGCTCGCCAGAAGGCGAGCAGCGCGCGCGCGGCGTTCTGGGCGTCGAGGCTCACAGCCGCACTTTGCACGGACTCGCGCCAATCGACAAAGCGTCAGAGGCGCCTTGCACCTTGCCGCTGCGCCTCTGATAAACCCCCCGGCCAGATGAAGGGAAATCAATGACGGACGAACCGATCGCGCGCGACTCGATGGAGTACGATGTCGTGATCGTCGGCGCGGGCGCGGCCGGACTGTCGGCTGCGATCCGGCTCAAGCAGCTCGCGGCAGCAACCGGCGCAGAGATTTCAGTCGCGGTGCTGGAGAAGGGCGCTGAGGTCGGCGCGCACATCCTATCGGGCGCCGTGATCGATCCGAGCGCGCTCGGCGAACTCATTCCCGATTGGAAGGAGAAAGGCGCGCCGCTCGACACGCCCGTTGCGGAAGACCAGTTCAAGATGCTGGGACCGGCCGGCGCAGTTTCGCTGCCGATGTTCTTGATGCCGCCACTGTTCAGCAATCACGGCAATTACATTACGTCGCTCTCGAACGTGACGAAATGGCTTGCGGGACAAGCCGAAGCGCTGGGCGTGGAAATCTACCCCGGCATGGCCGCGTCTGAACCGGTGTTCGACGAAGGCGGAGCGCTGAAGGGCGTTGTCGCCGGCGTGTTCGGGATCGGCAGAAATGGCGAGAAAAAGCCCGATTATCAGCCGGGAATGGAGCTGCACGGCAAGTATGTATTTCTGGCCGAAGGCGCGCGCGGCTCCCTGACAAAAGTGCTGACGGGCCGTTATGGCCTGCGCGACAAGTGCGAGCCGCAAAAGTTCGGCATCGGCATCAAGGAGCTCTGGGAAGTGCCGGCCGAGCAGCATCGGCCTGGTCTTGTGCTCCACACTGTCGGCTGGCCGCTGAAAGACAACGAGGGCGGCGGCTCGTTCATGTATCACTGGGGCGACCGGCTCGTGTCCGTCGGCTTTGTGGTGCATCTCAACTACAAGAATCCCTACCTCTCGCCCTTCGATGTCTTCCAGCAGCATAAGCTTCACCCTGAGATCAGCCAGTATCTCAAAGGCGGCAAACGGCTCGCCTATGGCGCGCGCGCCATCACCGAAGGCGGCTTCCAATCGGTGCCGAAACTGGCGTTTCCGGGCGGCGCGCTGATCGGCTGCTGCGCGGGGTTCGTGAACGTGCCGCGCATCAAGGGCAGCCACAACGCGATGAAGTCAGGCATGCTCGCGGCTGAGGCGGCGTTCGACGCGATCATGGAGGGGCGCCAGCGCGACACGCTCGAAGAATACGAAGCGTTCTACATCGACAGCACGATCTACAAGGATCTCTACCGCGTGCGGAACGCCAAGCCTCTGCTCTCGCGGCTCGGCACGTTCTGGGGCGGCGTCGCCGGAATGGCGGATATGTGGACCACCACCTTGCTTGGCGGCTTTTCGTTCCTGGGCACGCTCAAGCACGGCAAATCGGACGCGGCCGCGACCGAAAAGGCGGCCAAGCATAGGCCGATCGCTTACCCCAAGCCGGATGGGGTGCTGACCTTCGACAAGGCATCCTCGGTTTATTTGTCAAACACCAATCACGAGGAAGACCAGCCCGTTCACTTGGTTTTGCGCGACCCGTCCATTCCGATCAGGGTAAACCTTCCTGAATACGCCGAGCCGGCGACACGATATTGCCCGGCTGGCGTGTATGAGGTGCTGTACGACGAGGCCGGGAACAATCCGCGTTTTCAGATCAACGCCCAGAACTGCGTTCACTGCAAAACATGCGACATCAAAGACCCGAGCCAGAATATAGATTGGGTGACGCCCGAAGGCGGCGGCGGGCCGAACTACGTCAATCTCTAAGCCGCGTCCCGCTGAAGCGGGTGAAAGGACGAAAACATGCGTTGGGCCTTCCTGGCGGCGAGCATTGCGGCACTTAGCGCGGGCTTGGCTGCGCCGGCTTTCTCGCAGGACGATAAGGGCGAAGGGCGCGTTCAGCACACTATCGTAGAGCCGGGCGTGGAGCCCGCGCAGGAGTTGCGCGTCACCTCGCCGCCTAACGCCGCGCCGGACCGCAGCTACGAGGATCCCTCGGCCGCTCTCTTGGAGGCGGACGTCGATTATCTGGTCCGGGAAGGGCGCCGCCAGCTGGCCCGAGGCCGGTCGAGCGAGGACGCTGCGTTCTGGACGGTGGCGGTGTTCGCGGATGATTTCGCCGCCGGCCGCCTGGAGGCCGCCCGCGCGACGCTGAGCAACGCACCTGGGGGCCTGCAGGGCGGTGTCGCGGACATGCTGGAGCCATTCCTGCTGGCCGCGGAAGGTCACGTCGACCGCGCGGTTGAGCGCGTCGACGCGGGCGGCGACAATCTACCTGCGCCTTTGCCGGAAGTGGCGCGCGCCCTGCTGTTCGAATCCGCCGGCCGTCTCGACGAAGCCGCGGCGGTCTACTCGCAGATGGTCGAGCGACTGGACCTGACGCCGCCGGGCGATGCCGAGCCGCAAACCATGGAAGAGTTCGAGCGTGCGCTGGGCGCCACGCGCGTCACCCACGCGGTCTATCGCGCCGCACTAGTGCAACACCGGCTTGGCAACGCGACCGAGGCGCGCCGTCTCTATAACATCGTCGAAGAGTTCGCGCCGCGTTCGGCGGACGTGCGCGAGAACTTGCGCCGCCTCGACGCCGGCCAACCGCCGCAGGAGGCGCCGCTGACGCCCAAGAGCGCAGCGGGGCGCTGGATGATCTTTGTCTCCGAGTTTCTGACGCAAACCGAAGCGCTGGCTGCAGTGCTCTCGGATCAGGATCCGCAGCCAGGCCTGTCGTCCACGTCGGGCACGGCGCTGTTGCAGATCGGCCTGCTGCTTGCGCCCGATGCGAGCGATTGGCGGCTCTACGCCGCCCAGCAGGTGCTCGACGCCGGGGGCGAAGACGGCGCCGAGCGCATCATCGCACAGATGCCTGCCGATAGCGTCTTTGCGCCTGAGGCGGACATCATGCGCGCTTCGATTCAAATCGAGCGCGGCCAGCGGGCGGAAGCCATCGCATCAGCGCAGCGCGCGCAGGCGCAAGCAGGCGACCGCTGGTCCGTGATCGCGGCGGCGGCGGATGTCTATCGGCGCGCCCAGCGGCCGGAGGAGGCGATCTCTGCCTACACGCAGGCGCTTTCGATGGCGCAGACTCCGAGAGACCGCGCCGACGTGCTCGGTTGGCGGGCCTATGCGCACCGTTTCGCCGGCGACATTGCAGCCGCAACCGCCGACATGCGCGCGGCCTATGAAATCGATCAAAGCGTAGACACGCGGTTGCTGTACGTGTCGATCCTGATGGACGATCCGCAAGCATGGAGCGACGGCATTCAGGTGGCGCGCGGCCTGTTCGCCGAACAGCCGGACTCGGTGCTGCGTTTGAATGCGCTCGGTTATGCTCTCATCCAGCGCCCGGAGGGGCTGGAAGAAGGCTACCGCCTCCTTTGGCGCGGCTTCAATTTCGGTCAGCAAGACTATGCCGTCGTCGATAGCCTGGGCTGGGCCTACTATCTCTACGGCCGCTTCGAAGAAGCGCGCGCGCTCATAGAACGCGCGAACGCGCTGTCTGCGAACGATCCCAACGCCGAAATCCTCGATCACCTTGGCGACGTTTATTGGCGCCTCGATCGCCGGGAGGATGCACGCAACGCGTGGCGCCAGGCGCTCGATGCCGAACCGGATGCTATTCGCCGGCGCTCGCTCGAGCAGAAATTGCGCCGCGGTCTCACCGATCCCGCTCCGCGTCGTCGCGAGCTGCCGCGTGTGGACCTGCCGGAAGGCCCGGCGCAACGGGAAGAGCTGTGACGGCGCGCGCCGGGGTTTTCGCGGCGGCGGCGTGCCTGCTGCTCGGAGCGTGTGCGACATCCCTGGCGACGACGCCAAACGAAGCAGGCGTGTACGCCGATCATCTGGTCGGCCGGCTCGCCAATCTGCGCCAGGACTATCCAGCTGCCGCCGATCGGTATTTCGCAGCCTTGCGCCGCGAGCCGCACAATCAGACGCTCGTCGAGGGCGCCGCGATAGCCTCATTGGCCTCCGGCGACGTCGAGCGGGCGCGTCAGGCCGCGCGCCTGGCGCCGGGCCGCGGCGCGCCGGCCTATGTGTATGCGATACGCGGCGCCGACGATCTTGCGGCGGGGCGCAATCGCCAAGCCGATGACGAACTTGAGCAGGCGGAAGGCGCGGCGACAGAACGCCTCATAACGCGCGTCATGCAGGTATGGGCGAGAGCCGCCGCGGGCGATGTCGAAAACGTCCTCGACGAACTCACTCCGCTCGCGTCCATCCGTCCGTATGGCGGGCTGTTCGGTTATCAGCAGGCGATGGCGTTGGACCACGCACGTCGCGATCGCGAAGCGCTCAGCGCCTACCAGTCTGCCTCGGAGGCTGGAATGTTTCTGCCGCCGGCGATCGAACGGCATGCCGATCTGCTGGCGAGAAGCGGTCGCGCCGGCGAGGCCCTCGCGCTGCTCGCAACGGAGGAGAACCGCGCCAATCCGGCGCTCGCCGCTGCGCGCGCGCGGCTCGAAGCCGGCGAAGCCGCCTCGCCGCGCCGCCTCACTCCGGCTGAAGGGGCGGCCATTGGCCTATACGGCCTTGCCGCGATTTTTCACCAGGAAGGCGATGAGACCAACGCGCTAGCCACGCTGACGCTGGCGCTCATGCTCGACCCCGAACTCGATGCCGCCCGGTTGATGTCGGCGCAGATCCACACCGATCTCGGCCACACTGAACTGGCGCGCGTGGCGCTTGCGCGGATCGCCGCCTCCTCACCTTATGCGAGCACCGCGCGGATGATGGAAGCGTGGGCGCTGATCGACGAGGGCCGGCAGGACGAAGCGTTGGCGACGGCGCATGCGGCTGCGCAGCAGGGCGATGCGCGCGCGCGGCGCGCCCTCGCCGACATTTACCGAAGCCTCGAGCGCTACGAAGAAGCTGAAGCCATCTACACCGACTTGCTTACGGCCAATCCCACCGAGTGGCGTTATTATTTTGCGCGCGGCGCGGCGCGCGAGCGGCTGGGCCGCTGGTCAGAGGCGGAGGCCGATTTCAGGGCCGCTCTGCACATCTCGCCCGATCAGCCAGATGTGCTCAACTATCTCGGCTACACATGGGCCGACCGGGGCGAGCGCCTGGAGGAGGCGCTCGCTATGATAGAGCGCGCGGTTGAGCTGCGTCCCAATTCAGGCGCGATCATCGACAGCCTCGGCTGGGCCCATTACCGGCTTGGCAATTATGCCCAGGCGCTGGAGCATCTCGAACGGGCCGTGGAACTGGAGCCGGCCGATCCAACGCTCAACGATCATTTGGGCGACGTGTATTGGCGGCTCGGCCGCCGCATCGAAGCCCGCTTTCAGTGGCAACGCGCTTTGACGCTCGAGCCGGACGATCCCGCCGCCATTCAGTCCAAGATCGATCGCGGCCTTCCGGACGAACCTGCTGCGCGCTCCGCCACTCGATGAGCATACGGTTTTTTGCACCGGCGAAGGTGAATCTCACCCTGAAGGTTGGTCGTCCTCGCGCCGACGGTCAGCGTCCGCTGCAAAGCGTCGTCATGTTTGCTGATGTCGGCGACGTGGTGGAAGCTGCGCCGAGCGCGGGTTTGTCGCTCTCGCTCGGCGGCGAGTTTGCTGAGAGTTTGAGCGCCGACGCGAACAATCTCGTTCTCCGGGCCGCGCGCGCGCTTGCCCAAACCGCCGGCATCGCCAAACCAAATGCGTCGTTATCGCTGGAGAAAAATTTGCCGGTCGCCTCCGGCATTGGCGGGGGATCGTCCGACGCGGCGGCCACGCTGCGCGCTTTGAATGAACTCTGGAGCCTGAAGCTGCCGACGGAAGAGCTGTTGCAGGTCGCGCGGACGCTCGGCGCCGACGTGCCGGTCTGCGTCTCGGGCCAGACGGCGTTCATGACCGGCGCCGGTGAAACGTTCGAGCGAATGAAGGCGCCTGCGTTCGCAGCGGTGCTGGTCAATCCGCTAATTCCGCTGCCGACGGCCAATGTTTATCGCCAGTTCGACCGCATGAATCTGGGGTCGGAACTGGGGGCCCGCCAGGCGCCGCTTTGGTCCAGCCCGCAGGAGGCATTGCAGGAGATCGCAGCGCTGGGCAACGATCTCGAACCGGCCGCGCGCGCCTTACTTCCGGAGATAGAGGACATCTTCGCGATAATGCGCGCCGACGCGCGTGTCGACTACGCAGGGCTATCAGGCAGCGGAGCGACAGTAATCGCGTTGACGCAGAACGCCGACACAGCTGCTGCGCTCGCTGAGGAATGGCAACGCGCGCGCCCGGACTGGTGGGTTTGCGACACGACGCTGGGCGCTGCTTGACCGGCCACGCCCGTCTGGATAGCCCTCGCCGCGAGGTGCGACGTGTTTATCGAGCTGGCGGCAGCTGTGGCGATTTCCGCCCTGATCAGCCTGATCGCGTGCCGCGTCGTGATGCAAATGGGGCCGCTCGATGCTCCTGACGCGCCACGAAAGGCGCACGGGGCGCCTACGCCGACCAGCGGCGGCATAGGCATAGCGATCGGCTTTGGCGTCAGTCTCATTATCTTCGCCCTGTTTTCGCGGGCTGTGCGCGATGAGATTGCTCCGCAGGGCGCATTCTTGCTCACCGTCGCCGCATCCTGTTCGTATCTCTTCCTCGCTATCGGCGCCTGGGACGATGCGCGCGATCTGAGCGCGAGGCTGAAGTTTGTCCTCTTCGGCGTCGCGGTCGGCGTTTCGACTCTCGCGGTCGGGCCAGTAACCGAATTTCCGATCTATGGAAATTCGGCGGTGGCGATCCCTTTATGGCTGGCTTATGCCGGTACAGCGCTGTGGGTGTTCACACTCGTCAACAGCGTCAATTTTATGGACGGCGCCAACGGCTTGGCGATGGGCTCCGTGACCATCGGCCTTATGTTTTTGGCTGCGGTGTCCTTCACGCAGGGTTCGATGGCTGGTGTTGTCATCTGCCTGTGCGCTGTTGGGGCGCTGCTCGGATTCCTCTTCTGGAATTTTCCCGCGGGTCGCCTGTTCGCGGGCGACTCAGGCGCGCTATTCGCTGGCGCTCTGGCCGCTCTGTCTTCGATCATCGTCGTCCACCGTACCGGCGTCTCGCCGATGATCCCGCCCATCCTGTTCTTCCCGCTGCTCGCAGACGTCCTGGTCACGCTCGCCTGGCGGGCTTGGCGGCGGCGTTCACTGTTCGACGGCCATAGCGAGCATCTGTACCAGATAGCCCGGCATGGCGGCATGAGCCATGCAGAGGTCAGCTTCATCTATTGGTCCGCCACAGCCGCGTGCGGCGCGATCGGGTTTCTGCTCGCGAGCGAAGAGGGCTACGCTCAGGCGATCGCACTGGCGACGCTGGCGGGCGCCGCGATCGTAGCGTCCACCGCTGTGCGCCGCTTCGCCGGCCGGCGCGGCATCGAAGGGGTCTAGAGCGCCGGACTTGAAATGCGACCCACAGGTTGGATCGGTCGCTTGTCGCATTTCAAGTCCAAAAGGCGCTCTAGATTCAAGGGTTGTAGCGCGGCTT
>Ga0073934_10005409_pt1 | contig 19810 bp, 14 predicted proteins | sample LarsenN4metaG_FD_76834 | JGI IMG/M metagenome (GOLD analysis project Ga0073934, IMG submission 76834) | Hot spring sediment bacterial and archeal communities from British Columbia, Canada, to study Microbial Dark Matter (Phase II) - Larsen... ... | reverse complement strand
ACACGTTGCCAATGTTCGTCCGTCAAAACTCGCTTGGTCTTCCGTGACATGATCGGCTCCTTTCGCCGACCATTCCAGCTGACTCAAGCTTATGTTGCAATACCAGTTTTGAAACAGTCTCTAATCATTCACGAGGTCGCCTTCGGCCGGACTGAGGAGCGCCTCCCAAGTCGCTACCGGAATACCCGGCTTCACTCCGCGAACGCCGCCGTCTCCGAGAGCGACAAGCAACACGCCCTGCGACATCGATTGCGGCACCGCGGAATCGCAGGTCCAGTACGGCATCGGCTTGATTTGGAACGTCTTGCCGCTGCCCCCAATGCGCTTGAACACCGGACCGCCGTACGAATACTCGTAGTTGTAAGTTCGGCCGCCCCATGAATACGAGTACTTGTAGGACTGCACGCTGTCGGTCGTCAGATTCCAGTAGCCTTGGCGATACGTGGCGCGATACGTGTAAACATTTCCCTTCCATCCGGATGTGACACTGCCCTGACACCAGTTATAGCCTTCGGTGAAAAAGAGGGTGTTCGACGTGCCGTCGGTGATATCCAACAGCTTTCGTTTCCCATCCAGGGCCTCTTCGTTAATGATGTAGCTCGTGTACGCATAATCTTCGGAATAAAGCGACGGATCGTGCGGCGCCATCAGTATCTTCACCGGATCCCACCGGCGGTCGGCCCAATATCCCCAGTTCCGAGCAACCCATTGCCAACGGCCGTTCTGGTATTTCCAGTTTCCACCCGTGCCCGCACAAGCTCGGTAAAGATTGTCTTGCTCGATGAACGGAAAGATGTGGAAGAATGCCGTGCCGTCAATTACTCCCGACACGTTGTAGGCAGGCAAGGCGCCGACCGCAGGCGGGAGATAGCCGTACGTGTCATGATAGTTATGGGTGCCCAACGTGATTTGCTTCAGATTGTTGGTGCTCTGCGTCCGGGCTGCCGCCTCGCGCACTTTTTGGACCGCTGGCAGCAACAGGCCGATGAGCACAGCAATAATGGCAATCACGACCAGCAACTCAATGAGCGTGAACGCCGCGCGGCGCCGGCGCAACATCAGTAACATGGCGAGTCTCCTAGACGGAACATGAATAACGGAACAATAACTTCCGGTCCTCTAATTAGTTTGAGGAACCGACAGTGAAGTCGCGGAGAAGAAGTCAACGCCCCATATGGCGGGGCGGCCGAGTCAGTAAACTGGGAGGGTAATTGCCAATCATTGCGTTGACGGCAATGACTCAATATCGCAAAACACATTTGCTCGCGTCAATTAGAAAGTTAGAAAATCTTAATTAATTCGTCGTCAGAAAATGAGAGATTCTCATTTTTGGCAGCTCTGGTTTGCATGTGCATGTGTATACATTCGCTCTCGAATTGTTGGATCTGTCGTCGAGATTCTGAAGATTGCGGAAGCGCATCCGTGTAGGATGCATATCGCGTATGCATAGAGAAATCCTTACCGTTCTCCTCTTCTCGGCGCCGGTGGTCGCATTCGGGCAGCCGGCTTCGACCGGCGACCTGGTGCTGAACGCGCGGGCGATTTTGCACAAGCATTGCTCCGCGTGTCATCATGGCGGGCCGGGCAGCAAGGGCGAGCTGTCGGTCCTGAGCCGCAGCGGGCTGGATCGGCCGAGCCGGCCCTTCGTGCAGTTGCAGCAGATCGTCGAATTGATCGAAGACGGTTCGATGCCGCCGGGCAATCGGCCGGCGGTGCCGGAAGCCGAGCGCGCGATCCTGCGGCAATGGCTGGCAGCCGCGGCCCCGGCCTACGTGCAGAAATACGACGACGAATATGTCCTTAACACGCAACTCGCCGACGTGCGCAGCCGGCCGCGCGAGGATGTGCCGTATACGCGTTACATCAGCCTGGCGCACGAAGTTTCCGGCGAGTTCGCGCCGCTGGAGCCGCGCCGCTCCGCCGTGCGAAAAGTACTGAGCGATCTCGGCAAAGCGGACGGCGGGCTCAAGCCGCTCGATCCGGCCGAAACTGTATTTCGCGTTGACCTTCGCCAACTCGGCTGGGACGCGAAGCCGTTCGAAAGCGTCAAGGAAGTCAACGAAAAGGAAGTCCGCACGCCGTTGCCCTGGACGCTGTACGACGCGGTGCTCCTCGAGTATCCGCACGGGCAGTATTACGACGACAAAGCGGGCGAAGCGCTGCGCGAGACGTTCCTCAAGCCGGCGGCGCAAGTGCGGCCCGTGGCCCATCTTCGCGGCGACTGGCTGATCGATGCGCTGCCCAAGTTGCCGATCGCAGCGGAACTTCGACTGCATTTCGGCAAACCGTTCGAGGCAATCGGCAAACCGGCGGCAACGGTTTACCAGGCCGGGAAAGGCACGCCGATTTTGCCGTTCGACGCGATCAGCCAGCCGGGAATCGAACGCGACCCGGCGCCCTTTAAGGTGATGTACTTCGAGACGCTCGATGCAAAGACGAAGCAGCCGGAAGCGAAATTCAAGATCGGCGACACGTTCATCATCCACATGCACGCCAGCCAGGACCTTCACGTTGAAATTGTTCTGACCGACGCCAAGGGCGAAAAGGATATTTTGCCGCCACAACGAATCGAACGCAACGCACCCGCGTACATTCGCCCCGAAGGCGAAGACGGCTACACGATTCCGGAAAGCACTCCCGCAGGCAAAAGCTACCTGACCTTTTACGCTTCGGAGTCGAAGCTCCCGGCAGGCGAAGTATGGAAAGGCCGCGGCTTTGCCGACCGCGTGGTGCATCCGTTTTACGGCCTTGATAAACCAGCTGCGGGTTTCGACGCGACGAAAGTCATTAAGCGAACGATCGAGATCGAGATACGGAAGTAAGCAGCAAACCTCACGCCAGGCCGCAAAGTCGCAAAGGAAGCATCAACCGATGCCGATCGAAGTCGAACAAGGCTTGATGCCGTCGATCCTGGACCGGCTCATCGACCCGGAGTCGGCGGGGACGGCCATCCTGATTGGTTACGATGCGCAGAAGACGACCAACGCCGTGCGCCGCGACCTGGAGGAGTTGTTGAACACGCGGCAAACGTACGCCAATCTGCCGGCGGGCTACGAACAGATCAATCAATCGATCATCGCCTACGGGCTGCCCGACATCGGCACGATGGAGGCGATCACCGCCAAGCAGCGCGAGGCAATCGCCGGCCGCATTCGCGACGTTATTCAGATGTTCGAACCGCGCTTGCGCGACGTGAAGGTGACCTATCGACAGGGACAAAGCTTGTCCGAACGGTCGTTACGCTTTCACATCGAGGCGAAACTAAACGTCGATCCGTCGCCGGACATCGCCTTCGACACGGTGCTGGAACTTGCGTCGGGGCAGTACGAAGTGCGGTCGGGTGCGTAAGCGGCTGGCGGGCGGAATCAAGCAGGTCACAAAGCACACAAAGGAGGCACAAAGCACACAAAGAAATCGATCGAAAGGCCAAAAAAGAGAGACCGCGAACCGCACACGCTCATGACGTTTGTTTTTTTTGTGCACTTTGTGTCCCTCTTTTCGGATCTGCGACTTTCGGCTGAATGGATGCGTTTTTGTCATTTTCGCCTTTTTCGTGGTGATCCCCCGCATCCAATCGCATAAACTCATCGCATGAGCGAAGAGTTATTTCCGTATTACGAAGGCGAGCTTCTTTTCATCCGCGAGTTGGCTCGTGATTTCGCCCAGCAATACCCGGCGGCGGCCGGCAGGCTCATGCTCGAAGCCGGCCGAAGCGTCGATCCGCACGTCGAACGACTCATCGAAGCGTTTGCCTTGCTGACCGCCCGCATCCGCAACAAGCTGGACGACGAATTCCCCGAACTGACCGACGCGCTTTTCAGCGTTCTTTATCCGCACTACCTCGCACCGATTCCGTCGCTGGCGTTGTTGCAGTTCGACCTGGACGTGGTTCGCGCCAAGCCGCCGACCGGCGTGTCGATCCCGGCGGGGAGCATGCTGCACACGTTGCGGGTCGGCGACGTGGCTTGCAAGTATCGCACCTGTTATCCGCTCACGCTTTGGCCGGTGAACCTGGTCGAGGCGAAACTGCAGCCGCCGCCCTTTCCGCCGGGCATGAACGCGCCCGCGCGAGCCGTCGCGGCCTTGCGGCTGCGTTTCGATTCGCCGACCGAGATGCCGATCGCCAAGCAGGCATTTGAAAAACTGCGGCTGTTCTTGCACGGCGATGCGGCACTGGTGAGCACGCTATACGAACTGATTTTCAACCACACGCTGCAGGTGGTTTTTCGCCCGCTCGATGGCAAGCCGCCGCCGGCGCCGATCACGCTCGATCCGCAACAATGTTTGTCGCCGGTCGGGTTCGAGGCGGACGAAGGGCTATTGCCCTACCCGCCGCAAGCGTTTCGCGGCTATCGGCTGCTGACGGAGTTCTTTGCGTTTCCATACAAGTTTCACTTCGTCGATCTGGGCGGCTGGAACCAGGTCCGGCAAGCCGGCGGGCAAAAGCAGGTCGAGGTTGTGTTTTTCCTCAATCGCACGTTGAACCGGTTGGAGCAACTGCTCGACGCGTCGATGTTTCGCCTGGGCTGCACGCCGGTCGTCAATCTGTTTTCGCACACGGCCGAGCCGATCCCTTTGGCGCAAACGAAGTACGAATACAAGGTCGTGCCGTCGGTCGCGCAGCCGGTGGGATACGAAGTGTACTCGATCGACTCGGTGACGGGCACATCGCCGGCCGGCGATCGCGTGTATCGGCCGTTTTATTCGTTCCGGCACGGCGGCGACCGGCAGAATCGCCAGGCGTTCTGGTATTCGTCGCGGCGGCCGTCGCTGCGGGAAGGCGATCGCGGCACCGATGTCTACCTGAACCTGGTCGATCTCGCCTTCGAACCGACAACGCCGGCCGACTCGGTGCTGGTCGTGCGGACGCAGTGCAGCAACCGCGACCTGCCGCAAAAGCTGCCGCGAACCGGCGAAGAGGTCCGCTTCGAAGCGGAGTTCGCGGCGCCGGTCACGCGCATTCGCTGCCTGCGCAATCCGACCGCGGCGCTGCGCTCGCCGTCCCAACGGCGCGGCACCTGGTGGCGGCTGCTATCGCATCTGAATCTGAATCATCTGTCGCTGGCGAATAACCAGGAAGGTTTGCCGGCATTACAGGAAATACTTCGACTGTACGATTTCAGCGACCCCAGGCTGGATGCCCACGCCTCGGCGGTAACGCGGCAATTGATCGACGGCATCGTGCGCCTGGAAAGCCGCCGCGTCGTGGCGCGAACCGGCGGGCCGACGAGCAGCGGTTTTTGCCGGGGCATGGAGGTACGACTGGAATTCGACGAACAGAAGTATGCCGGCACCAGCGTCTACCTGTTCGCCAGCGTTCTCGAACGGTTTCTGGCGCTCTACGTTTCGATGAATTCGTTCAGCCAATTGGCGGCACGAACCAGCCAGGGTGAAAGCGACTTCAAGCGCTGGCCGCCGCGCGCCGGCGAACAACCGGTGTTATGAATTGCGGATTGCGGATTGCGGATTGCGGATTACGTAAAGATTCCGCCGATTGCTGAAGAGAATCAAAAGACGGGCACAAAGAACACAAAGAAAGCAATTGGGACGCAAGATGTGTTTTGCTGTGATCTTTTCGCTTCGTTTTGTGCTTTGTGAGTTCATTTGGCGGAATCGATTTCGAATTGCAAAAAAGCGAGGCTGAGAGTCGGATGGTGTCGTAATGTCTGTTTTTTCATCGACAATCCGCAATCCGCAATCGGCAATCCATCCGGATTCGCCGGCGTATTTGCTATTCGCAGACGGTCCGCAGTTTGATTTTTTCCAGGCGGTGCGGCTGCTGGAGCGGCTGATCCCTGATCGCCGGCCGGTCGGCCACGACGCGTTGCCCGGCGCCGAGGTCGTTCGCTTTCGCACGTATCTATCGCTGGCCTTTCCACCCAGCGCCATTCATGCCATCGAACCGCCGGAAGAGGACCGGCCCTGGGTTCGACTCATTCAGACCTTCTTCGGCCTGACCGGTCCGAGCGGCGCGTTGCCGCGACATTACACGCAATTGCTACTGGACCTGGGCCGCGACGTGCGCGGTCCGGAGCGCCGGTCGCTGGGCGACTGGCTGGCGATCTTCGACCACCGGTTGACGTCCCTCTTTTATCGTGCCTGGGAAAAGTACCGCTTCTATTTGCCGTACGAACGCGGCGAGGCAGCCCGGGACGAACCGGATACATTCACGCAGGCGCTTTTCAGTTTCGCCGGGCTGGGCGAGCGCCGCTTGCGCGGCAAGCTGCGCGTCGCCTTGCCCAGTGCGGATCCGTACGAACCCGAACGCGTGCTCGCCCGGATCGATGACCTGGCGCTGCTGTATTACGGCGGACTATTGGCGCAGCGGCCGCGGAATGCGTTCAACTTGAGGGCGCTTTTGTCGGACTATTTCGAATTGCCGGTCGCGATCGAGCAATTTCGCGGCCAGTGGCTGCTGTTGGAACGAGAGAGTCAAACCTGTCTGGGCAGCACCGGCACGCTGGGTGTCGATGCGGTGGCAGGCGACCGGGTTTGGGACGTGCAATCGAAGTTCCGCATCCGGCTCGGGCCGTTGACTCGAGAAAAATTCGAAAGCTTTTTGCCGGACCGCTCGCCCGTCGCCGAGCGGAAGGGCATGTTTCTTTTGTGTCAACTGACGCGGCTTTTCGTGGGACCCGAACTGGACTTTGACGTACAACTCGTATTACAAGCGACGGCGGTTCCTTCGTGCCGCCTGGACGATTCCGGGCTGGGTCCCAGGCTCGGCTGGAACACCTGGCTGTTGACCGCCCCAGCAACTTCCGACGCCGAGGACGCCGTTTTTCCCGGCGAGGAAGTCGTGCTGTTGAATTGATTTTCCCAATGACTGTGCACGATTGTGCGGCAAAAAAGAGTGAATGAGCACGATCACGATGCAGAAGAGGATCAGGAGCAAGATTTCGAGCGAGAGAATGAAAAGCGGTAAAGGTTTTCATTATCCTGATCGTACTCCTCTTCTTAATCGTCTTCCTGATCCTACTCTTGATCTTACTCATGATCGTTTTTCGACCGCTGCTGCAGGCTCATGCACGGTGATATAAGATCGTCGCCTCCGAACGGAGATTCTCATGGCGGAAGTTACACCCAAATCGCTGATCGCCAAGCTGAACGAAGTCACGCATCGAGCGTTGAACAACGCGGTTGGCCTGGCCGTTTCGCGAACGCATTACCCGGTCGAGATCGAGCATTGGTTCATCAAAATGCTCGAAGCGACCGACAGCGACTTGCACAAAATCCTGAAGCAATACGACCTCGATGCGGCTCGTGTGCGCGCGGAACTGATGCGGGCGATCGATCAATTCAAGTCGGGCCACAACCGGCCGCCCGTGCTTGCTCAGGATTTACTCTATCTCGCCAGCGAAGCCTGGCTGATCGCGTCGATCGAATACGGCGCGCCGAAAATCCGATCGAGCCATCTGTTGCTTGCCTTATTGTCCACGAAGTCGTTGGCGGCTCAGGTTCGGACCTCCTGTCCGGAACTCGCCAAGATCAACAGCGAGCAATTGCATAAGGACCTGGCGAATTTGCTGCCGAATTTGCCGGAGCATCAGGCCGAGATGCAGGCCGCGGCGCAGGAGGCGGGACCGGGCGGGCCGGTCGTTTCGAGCAAGACGCCCTCACTCGATCAGTTCACGATGAACCTGACCGAGCGTGCGAAAAAAGGCGAGATCGACCCTGTCGTCGGCCGCGACAACGAAATCCGGCAGGTCATCGATATCCTCACGCGCCGAAGGCAAAACAACCCGATCCTCACCGGCGAAGCGGGCGTCGGCAAAACCGCGGTCGTCGAAGGTTTGGCGCTGCGCATCGTGGCCGGCGATGTGCCGGGACCGCTCAAGAACGTCACGCTGCGGACGCTCGACCTGGGACTGCTGCAGGCGGGCGCCGGTGTCAAAGGGGAGTTTGAAAACCGCCTCAAGTCGGTCATTCAGGAAGTCAAGCAGTCGCCCACGCCGATCATTCTGTTCATCGACGAGGCCCACACGCTGATCGGCGCCGGCGGCCAGGCCGGCCAGGGCGATGCGGCCAATTTGCTCAAGCCGGCCCTCGCCCGAGGCGAACTCCGCACCATCGCAGCCACCACTTTTGATGAATACAAGAAGTATTTCGAGACCGACCCGGCACTCAAACGCCGTTTTCAGGAAGTGAAAGTCGACGAACCGGACGAGGCCCGTGCCGTTCGCATGCTGCGCGGCGTCGCCAAGGTCATGGAGAAGCACCACCTGGTGCGAGTGCTCGACGAAGCACTGGTGGAGACAGTCCGTCTCGGCGTGCGCTACATCCCGGAGCGCCAGCTTCCCGACAAGGCCGTCAGTTTGCTCGACACCGCTTGCGCCCGCGTCAAATTGAGCCAGGGCGCCACGCCGCCGGCGCTGGAAGACACGATCCGCGAGATCGAGCATCTCGAAACCGAAATCCTCGCCGTCGAACGCGAACAAGCGACGCACGGCGGCCATGACGCCCGGCTCGCCGACCTCCGCGAGCGCAAAACAGCATTCGAAGTCAAGCGCGACGAACTGACGAAGCGCCTCGAAGAGGAACGCAAGCTCGTCGAACAGATTCGCGGCCTGCACGAGAACATCGAAAAAGTCACCGCCTCGCTCGACGCCAAGGCCGGACCGCCCGCGTCGCTCGAGAAAGACAAGCACGAACTCTTGCGGCTTCGCATCGAGTTGGCGAACTTGCAGGGCGAGACGCCGCTGGTCTACCCGTTTGTCGATGGCGCTGTTGTCAGCGAGATCGTCGCCGGCTGGACCGGCATCCCCGTCGGCAAAATGGTCCGCAACGAGATCGAAACGGTTCTGAACCTGCACGAGAAACTGGCCGAGCGCGTCATCGGCCAGAACCATGCGCTCGACGCCATTGCCCAGCGCATTCGCACGGCCCGCGCCGACCTGAGCGACCCGCGCCGGCCCATCGGCGTCTTCTTGCTCGTCGGCCCCTCCGGGGTCGGCAAGACCGAAACCGCCATGGCGCTGGCCGACCTGCTGTACGGCGGCGACCGCAACATGGTCGTCATCAACATGTCCGAGTTCAAAGAAGAGTACAAGGTCTCGCAACTCATCGGCTCGCCGCGCGGCTACGAGGGTCCTTCCGAAGGCGGCGTCCTGACCGAAGCGGTTCGCCGGCGTCCGTATTCGGTCGTACTCCTGGACGAAGTCGAAAAGTCGCACCCGTCCGTGCAGGAAATCTTCTACCAGGTCTTCGACAAGGGCATGCTGACCGATTCGCGCGGCATCGAGGTGAATTTCAAGAACACCATTGTCCTGCTCACGTCCAACGTCGGCACCGACACGATCATGAAATATTGCGCCGATCCCGACACGATTCCGACGCCGGCGCAACTGGGCGAGCTATTGCGCCCCGATCTGTTGAAGTCGTTCAAGCCGGCATTGTTGGGGCGCATGTTCGTGGTCCCCTACTTCCCGCTGGGCGACCAGGTGCTGCGCTCCATCATTCAATTGCAACTGAAGAAGATCAAGGACCGCATTCGCGTCAACCACAAGGCGGAGTTCACGTACGACGATTCCGTCGTCGCGGCGGTCGCCGGGCGCTGCAAGGAGGTCGAAAGCGGCGCCCGCAACGTCGATCACATCCTGACCGGCACCATGCTGCCGGCCATCGCCCGCGAAGTCCTCAACCGCATGGCCGAATCGAAACCGCTGCACAAGGTCCACGTCGGCATCAACGGCGACGGGCAGTTTGAGTATCGGTTGGAATAAACAGGCCCGCGGCCTTGCAATGGACATTGCGGCATGATTCGAGGCGATTGATGCCGTGCTATGACTTTGTTTGGACTGACGAAATCATCGCTCACCTGGATGACCACGGCGTTACCGTTCAGGATTTCGAAAAAATCGTCCAAAACCCCGAACGCTTGGACATCAGCCGTTCCACAGGACGGCCGTGCTGTTGGGGGAAGAGCAACGGACGGACGGAAAATACTCTGCGTTTACGAGTTTCTGGATGAAATGACGATTATCCCCGTAACTGCATACGAGGTTCAGAATTAGATTCGTCCAGGAGCATCGCTAATGAGTACGACCAAAAAGATACCAGACGAACTTCTTCAGCAATTGAGGCGTGACCGCGAGCGAATTGCCGCCGAGTTGCCCGAACTGATCGAAAGCGGGCAGCGCCTCGACGAAGCGGCGAGCGAAGATTCCTTGAGTGGCCATCTTCGCCGGGCAATTCATCGAAGCCGTAAGCCACTGAAAAGAATTGCATCTGAGTCGGGTCTCGACGTCATGGTTCTCGCCGATTTTCTGCAAGGTACACTCACGCTCCGGTCGGATGTACTGGATCGAATTGCGCAAGCGGTCGGCGCGCGCATTCAGATGGAACCGTCCGTCGATGCCGTTAAGACGTAAATAGACCCGAGTCGATTGCAGTCTCATTCCCCATCTCCCCCAATTTGCCTCTTGCGGCAAGTCGCGCGTAATCTTTGAATCTCATCCACCTTGCGCTCCGATGTTCCCGATGTATCGATTTTGCGCACGGTCGCGATTCTACCGAGGTGGCCATGTCCGGCGCGCTTACGATGGCTGCGTTAATGCTCCTGTCGCCAACGGGCGCTCCGTACGCGTCGCAGGAAGTGCAATGGCGGTCCATCAACCCGCCGCTGGCGGCGCTGGCGACGCCTCGCGGCATTGACCAGGTTGTATTCCTGCAAAAGTGCCGCCCGCTTCGCGTGCCGCCGGATTGCCCGCCCTGCCCGGTTGCCCCGTTTTCACCCGAAGCCAAGCCGCCGGAAACGACGCCACCGAGCGTCCAGCCGCCGGCGAGCGACGCCTTCGCCTCCGCCGGGCAAGGCGGCACGATGGCGCCGGCGACTTTTGAGCCCGGGATGTTCGGCGACTTGATGGGATTCAGCACCACGTACGTATCGACGGAATTCGATCCGCCCAGAATCTTCCATCTACCGGCTGCGGCCCTGAGCGGCGGAATCAAAATCGCCGACTACGAAGGCCCGAGGCCCGCCGATCGATTCTTCTATCACTTCAACAATTTCTCGTACGTCAACGCGGCGGCCAACCCGACCATGCCGCCCACGCATCTGGCCCGCCATGTGCTCGGGTTCGAGAAGGCGATTCGTTCCGGAAATGCCTCAGTCGGGCTTCGACTGCCGTTCGTCAACCTCTACGGCAATCGGCTTTTGTCCGATTCGCAATTCGGCAACATGAGCGTGATTCTGAAATACGCCGCGGTCAACGATCAGCCGAGCGGCAACGTGCTATCCGGCGGACTCGTGCTGACCGTACCGACCGGGCGAAGCATTATTACGGATGTGATCCCAGACCCCTCGAATTCGGGAACGTTTACGCGCACCGCGATCGACGCGACGTATTTTCAGCCGTACCTGGCGTTCATTCGTTATCTGAGACCGCGGTTGTTCGTGCACGGTTTTTCAGCCATCCTGGCGCCGTCCGACAGCCGGCTCGTCACGCTCTTTACCAGCGACGTGGGCTTGGTGATGATGCTGCGTCGGCGATACGCCGAGGGCATTTTCCAGGGCATCATGCCGACGGTCGAGTTGCACACCAACATTCCATTCGATCATCGCGGCGCACAGACGCAGCCGATCGGCTTTGCGGACAATGTGAATCTGACGGCCGGCTGCTCGTTTTTGATGCAGCGTGCCGTTTGGGGTTGGGCCATCGGTACGCCGTTGACCGGGCCGAGGCCGTTTGCGGTCGAGGTGATTACCTCGCTGAATTTTCGCTTTTAGTGTAATGTCGGAGTTCGCCCAATGAATTCCCTTTACTGGCTGCTGCTCGCGCTGGCTCCGACAGACGCGCCGGTCCATGCTTCAGAGCCGGCGTACACTTCCGCCCAACGAACGTTGATGTTTGGCAGCTGGGCGGATGCATTCAGCGCAGAAAAGGCGACGCCCGATGCGGCCGCGCCGCCGCCCAGGCTCACGTTGCCCGAGACTTCTCCGGACAGCCCGGCCACCTCCGCGTGTGTCCCTTGCGAAGCTCGTTCGACGCGCGCTTATACCCCGCCCATGTTCGGCGACTTGATCGGCAAGTTCGGCATTCGCTTTTTGTCGGTTGACGGCGGACCATTCGCCATTCGGCGCGTGCCCATACTGGCGACATCGGGCGGCATCAAGGCAGCCGAATCCGAAAGCCCCCGGCCGACCGACCGCGTGTACTACAGCTACAACTTCTTCGCCAACACGACGGTCGATGTCGATCCGGCCGTGCCGCCCATTTCCGTGAACCGGCACGTGATCGGCGTCGAGAAGACATTCCTCGGCAACTTCGCCTCCGTGGGATTGCGAATTCCCTTCGTCAACCTGACCGGGTACCCCGAAATCACGCAGGCAAACTTTGCCGATATGAGCGTGGTTGCCAAACTGGCGCTCGTGAATAACCCGCAAACGGGGAACGTCCTGTCCGGCGGAATGGTGCTGAGTGTTCCGACCGGTCCCGACTATATTCTCGAAGACCCGAACACGGAGCGGACCGATGTTTTTCACCCGGTGCAGCTTCAGCCCTTTATCGGCTGGATCCTCAATGCACCTGCCGGCCGGCTTTTCGCTCATGGGTTCACGTCGATCATCGTGCCCACCGATGGCCGCGATGTCACCGTCTTTTTCAACGACGTCGGCGTCGGCTACTGGCTGTACCAGCCCGCGCTCGCAGGCCAGCTGATTCAGGGCGTGATCCCGACCTTCGAATTGCACGTCAATACGCCGTTGAACCACCGCGGTGCGTTTCAACGCCCGATCGGTTTTCCCGACATCGTCAATTTCACGACCGGCGGCTACGTGCTGTTCCGGCGAGCCGTGCTCGGCGTCGCCGCCGGCGTCCCCGCCTCCTGGCCGCGGGTGTTCTCCTTCGAAGTGCTGACGACGTTCTCGCTGCGGTTTTGAGCGGTGGGAATGAGCCGTCAAAAAAAAGAACCGTATATCGCGAAGAAAAAGTTCAGGACGCTGCCACAACTTTGTAACCAGCGCTATGGCGGCGACACCGCTTCGCCGCCTTCGCGAGTGGCGAGCGCGGGCATGATCGAATCCGCCGAGTAAGCAAGCAAGCGCACCGAGCCGTCGGCAAACGCAAAATGCGCCCCGCCGGGGTGAACACTCCAGTAGTGCAGCGCATCACACGGGTTGTTCAGATTTCCTGCCTCATACCGGTAAGGGCCGAACGGACAGCCTGACACCAACTGATTGATTTCTCGCACGGGCAGCACGGCATCGGCTGAACCGTCGCTCCACACGCGCTGTCCACAGCCGGCGTACCACCAGCCAAATCGTCCTTCGGGACTCGAGGGCCGCTCGCCGAGTAGAAGCGTATTGCTGGCGCCGTCCCGAATGTCGGCGATCCTGATCCGCGATTTGTGAAACAGCGCGCCATCGTATGCAAGGGCGAAGTGGCCCTCGACTCCGAGATAGCTCGAAAAGGCCATCGGGCCATAGGAGGCGTATTTGCGCGTCGTGGAAGCGTGCAAGTCCATCGGACAAAGGAATGCCGGAATGATTGTCGCGCAGCTCGTGTGCGGTGGATTGTGAAACGGATTGTTATCCGTCTTGTACGCGCTCATCGTCGTACGCCAAACTGCGTCTTGCTCGACATACGGCAAGATGTAACCGCGCCAGCTGAGCCATCGAGTCGTTCCATTCTTATCGCTGACGCCGGGCGGAAACGACTTTTGGCTGTCGTGATAGTGGTGTAACGCCAATCCGATTTGCCGCATATTATTCGCGCAGCGCGCGCGGGCGGCAGCGGCGCGCACGCGCTGGACCGATGCCGCCGTCAGTCCCACAAGGATGGCGATGATGCTGATGACCACCAGGAGCTCGATCAGCGTGAAACCACTACGGAAGGATGGACGAGCCATATTGCCCTCCCGACCTTTGAGGATCAGGCCGCGATACGCCGGCGACGCCACGCCGCCCAGCCAAAAAGACTCAGCGCCAGCAAGACGGCACTACCGATGACGACGTAGCGTGGCCAAGTGCGGTTGCTCGGCGGCTTCGGCAACGGCGCGCCGGGGGCAATCCAACCCGTGTGATTGATGCCGTCCCAGACCTCGACATCAGGCGGGATTTCCAATTCAAAAAGATTGTCTGGAATATCTTGATTGAATTGTATCTCTAGTATTTTGAAATTTGTGACGTTGGTCACAACGACTCGGTCGTCATGCAATCGACCGAGGATTCCCTCCTTCGTTACCCTGTGGGGAAAATGCAGAGTTTCCCCGCTCCGTAATGGATGCGCGCGATACTCGCCAAACAAGAATCGCTGTTGAATTTCTTCCGGTCCGTTAAGGATGTCGTACCAGACTTCACGCTCGAGAAGACGCCCGAGTGCGTCAAACAACAAAACAAATTTATAGCGCAAGAGCTTGGGGGCGCGAAATGTGTACCTGTGTACTACCGTTCCGTCGCGTTGAACGTCTTCGCCCCGGAACTCTGCGGCTTCCTTCACAAGCTTCCAATAAGGAATTTCACGGTAAGAAAAGAGAAATCCCCACGGGTTGTCGCGATGGATTCTGCGCCAATCTGCCGAATCCGCCGTCGCGACCGATCCCCGACGTTTGCCGTCGATGTCCTTGTAATTGACCTGCCGTTTGATCTGGCCATCGAAAGCATATGTTGTCCTTGGGATTCCCGTTCGGACATTTTCGGTCAATTCGAAAACGGAAAGACGTTCCATCGACCCCTTGCGATACCAGTGGCAGCGCCGACTTTGTGCAGCCGCATTCTCCACAGTAAAAATGCAATCTTGCACTTTTCCTAGCGCTTGCAGATGCGGCGACGCCTGATACAAGCGGTGCACAAGCGGCACGACCGTCGCATCCGTCGGCAATGCGACATGATCGTAAACACACTCCATGTCTCGGATCTGGGCGTATTCATGGCGAAGCCGCCCAGAGAGGCGTTCCTGGGATTCGGCACCAAAGCCTGGAAGACAAGCGGCGGTTACAAAAAGCACCAGCTGTGCCACACCGATTAGTATTGGTCGAAACATCTTCCCCTCGCAAGGGCCAGTGTGGATGATTCGTCGATACGGATGCACGCACCAATTCCGGCCAAACGAAAGCAAAGGCTACCATGCAAAACGAGCCTACGGCGGCGGGGGCGGCTCTACGCGTCCACCAGTGCCCGATGCTCGTGCCAAGTTGCACTTGAGCATGGTTGCGTCGTAACCTCCGACCGGAGCACATTCACCGCAGCTGCCGGTGTTGTTTTGCTCTATGTTCGTCGCGACCCACTTGATATGGTCCAGGCAGCCACCCGTTTCGCCTCCTCCCGTCGGATTACACGTTGAGTTTGGATTAGTGCTCGAACAACACTTTTTCCGAGTGGCAGGTTGGGTTTCTTCGCATTTCATGCAAATAAGTTTGGCCCCGTCGATAACCGGGTAGCCATTGTTGCATGGGACATCTTTAACACAAACTGTGCCATCGTCCCCAAAAATGCCAGCCAATTCGCGGTCAGAAAGTACTCGCGCTTCGACAGGAACTGGTCGCAGAAGTGCGAGTGTTGCACATGAGAGCGCCAAAAGCGCCGCACAATACGCCGCTAGCCAAGTAATCCTTTTTGCGTTCATGACTCGCTCCTTTGCATTTGAGACGATCGATTCAAGGGAAGAAACCGGTCACCTCCATGCGGCAAACCCTTACTGGAGCAAAACGAGACGGACTTCGAATTCCCCTTTTCCAGGAAACGAAAGCTTGACTGCTGCGCTGTCCTTCAAAACTGCTGCTTCGACTGATTCGTTCAGTTCGAATTCCAAGGCGCTTGTCAACGCATTGATCTGAGTGTGTTTGAGCTTGATTGCGCGTGTGAGACGCGTATCTGACCAGGTGACGCTCGGGGCCCCATCAAACGCTGTGTCCGCCTGAACGACGACGCGCCGGGACCATCGGCCCTTTGTCAGGTCCGTTGCACGAATCGACAAGCTCTCGGGCTCGACGCGAAGCGAGGGGACCACATCGACAGCCACCAGTAGCGGCGTGGAAACCGAGTCCTTCGTTTCAAACTTGCCGACGTCAATCTGGTAGTTTTTCATGCCAGTTTCGGCGGTCTCCAGCCAATTGACGGTGAGAACCGCGTTTCCCTGGTCATTCCGTTGGATTCTCGCCTCAATCGGCGCGCCGCGCGGCGCCTTAACCATGAGTTTTGCCAGCTGAATATCGGGAGACCAAATGAACGGGACTTGCAACGAGCGCTTTTCGTTTGGACGCACGCCCCGCAGCGTAATCCCCGGCTGTTCGAAGCAAACAGGCGTCTCAACGTAGCCACGAATGGGAATCCTTAGCGGGACTGCATCGTTTTGATTCGTCAGCACCGAAATCGCGCAGTTGAAGTCGCCGATACCGCTGTGGCGACCACGAGCGCGGAGAACCGTGGATTCGCCCGGGGGAATTCGTTTTCGTTCAACCGTTGCGGTAAAGGTCTGACATAAGGGCGTCAATTCGATGATCTCCAAATCGACCATGCCGTCGTTATGAATGGTGGTTTCGGCTTCCCACGCGCGCGAATGCGTGCGGCCCGCTGTCAGCATTGATCGCGACAGTCGCAAATGCGGTCCAGACGCCGGCGGACCGGGGTCCGATGGAGTCAGCCTCAGCCGCCGCGCGGGTATTTCGGATCGCGAGAGCAAAAGTGCGTTGCCGGTCTTGCCGAAGGCCATTTCAAAAACATCGTCGGGAAGAATTCCCGGCGCGGCCAACGGGAAGACCACCCGAAGGCCTTCCTTCGAATACCCGGTGATGGCGGCAAAGCCGACGTCGTTGAGATGAACGATGGCCGGAAGACCGAGCCGGCGCAATCCACTAGTGGAAATAGCAACCCCGAGGGTGCGCAGGCCTCGCGCCTCCGCCAGCTGCTTCAGCTGCAGCATGTCCGTCCCGCGCGAGCCAGCGACCGCTAAAAGCTCTTCGTTCTCCTGCGGCGTGAGCTTGACTTCAAGATGATTGAGCACCGCGATCAATGCCAGCGGACCACATGCAATCTCTTTCAAAAACAGTTCCCGACGTGCTTTCATGTAATCCGGAAACAGATAACCGGATTGACTATTTGGTGCGTTGGATTCGTCCGCCAGGCCGCGATCCGGGACGTCTGATACTTTGCTGACAACCGACTCCCGCAAGTGAACAAACAGCGGAGTTCGGATCGGCGAACGGTTCATACCGGATAGTTGACCGCGCACGAATGACTCGGAGCGTGATCCCGCATCATTTTTGTCGAGCGGTGGGACTTCAATTAACGCGAGTCGGATGGGAGTGGATCGGCTCGAGTATTCATGCGCAAGCGCGAGAAATTGCGGAATGGCTTCCCGGCACGGCTGACAATTGCCATGGTAAAACATCACCAGCCACTCACCGCGTTGCAGCTGGTCGCGAATGTTGATGACAGGCATTAAGGGCAATTGTTGACCGACCCATTGTTCTGGCTGTGGACTTACAGCCAGTGCGTGGAGTTGCGCTGCATCCGTCCCGTTGTGGAAGAATCGCGAACCAACCGGTATTGCCGCTGCGAGCGGTACGGCGATAAGTGCGAAGCCCACGAGCCGCGGACGCACCAGGGCTGACTGTGTCTTCGCAGCAGGATGCGCAAGTATCAAAAGTGAAAGAGCGACTATATTGAATGCAACGGAGTACCAAGGGCTCACCTGAATCGCGCCTAGGCAATCACACGATGGATTACCCGAAAGAGCCTTGTTGAGACTGATTGCAAGAAAAGTGACAAATAAAGCGCCTGAAAGAAACCACGAGGTTCGTGAGTACAAACCAATTAGAAGCCAGAGCCCAAACAGCACTTCTCCGATTGGGTGAAGGATATCGAACCAGTTTGCGCCGTTGGACCATAACGGTGCGCCAAGATCCATGGCCTTCAACAAGCCGGCACCGATCAAGATGAGGGCAAGTGCCCGCGACACATAAGCGTAGTCGAACACTTTTCGCATGGTTTCGCCGATGCAAAAGTCAAATACGGACTTATGAGTGAATTATCGACGCAAAGAATGCTTTTGCCGACTCATCGGCCAACTGGAGCCATTCGAAGTCCACGCGTGGAAGCATCAAGGCCGACCCACGCTTCAAGACAGCTTCCATCATTATAGCTGCTTTTTTTTTTCCTCCGTCAACGTCAATTTGAAATTTTGTTGGCGAAAGCGAAATTGCATGCGGAGTTGCGGAACGAAAAACGTTTCGCTCACTCGAACGGCCGATTCGTTTGTCCTCCAGGCACTTGGCAAAGTCAGCACGACTTACTTCAACGGCGGTGGTTGCGGTTGCGGGTCGATGAGGTCGCGGTTGTAATCGGGCGGGTTGAGCAGCTCGATCGTCAGCGGGACGCCGGTGCTTTTCAGATTCTGAATGGAATGAAACACCAGCGAGAACGCGGACTTTTCGTCGGCCTCATCGAGCGGGCCGAAGCGGGCGGTGTATTGCCCCGACTTGATGTAGAAGCGGTGCTCTTGCTGCAAATCGGCCAGCGACGACTTGCCGAGATCGTCGAGGCGCACGAGGACCGGCGGTTTGTTCGGCCCGGTCGAGATGCGCACTTCGAGGAAGCGGTCGTTCATTCGGATGGAGCGAATAATCGCTTCGGTTTCACCGACGGTCACTTTCTTGCCTTCGAACGCCCGCTCGATGGACAGGTTCCCTTCGCGCGGAAGCCGGTTGGCGTCGCCCGGCCAGCGTTCGAGCCACCAGGCAGAGACGATCGGTTTGGCCGGGTTCTTGCGAACGTTCGGTTCGTTCGGCGTCGCAGCCGGCCAGTTGGGAACGGCGAGCCGCCACGTCGATGCCGGGTAGTACGGCACGTTTTCAATAACAATCGGCAAGGGTCGTGGATCGGCCGTCGCGCTTTGCGTTCGCACCTCCAACCAGACGAATCGCGGCTTGGCGAGCGTCATGATATCCGGATTACGCGGATCGCGTTCGAGCATGGCGAGCACCTCCAGGTCATCCGGCCCTCGCGGGGACCGGAGCCGGCAATTGGCGATGGCCATGCGGACGTTTTGCGCCGACGTGCGCAGGCGCGGAAATTCTCGAGTTACGTCGTCGGTGTATCGTGCCGGCGCAAACTTGATCGCGCCGGCTTCCTGACGAAGCTCGAGCCAGAGACGGTCGCCTTTTTCGAGATCGAGCGGAAATGGACGCGACGCCAGCGTGCGGATCGTGTACGGCCCGGCCTCGAGCGGCGGGGTCCAGTGCTCGTTGTCGCGCTGATGGGCGCCGGAGCCCGGCAAGGTAATGCGAAGGCCGTCCTGCTTTTCGTTGTGCAGTTGCGGAATCAGGTTTTCGCCCTTGCGAAAGCGGACTCGCGGCAGCATCGCGTCGCGCAGCCGATCGATCAGTTCCGCCTGATCGCGCGCTTGCCACAGTTGGCCGGGCGGATCGAAGTTCTTGACGCGGCCAAATTGCAACACCGCGTTGTCCCATTCCTCCGGCTTGGCGCGAAATACGACGATCTGCGGCACGACATCGGAATCGCGAAACGCCCGCTGGACGATCTCGCCGGGGGCGGCGCCTTCGGCCACGTTGTCGTCGCCGTCACTCAGCACGAGCACCGTCTTGTAACCGGGAAAATTCGGCGGCAAGCCCTCCTCTTTCATTTGCCGGATCGCATAGGCGATGGGCGAACGGCCCTGGGGTTTCTCCGCGCCCAGTTCGCTCAGCAACTTGTCCAGTTCGCGCGGGTTCTTGCCGTAGTCGGGTTTGACGCGCTTGCGAATGAAGCGCAGCGGCCGCTCGCTGTCGCCGGAAAAAACGGCCAGGCTGATCTCGGTTCCGTCCGGCAGCCCGCGAAGGGTTTCGCCGATGGCTTGAATCGCCTGGTCGAATT
>Ga0073934_10005408_pt1 | contig 19810 bp, 14 predicted proteins | sample LarsenN4metaG_FD_76834 | JGI IMG/M metagenome (GOLD analysis project Ga0073934, IMG submission 76834) | Hot spring sediment bacterial and archeal communities from British Columbia, Canada, to study Microbial Dark Matter (Phase II) - Larsen... ... | reverse complement strand
TGCTGCTGGAAGACGTGCTCCGTCGGGTGCACGGCAACCGCTGGGAAGCCGCACGCTGGCTCGGGCTCAACCGTGCCACGGTGCGCAAGAAGCTGGGGCAATATGGGCTAGCTGACGTCGGCCAGGACGATGATTCGGACGCCTGAGATTCTCGATTTCCCCCTTGCACTGCCGGACGAACTCGGTATAGGGGCCCTTCCGACACATTGCGGATCAAGTGCGCACGGCGAGCATGGAAGGGGGAGCCATGTACGTTGCCTGTTCGACGCTTTGCTTTGGCCGATATTCTCTGGAACGCGCCCTGCGCCTCATGGCGGAGATGGAGTTCAGCAAGGTCGAGGTCGCCATACGCACCAGCGGCCCGCACCTCACGCCGGCGCAAGTCGCAGCCGACCTCGAACTGGCGACGCAGAGCATTCGCATTGGCCCGGGCCTGACCCCGGCCGCGTTCAACGTGCAGATCGATGCTCCCGAAAAGGAAGTTTTCGAGCAGCAGTTCGAGGGCGTCTGCAAGCTCGCTCGGCATACCGCCGTGGCGACGGTGACGCTGCCCGCCGCGCCGGTTGGCACGCCGCTGGAAGTTGAAGCCCGCCGGCTCGCTCATCTCGTACGGGTCGCCTACTCCTATGGGGTCGTCCTCTGCGTGCCGACGCGCATAGGCACCGTGACTGAAACTCCCGACCAGGCCATCGCCCTGTGCGAAGCCGTCGAAGGGCTTGGGCTCACGCTCGACCCAAGCCACTTCATCTGCGGACCCCACCAGGGTAAGCCGTTCGACGAGATCTGTCCCTACGTTCACCACGTCCACTTGCGCGACACAGGGCGGACGCCGGACAAGCTCCAGGTCAAGGTGGGCCAGGGCGAGGTGGAATACGGCAAGATCATCACCCAGCTCACTCGCTGCCGCTACGATCGCCTCCTGACCGTGGACATCATTGACATTCCCGAACTGCCGTTCCACATGGAAACGGAAGTGCGCAAGCTCAAGTACCTGCTCGAAAGCCTCATCTAGGCCGTGGGCGGCCGAGGCGTCCGCCGCTTATCGTGAAGCGTAGGCCGGCAGGATCCGCGCGGGCCGGCCGTCGCTCTCCACGTGCCAGAACGGCGCCCAGGCCAGGCCGAACTGGATCACGCGGATGTCCGACTTGCGAGGCGTGAGGCGGATGTCCTTGATCTCCTCGGCCTTGGCTTGCCACTTGGCGGCCACGGCAGCGATGCTTTCCTCCCACTCGGCCTGCAAGCGCTGACGCTGCGTCTGGTACTTCTCAATCTCCGAGGCTGCTCGATGCACCTGGCGTTCGCTGGCCGTGTCCGACCTGGGCAGCCACGGCATGCTTCGACCCCAGCCGAAGAGCGTCTTGAGAATCGATGTGCCGCTTCGCAATAACTCCTCGTTATGACGCCGTCGCGCCTGAGCCTGTGACTGTTCCAGCTCCGCCCGCGCCGCCCCCAGAGAGGCGTCGAGCGCTTCGAACTTCTTGCGGAACTTCCGCTCCAGCTCCGCCACCTCGCCCTCGCTGGCTGCTTGCGCCGCGGTTCGACACCGCTTCAGGAAGGTCTGCTCGTCCTCATCGGGCTGACTGTAGAGATCGAAGGTCTTGTTGTAGAGGATGGGCAGCGAGGCATTCGTGTAGAGGAAGTCCACGAAGGACTTTTCCAGGGAGCGCAGCTTTTTGCCGTCGTTGACCGAGGCAGGCACCGGCCCGAAAGTCGCCGGGACCGCCTCGGGAGTGGTCGCTGGTTCCTCGGGAATCGGCTCGACGTTGTGCCAGGCCACATTCTGTCCAGGAGACGGTGGGATCGCGATCAGCCGGCGCGTTTGCAGGTGGCTCTGCCCCTTCTTCTGATCGTTGAACTGAATCTCTGCACTGGCGAGGAGGCGGACCTCGTAATGGAGCTTCGCCGCGTGGCTGCTGCCGACAGGAGACGCCAGAGGCAGCACAGGCAAGTAGAACTGCGGCACATCCGAGCTGAGAATCGGCGGCCCGCTGAAGTCGCCGCCTGGGATCGCGCTCTTGCTCGGTGATCGAGCCATGCCTTGCTTGAATTGGTCCTCTGCACTGGCTTCGATGCGAACCGGCAACCGGGCCCCGCAGTTCGAGCAGAACTTGCCGCCCTGGTCAACCTTCGTGCCGCATTCGGTGCAAAAGCGATCGGTCGCAGCGGCTTGACCCTCCTCGGACTTGCGCGCCGGAACTTCCTCGGCAGACTGGCTCTGGGCTTCCTTCTCCTGCTCCATCAACCTGGAAATGTGTTCGCGGGTGAGCGGGCCGGCAAGGTAGGAAAGGGCCCAGCGGGTCTGCATCACGATCGGCTTGCCCGCGTGCACGTTGTGCATGAGGAAAACGCGGTTGCCGAGCGCGGAGATGATCTGGTCCAGGTGCTTGCGGTCGGTCATGGTTCCTTGCGCGGCAGCGACGCCCTCAAGCCCCTCCAGGAGGCGCGCCTTGTCGCGTTCGGTCTGGAGCTTGCCGACGAACCAGGTGCCGGCGTTGGTCAGGGCCTTGTAATCGAGGTCGACGGGGTTCTGCGTCGCCAGCAGCACGCCGACGCCAAACGCCCGGGCTTGCTTCATGAGGGTCATGAGCGGCAGCTTGGTCGGCGGGTTGCCGGGGTGCGGCGGCAGGTAGCCGAAGACTTCGTCGAAGTAGAGCAACGCACGCAAGCTGGTTGTGCCAGGCTGGCTGCGCGTCCAGGCCAGAACCTCCTCAAGCAGGAGCGTTAGAAAAAACATCCGCTGCGTGTCATCGAGGTGGGCCAGGTAGAAGATGCACTGACGCGGCCGGCCATCCGAGGCGTAGAGCATCTTGGCCAGATCGAGCGGCTCGCCAGTCACCCAGGCAGCAAAGCCCGGCGAGGCCAGGATGTTGTTGAGGGCGACCGCCAGCTTCATCCGCTCCTTCTCGGGGTAAAAAGTCTCGACGTCGAACGCACCTATCTTGTTGATCGGAGGGGATTGGATTTGCTGAATGATCCGCTCGAGGTTCAGGTCCTTCCCCTGCAGCCATGCGTGGAGGAGAAGGTTGGCAATGAGGATGTGCTCGCGAGATTGCACGGGATCGGCGGCGGCGGCGGTGAGTCCGAGCAGCGCGCTGGCAGTCGACTCGACTCGCTCAGTCAAGGCCTCGCGAGTGAACTTGCCCTTCGGAGCGGAAAAGTTGGCCAGTATGGAAAGGGGCAGCCCAGCTTCGCTGCCCGGCGTGTAGATTCGCCATTCCGAGGACTTCTTCAGGCGTGCAATCCGGTCCGGCCCCTGCCCCCACTCCGCCAGGCCCCCTCGCCAGGCCTCTGCCACGACCTCGGCCTGCTCCTCGACGGTTCGTTTCTTGCGCTTGGCCTCGCCGGGATCGATCCACGGCTTGAACTGTTCGGCCTGAAGTTCGGGAAAGTTCAGGAGCAGGTTGCTGAGGTCGCCCTTGAGGTCAATGATGATGCACGGGTAGCCGTCGATGGCGGCTTCTTCGAGAATGGTCAGGCAGAGCCCCGTCTTGCCCGAGCCAGTCATGCCGACGACGACGCCGTGGGTTGTCAGATCACGGGCTTCGTACATGACCGGCTGGTCGAGAACGGTCCTCGATTTCAGGTCGTATTCCTTGCCGAGGTAGAAGCAAGCTGGCTGTTCGATGTCGATCATGATCAGTTCCTGGGTTGCGGATGATCGTATAGTCTATAGCCTTTCAGGGCCTGACGGAGCACGGTGGTCTGAGGATATCGGCCAGTGCCCCACTTGTCGTGAGGCTCCTGAAAGGGAGAGCGCATGTCCCTGTCGGTGACCAGTCTCCACAAGGAATTCCCCACGCGGCATGGTCCGCTCGTGGTGCTCCAGAGCATCGACCTGGCCCTGGAACGGGGCCAGGCCCTGGCAATCATGGGGCCATCAGGTTCTGGGAAGAGCACGCTCCTGCACATTCTCGGCACGCTGGATCGGCCATCTTCTGGCGCTGTAAGGCTGGAAGGCAAGAACCCGTTCGAGCTTCCGGAAGCAGAGCTGGCGGCCTTTCGCAATGAACGCGTCGGCTTTGTCTTTCAGGACCACCATCTGTTGCCACAATGCAACGTCCTCGAGAACGTCCTGATTCCGACGCTGGTCCGACGGAGCAACCGGAGCGGCAGCGAGCAGCGGGCGCGCGAACTTCTTGAGCGAGTCGGCCTGGCGGGCCGCCTCCTGCATCGACCCAGCGAGTTGTCCGGCGGGGAGCGGCAAAGAGTGGCCGTGGCACGAGCCTTGATCAACGAGCCGCTCCTGCTCCTTGCCGACGAGCCGACGGGCAACCTCGATCGCCGCACAGCGCAGACCGTGGGAACGCTCCTGCTGGAACTGGCAAGCCAGGAGAACGCGATCCTCATAGCGGTCACGCACAGCGCGGAACTTGCGGGCCGCTTCCCACTCCAAATGGAGATGATCGACGGAACCCTGACGCCCATGGCGCCAACAGCCCGATAGTTTCACGAGAGGACCTGGCGATGCGCGGCCTGACCTTCATCTTGCTTCTGATTCTGCTCGGCTCGGCGGCGGCGGGAGAGTGGTCGCAATGGCGAGGGCCGCGGCGTGACGGCCATGCCGGCGACATTCCCCTGCCGCAGCACTGGCCGAAGCAGCTTCGCGAGGTCTTCCGTCTCGAAGTCGGCGAAGGGCACGCCGCCCCAGTGCTCGCAGAAAATCGTCTTTTGCTGTTCACTCGCGTGGGTGAGGAGGAGGTCGTGAAGGCCCTGGATGCCGCCACCGGAAAGGAGATCTGGCGGCACTCCTACAAGGCGCCCTACACGATGGACCCTGCGGCCACTGGCCACGGCAAGGGACCCAAGGCCACGCCGACAGTTCACGAGGGCAAGGTCTATGTGTTTGGCATGTCGGCCGTGCTGTCCTGCCTCGATGCCGGCTCCGGCAAGCTGGTCTGGCGGCACGATTTCCTCAAGGAACTCGAAGCCCCTGGACCGCAGTTTGGCACCGCTGCCTCGCCCTTGATCGATGGCGACAAGGTCATCGTGCCCGTCGGCAGCACCAAGGACGGCTGGATCATGGCATTCGATCGCAACACTGGAACGCTCGTTTGGCGCTGTCCCTGCGATGGGCCGGCTTACAGCTCGCCTATCGCCTGGGAGCGGCAAGGCACTCGTCAGATTGTCCTGCTGACGCGGAATCTCCTAATCGGTGTTGACGCAAGCAAGGGGACCCTGCTGTGGCAAGTCAAGTTTCACACGGCCTATGAGCAGAACTGCCTGACCCCAGTGGCAGACAGGGATCAGCTCATCATTTCCGGCTATGGCCGTCCGACCGTTGCCTACAAGCTGGCAGGGCAAGGCAAGTCGCTTCGCGCCCAGGAAGCTTGGAGCAGCGACCGCTTGAAGATGTACATGTCATCACCGGTGCTGGTGGATGGACTGCTCTTCGGCCTCGATCAGACGGGCAAGCTGGTCTGCCTGGATGCGCGGACGGGAGCGCAGCGCTGGAGCGGGGGAGAGTTTGGCGAATACATGTCAATTACTCGCTGCGGCAAGCACCTGCTGTGTCTCGACGAGCGAGCCAACCTGTGCGTGGTTGCCGTCAGCTCGGAGGGCTATGAGGAGTCGGCTCGTCTTCGCGTGAGTGAAGAGCCGGTGTGGGCTCATTTGGGCCTTGCACCAGGTAGACTTTACGTCAAGGACCGAACCCGCTTGCTGGCTTTTGAGCTTCCCCGCTGAAAGGCGAACGGCCAGTCGCCCCACTGTGCGCGTGAACCACCAAAGGGGATTCCCTGGCTTGACACGCTGCAGCGTATCATGCTAGATAGACTCGCAATCTGCGCGACCCAGGGACGGGGGTGCCGCGACATGATGTCCGTGCGCCACACGCACGGCCTCGGATGAGCCGATGCGAGTACGCTCATGAAGCGCAGTAGTCAGCCCCTCATCATCTGGTTCCTCTTCTGGGACCTCGCCTTGACCGGGGCATCGTGGGTCGGCGCCTATCTCATTCGCTTCAACACAGGCCTGATTCCCGTCATTCACGAAACGCCGGAATTCGATCTCTGCGTGGCCAATCTGCCGCTTGTCCTCGTGCTGACGCCAGTGGCTTACCACCTCACTGGCCTGTACGACGTCAATCGCTTGCGCCGCTTCCGGGAGGAACTGCTGGGGGTGGCAAAGGGCGCCAGCCTGCTGCTTCTGCTGGTGCTTGCCACGGTCTTCTGGCGCCACGACCCCTACGAGTCGCGCGTCACCATGGCCTTGTTTTACGGACTGACAATGGTCGTCATTCTGCTGGCGCGTCGTCTGAGCTGGACGGCCATCCGCTTCCTTCGCCAGCAGGGGTTTAACCAGACGCCGGCTCTGATTGTCGGGACGGGACGCGTCGCGCGGCGGATTGCCTCGGCGTTGCAGAACGCGGGCTGGACCGGCGTGTATCCTCTCGGCTTTATTGAGGATCAGCCGAACCGCTGGACCAGCGATCTGAAAATCCTGGGAAAGACGGAGGATCTCCCTCGCCTCATCGAACGGCATCGCGTCGGCCACGTGTTCATTGCTCTGCCGCTCAATCGCTATCACGAGGCACGGCGAGTATTCAATGTCCTGAGCCAGACCCTCGTGGATGTCCGACTGGTAGTCGATGCTCCGAGCATGTCCGCATTGACGCTCACCACCACGCAGATCGACGGCGTGACCATCATCGGTCTGCGCGAAAGCCCCCACTTCGGTTTGAATGTAGTCGTCAAGCGGGTGATGGATTTCGTCCTCTCCCTGCTGGCATTGATCGTGCTGTCTCCGGTAATGATCGTGGTGGCGATCCTGGTAAAGCTGACGAGCCCTGGGCCGATCTTCTTCCGCCAGGAGCGATGCGGGTTGAACGGCAAGCCATTCCAGATGCTGAAGTTCCGCTCGATGCGCGTCGACGCGGAGGCCCAGAGCGGGCCGGTCTGGTGCAAGGAGAACGATCCGCGCCGCACGGCTTTTGGCTCGTTCATCCGCAAAACCAGCCTCGACGAGTTGCCTCAGCTTATCAACGTTCTGAAGGGCGACATGAGCCTGGTGGGGCCGCGGCCGGAACGGCCCGTCTTTATCGAGAAGTTCAAGAACACCATCCCGAACTACATGGCCCGCCACGCGGTCAAGGCTGGCATCACGGGCTGGGCTCAGATCAACGGCTGGCGCGGCAACACCTCGCTGCGAAAACGGGTCGAGTACGATCTGTACTACATCACGCACTGGAATCCCTGGCTCGATCTGCGCATCCTCTTCCTGACGGCGCTCAAAGGCTGGGTCGACAAGAACGCCTACTAGGCCAGGCCAAGGAACTCCTGCGCTAGAGCCAGCGGGCAAGAAACTCGCACGCGGCCTCGGCCAGTTCTTGCTTTCGCTCGGTCAGTCGGTGGTCGCCATTCTTGTACAATCGAAGCTCCACGTGCGGACAAGCGAACTTCTCGACGAACTGGAGAACCCGGGTGTAGGGAACGATGTCGTCGCGCATCACCTGAAAGATAAGCGTGGGGCGGTCGAGACAGCGAGTCAGCGTTTCGTGGGGGTACTGCGGCGCTTCCTCGACCAGGCCATAGCCGACGTCAACGTCCACCCACTCGTTGCGGATGCGCAGGACGCCTTCGCGCTGCCAGCGCTCGCGTTCGGCTGGGCTGAGGCGGTCGTAGCGTGCGGTGAGAAAGTGGAAGCCGGGGGCGATGAGGATGTTGGCAGCCACGGCCTCGGGCCTTTTTACTGCGAACCAGCTTGTGGCCCAGCCGCCCATGCTGGAGCCGACCCAGCCCAGCCGAGCCACCCCATTCCCTGCCAGGAAGCCGTGCACCGCTTCCAGATCCGCAAGCAGCTGACTGCCGCGCAGGTCGAGCATCGTACCGCTGGATTCCCCATGGCCTCGAAAGTCGAAGGCAGCGAAGGTCCACCCGCGCTGAGCAGCCGCTTCTTCTAGTGCCTGGGCTTTCTCACCGCTGCGGACCGAGCGGAAGCCATGCACGTACACAATGCCCACGGAGTTCGGCTGGCCGGTGAACGACCAGTCGCCCTGCATCCAGGCATTTGGTCCGAGATTCAGCCGGACGGAGTGACGCTCGCGCATTTCAACCTTTGCCCATCAGCTTCATGGGAATGAACTGCCTGGCGACCTTGCCATCCCGAGCCTGGCAGAGGAAGTACCCCTTGTCCTTGCTGCCGTCGTGGTTGTTCCTGAAGAAGGAGCAACAGCAATTGGTAGTGACAGGAGCGGAGCGTACAAAGCGCTCGGTAAAGGCGTGATAATGGCCGTTGAAGACGGCTTGAAGGTTGATCTCTTTGAAGCGGTCGAGGACATCGTTGGCATTGACGGCGCGGGCTGGCGTCAATGGCCCCAGCGGAAAGTGCGTGAACAGGACCGTGGGCCTGGAACGATCAAGCTTGGGCACGTGCTCGTCCAGCCACCGGAGCGTCGCCGGCTGCACGGCCACGCCGGATCCCCTGGCTCCCGCAGTTGAGTCAAGCCCGACAAACTGCCAGCCGCGATGTTCGAAGCGGTAGTTGAGCCGACCAGGAAACAAATCCTCAAACGCGCGGCGATCGTCCGGCTCCTGGTAGTCGTGATTGCCGATCACCTCATAGACTGGCATCGCCAGTTGCTTGAATGCATCGCGGACTGGGCCGAGTTCCTGAGGCTTGCCTCCCTCGGCAAGGTCGCCGACAAGAAGCAAGAACTCGGGCCGCTCGGCGTGGGTCTTCATCTGCTTGACCAGGGCTTCCAGCCAGGGTTCCCCTTTCTGGTCGAGATGGTGGAGGTCATTCACCACGAGGAAGCTAAAGTGTGCTTGCGGGGCAGATTCGCCAGCTTGCACGACTCCAGGCCAGATGCCGGCGGACAGGAGACTTCCGGCAGACCAACGGAGCAGCTCACGGCGGGTTATTCTCCTGGACAGCATGTGCTCACCTGTTGGGAAAAGCGGAGGATGCCAGTGGCGCCTGGTACATACTCTATACTGCCAGAGGAAGCGCTGCCATGACCCCATCTGAAAGCGAACTTCTCGAGAGACTCCAGGCCCGCGATTCCGACGCACTCGCCATGTTCCTCGAAGCGAACAAGCACCGGCTGCTCGGATACATCGAGAAGAACCTGGGGACTGCTCTCCGCAGCAAGTTGGAACCTGCGGATATTGTGCAAGAGGTCTGCTTGCAGGCCCTGCGGTTGTTGCCGGAAGCGGACTTCAGCCAGCGCGACCCGCTCAACTGGCTCTGCCACCTGGCTGAGCAACGCATCATCGACGCCTACAGGAAGCTGTTCGGCGCCCAGAAGCGCTCGGCCCATCGCGAGGTGAATCTCGCAGGCGGCGGTGATCGCTCGGAGGAGGCTGGTCTTGCTGACCTCCTGGCCGCCAGCATGACCACAGCCAGCCAGGCCTTTTCGAGGAACGAGAAGCAGTTTCGACTGCTGGCCGCCCTCGAACTGCTACCGCCAGAGGGCCGCGAGGCCTTGCGTTTACGCTACGTGGAAAACCTACCCTCGCGTGAGATTGCTCGTCGGCTCGGCAAGAGCGATGGAGCCGTGCGCGTGCTGCTTACGCGTTCCGTCAGGAAGCTCCAGGAGATCCTTCAAGCTTGAGCTCCGCCCCAGTTCTTCAAAGAGACTGCGGTTGCAGGAACGTCAATAGTTCACCGGCTCACGGCGGTGGAACGGCGGAGCGGCCGACCGACCGCCATCGGTGCATGCCGTGGTTGGATGGAACCGGCTACCAGCTGTTCCACCAGCCCGCAGCGAGGACATCGTCCCACACGTCCGACTCGTTCTGGCGCGAACCGGAGCTTCTGGCCGCAGCCAGAGCAACGTCGCAGCAACGCAACAGGCTTGGCGCTTTCTCGCCGTGATTGCATCTTCCATAGCAACAGACCGGTCGTGAAGACGCCCACGGAGGCCAAGCCGAAAAGGAGTGTTGCCCAGTTCATTGATGATCCTCCCCTCGATGGTTCTGCAGGTCGCAGGCCGGCGTTTCCGAATGCCAGCCAATACCTCATGAAACCCCGCGGGTCCAGAGGAGGTGTCGGTTAGAAGTGTATGAGCGAAACCAAGCCGTTTTTCCTTCACTTTTCTTCAAGAGCCGTCAAAGTAGAAGCTCTGTCCAGGAGTCTGCGCGGACCGCAGGAACTGGGCTCTGCGAGAGCCTTCCATCGCAGTGCTTGTCAACCCCCTAGAGGCCCGCCAGATTGGACAGTCGAATGGAACCCAGTTGCTTGCGGGTCTGATCCGCGGCCTGAGAGCAAATCGAATCCAACTTTCGATCGAGCCCGTTTCCGGCCGCTGAGGAATGGAATGCGGTCATGCCTCGGATTGGGCCCTCTACCGCCTCGACGACATCCAGCATGGAAATTTCCTTGGCTGGCTTGGCAAGACGATAGCCGCCGCGCGGGCCCTTCACCGAGAGAAGAAGGCCTGCCGAGACAAGCGGCTTGAGAACTTTGAGAAGGAACCTCTCGGGAATCTTGTGGACCTGGGCAATCTCGTGAGAGGCGAGAGGAGTGTCAGGTTTCTTCGCTGCGATGTGTACCATGGCGTGCAAGGCATAGCTTGAAGCACGAGTCAAACGCATGACAATCATTCTCCACTGTCCGTGGGCCGATCTCAGTCGGCAACCAGGTCAACAAGACAACCAGTGGGCGTCCTGAGGTTGCGGGATGGCGTGGCGAACAGGAATCGGGTAACCAGCGGCCAGCACCCCAGCCATGTACCCCGACATCGGCGATTGAGGAGATTGAGGAAATGCAACCCAGCATGCAGCGGCGCCAGGCAAGGCCGAACAAACGCCTCCAATCCTGCCCCAACTCCGTGATGAGAAACCTGTCGGCTCCCGCGGGTTGTCGGCCTCTGATTGGTTAGCGCGTGGCTTCCCGCTGAGGTCGATCCACCCTATTTGCTATGATTTCTAGACACTAGGGAGAAGAAGAGCCAGAATCTTTATAAGTTTTTCAAGGTCGCTGAAGGGACCGATGAGACAGCTCAAGTGTCGGCACCCCTTGTGCTGCTTTTTGCACCGCCCCTGATCTCAGAAATCTTGAACTCCACTGGCACGACAGTCGTCACCCACACCGGACGTCCTCGGACGGTCTCCCTCCCCTTGCGCAGCTGAATACGCCAGACAAGCGATGTCGATGGTGGGGCCTTTCGAAGCTCATCAGCAATCCGAATGTTGTTTTGGTCCTGGGTTGCAACCACCAGAGTTTCAAGCGACTCCCCAGGAAGAAGTTCACCGAAGTTCTGCCCCCGTATGCGTTCGGTCGCGGGGTCGACCACGGGACCGTAGAAATCCTTGTCGCCGAGCGTGAGAAAGGTGTACGGCCGGACGGACCGACCATAGGCACGGTTGAAGACGGGATCGTGTGGATGGAAGATGCTGTCGGATACGTTCTTGAGCCTCAAGCGCAAGACCAGGGCATCTTCAGAACTGGTGTAGTTGGTTGACCCTCGGTAGAAGCTGAAGGGCAGCTTCTGGCGGACGACTTCCAGCGGCGTGATTTCGATGCCGCCGAACCGACCTGTCTCCCCCAACTTCAGCGGGGCTTGGTCCTTCGGCAGCTCCAGGCGGGGATCGATAATGGGTCGCTTGCCTTCTTCAAGCTCCTTGTAAAGCCCATCGTCCTGAACGCTCTCCAGTGGGTGGACCTGCTTTTCCTGGCCTCGCTCCATCATTCTGTTGATCAGCACATAGCTGGCCACGGGGATCAAGATCAATGCAAAAGGCAGAAGCAGGGCTATCAGCCAGAAACTCACTGGAATCCTGGCCCTTGGTCGTGCTCCAGCGCCCGCTGGCAGCATCGCTGGGCGCAAAGACTCCTGTCGCGGGGGGGTCAGCTCCTGGGTCTGCTCGTTGGACCACAGTCTCTGCTCGCCAGGCGAAACAGGGCCTGGCGTGTCAGACTGAAGGGACCAGGGGTTGTCCCCCGCAGAACCGCTCGGGGTGGGCGCAGAGAGGCTCAGCTCCCCCCCGCCAGCCGAGGAGCCGGTCCCAGGTGCTATATTGCCATTCAGGCCCAGCCACGGATCGGAGGCTTGGGCAACGCCATCCTCCTGATTCGGTTGGCTCCCTGTCACGGACTCACGGCTGGTCGTGTCATCCCTGCCAAGATTGAACTCCTTGAACGGATGATCTTCCTCTGAAGGCGTTGCGGGCTCTGAGTCTAGGGTGAGCGGCTCGCCAATGCTCTGGGCGACGGGTTCCGCGAGGTTCGCTTCAACACCCGCGTGTTCGTGAGGCGCAATGGCCTCACTTGAGGGGCTGCCGACTGAAACAGTAACGTCACTTCCTCCTGGGCCCGAGCTGACGGAACCCAGCATGGGTGCGGTGACCACCTGCTGGCAATGCGGACATCGCACCGGCCGGCCACGGAGCTCGTTCCCGACTGCCATGAAATTGCCGCAAGCGCCGCACTTGAAGGTCAATCCCGAGGAAAGCACTCGAACACTCCTCTGACCGGGCATGGGCGGTTAGTTCTTGACCCTATTGGAAAGCTATTCTAACGGTAGATGGCCAGTCTGGTCCAATCAGATCGGTGCTCAGGTTTGCGCTGGCGCTGCCCTGCACTTCCCACCGGCATCTGCGAGGCACGACCGAGTGGCGATACGAGCTCCCGAGGATATAATGCCGCAATTATGCATCCCCCACACGTTTCGCCGGCAGTGCTGCGCGGGAAGACCAAGATCGTCGCAACGCTTGGACCCGCTTCGGCCGAGCCCGAGATCCTTGAGAAGCTCGTGCTTGCTGGCGTCGATGTGTTCCGCCTGAACTTCTCGCATGGGACCTGGGAGTGGCATTCCGACACTCTCGCCAGGGTACGAACTGTAAGTGAACGTCTGGGCCATCCCGTGGCCGTGCTTCAGGACCTGTGCGGCCCGAAGCTCCGGCTCGGCGAGATTCCTGGGGGTTCTTTCCAGTGCCGGCTCGGGGCGAAGATTCTGCTCGTGGCCCAGCCGAGCGGTGCAGGTAACGAACTCCCAGTCAGCCACGCCAGCTTGCTGGACGACCTCGATGTCGGCAATGAAGTCCTTCTTGCAGATGGCATCGTCACCCTCCGCGTCCTGAGACGACTGGACGCTGGCCTCGAGACAGAGGTTACTCTTCCGGGCGAGGTTCGCTCGCGGCAAGGAATCAGCGCCCCTGGCGTGAGCCTTCGGCTCGAGCCGCTCACTGAGAAGGACCTGCGCGACCTGGATTGGTCAGCACGGCATGACGTGGAGTTCATCGGGCTCAGCTTCGTGAGGCGGCCCGCCGACGTCGATCGGCTCCGCCAGGAGTTGGCCCAACGCGGCTGCAAGGCCCAGATCATCGCCAAGATTGAGAAGGCGGAGGCGCTCGGAGATCTTGACGGCATCATTGATCGCGCAGATGGCATCATGGTGGCGCGAGGCGATCTCGGCGTGGACATTGACGTCGCACGTGTTCCCATTGTTCAGAAGGAAGTCATTCGCCGTTGCAATCAGCGCGGGAAGCCCGTCATTACGGCGACGCAGATGCTCGAGTCGATGCGTACGAGCAACCGCCCAACTCGAGCCGAGGCATCGGATGTCGCCAACGCGATTCTGGATGGATCGGACGCGATCATGCTCTCGGCCGAGACAGCGACGGGGCTGTATCCCGTCGAGTCCGTCTCCACCATGGCCCGCATCGCCACGGCAACGGAAGCGATGCTCGCAAAACTCGCAACGCGGCTCGGGCGGGAGCCAGGGGCAGACATCCGAACGGCGACCGTGGATTGTGCTGGGCAGCTAGCGGATCAGGTGGGGGCGCGCTGGCTCGTGGCAGCGACGCGCCACGGCGACACTGCTCTGGCCCTGTCCAGGCAACGCAATCTCACGCCGATTCTCGGGCTCAGCGATCAACCGGAAACCGTCCGGCGCATGGCCCTGTACTGGGGCGTGCTGCCCGTGTGGTTCACTGCTCCCCATGGAACTGCGGAGTACGTCGAACGAGTGGTTGCCTGGGCCAGGAGTCACGAGCTGGCCAACCCAGGCGATCGCATCGTCTTCGTTCTTGGCGCAGCCTGGGGAGAAAGCAGTTACAATGCTCTTCTGGTTCATCAGATAACTTGACCGGCCACACGGCAGCACGGATGCCGTGCTGCGTTCTCGACCATGCGAGACAGGTTTCATGCCAAGGAGTCCACGGGGAGGCTGTCATGAGAAGTGCTGTGCTGGCGTTGCTGCTCCTGTTGCCCGTCGCCGTTGATGCCCAGGATCTCAACAACGTCAAGACCGAGACGGATATCGTTTACGGTAAAGGGGGCAATCAGGAGCTTCGCCTCGACCTGGCCATGCCAGCGAAGGGCGACGGCCCGTTCCCCGCGATTGTTTGCGTGCACGGCGGCGGTTGGAAGGGCGGGAGCTACAAGGACATGGCCCAGACAATCCGTGCGCTGGCTGCGGAGGGCTTCGTCGCCTTGAGCGTACAGTACAGACTGACGCCAAACATGGGCCAACCAGCGGGCGGGCTTAAGGCCCGCTGGCCTGCGCAGATCGAGGATTGCAAATGTGCCGTTCGCTGGCTACGCGCTAATGCCGCGAAGTACAAGGTTGACAAGAGCCGCATCGGGGCTGTCGGTTACTCGGCCGGTGGGCATCTCGTGCTGCTCCTCGGTCTGACCAGGAGCGATGACGGGCTGGAGGGCACCGGCGATCTAACCCCTGAAGCTCGCAAGGAGTCGAGTCGAGTGCAGTGCGTCGTCGATTTCTTCGGACCGACCGATCTCACGACCGGAGACTGGGACAAGCTCGTCGAACCTCTCCTGCTCGACATGTTCGACGGCCCCCTCGATAAAAAAGCCAAGGAATACAAGCGGGCCTCGCCTATCACCTACGTTCGCAAAGACAAGGACAATCCGCCGATCCTGATCTTTCACGGCACCACTGACAACATCGTTCGGTACAACCAGTCGACAAAGATCGAGGAGGCTCTCAAGGGCGTGGGAGCAAACGTGACCCTGGTTACGATGCAAGGAGACGGCCACGGCTGGGCCGGCGAGAAGCTAGCGGATTCGATCAAGCGGACCGTGGCATTCTTCAAGGATCACCTGGCGCGAGCGCCGAATTCGCCATGAGACTTCTGCCAAGATTACTCCTGGTCGCACTGTTCCTGATGCCCCTTGCTCATGGTTGTCATGGGGAGCATGACGACGACATCGCCGTCCGCTGGTTTGCCATCTACACAATGCTCGCCATGGTAACCGCGTGCTCAGTAGGAGCAGGTCTAAACGCTTCGACTTTGCCAAACGTAACAATTAGGAAGAAGAGACCGAAGAATCGGGCCGTTTCCATGAGGTTGTCTGCGTAACCTGGCGATTCTGTGATCTCCTCAGCTTTGGCGCCCGCGGCCTTTGCAAGTCCGGCAGGTTGTGCGAGAATCAGAATGGCCGCCGGAACATCGGCCACTCATCTCCTTGAGGCTAGTCAAGTCATGCGCGCGCTGCTCTCGATTCTCACCTTTTGCATTTCGTTCATTGCACTCGTCACAGCCGAGGAACAAGCCGCACGTCGAGTGGACGTCTTTCTTGCCCCAGGACAATCCTCGGCGGAAGCCCTGCCAATACTGGAGATGCTCGGGTTTGTCCCTAGCGGCAGCGTAACTGACGGTTCCTTGCTCACGGGGAAAGCGACGGACAAGGTCATTGAGGCACTGTCAGCTTCCAAACTGGTATCGCGGATTGCCGTTGGACCGGTCGTAGCCGCTGCACCGCGGGTCAAGCCAGCCCAGTACAAGGTGCGGCTACGCTACTACATCGAGGCCGACCGGACGCGGCACGCTCTGGAGTTCCGGCGCATGCTGGCTGCCTTGCAAGCCGCCGGGTTTGTGAAAGACAAGGGCCTCGAGCAAGAAGAGCTTTACGACGAGCCCATATCGGGTGTGCTACCCGCGGCTGGGGTCAAGCAACTCCTCAAAGCACCGTACCTTCAGACTGCTCTTCTGGTGCCGGAAGGAACCGAACTGCCCGACGGAAATACGCCTGTCTTCGTCAGCATGGAACTGACCAATCGTCCAGGAGTCACCAGACAGCAAGAGCTGCGTAACGCCACACTGGCCATGCTCAAGCGGCTAGGCTGGATCCCGTCGCACGGACATGACCACCGCGATCATAGCCGGCTTCTCGGCTGGCTGCCGGCCAATCAACTGGAGTCGGTGCTCCTCGCCAAAACAGGTCGAGAGCCGACCTCCAGGCGCAACCTTCAGATTGACATGGCATTACCTTCAAGCGCGAACCCGTTCGATGTCAATGGCTGGGTCCTCGTCAATGTCACGGTAACCTACAAACCGACGGAGCTTCACGACGAGCTGCTTGCGAGTCTGGAGACGCTCGGCTTTGAGCCGGCGCAGAACGGCGAAAGCCAGGAAGGACTCACTGGGATTTTCCGCGGGCGCCTACCGACGCGAACTCTGGCTCGGGCTCGGGCTCTCGATGGCGTGCTCAAGGTCGATGTCGAGCCAGGAACAGCTATTGAACGTATCACCCCAGTTCTTGCTATTGAAGTGCTTCCCGAGCCCGAGGGGAGCCAACCGCCAGCAGTGGCTGAAGAAGCCGCAGGAGAGCCTGGCTTTAGCAAGCTCTCGCCGGACTTGCGCAAGTATCTCGCCGAGGTTGGCGAAAACGTAGCGAAACCGATTCGAGTGGAAGTCGTGCTTCGTGGAACGCCAGGAGAGTTTGACGAGAACTGGCGCGAGTCCGTGGATAATCTCCGAGGTGCTCTTGGCATCGAGGGTCGGCTTGGCCCGCTCGTGACCGGCCTGGTACGGCCCACCGACATCAAGCTGCTCGCGGAACGGGATGAGGTGTCGTCGATCCGGCTGCCGCAGATGGCTCGTCCGCTCGTCCTGCCTCCCTTTGACCCGAGCAAACCCGCAGAGCTGCCGGTCGACTTCGCTCCGCTTGGCCGACAAGCAAATGGAACGGGCGACCTTGCCGCTCTCCCGCGTCGCCGCTCCCCCCAGCGTGCCGCCGTGCTGGATAGTGATTTTCGCGGCTACGCGCAGTTCGTCGGGAAAGGCCTACCGAAAAAGACTCAACTGCTGGACTTCACCCCTGAGCGAAGTCCACAGCTCCAGGCCGACCCCGTCGTGGGGGATCCTGACGGTATTGGCAATGGAACTCGCCTGGCACTCGCTCTCATGGCCACGGCGCCGGCGGATGAACTCGTATTGATACGAATCAATCCGGAAAGCCCCTACATGCTGGAGCAGGTGGTGCGCGGCGTCGAGGGGCGTGGTTGGCGTTCGGAAGCCACCGCGCTGCGCGAGGACGAGCTGCGGCGCGAACACGGTCGGCTTGACGAGGAGCGAGCCCAACTCCGCGGCCGGCGTCGGCTCGTGCTCAACAACTTCGGGGAAGATGAGGATGCCAGGGCCGCACGAGACGCGTATTTCCAGGCCCAGCGCGACTTCGATGCGCGGGAGCAGGACTTCAAGGCGCGGCAGGCGCGGTTCGTTAAGCTCGTCACGCAAGCCGAATCGCTCAAGGACCTGAACACGGTGCTGATCGGCCTGCGCTGGGAGGACGGCCATCCCGTCCTGCCCGGAACGGGCTTAGGCAATCGTTATCTGGGTCTTCATCGTGGCGATGCCAGCGCTCCTCTTCCCAAGGCCTCGTGGATCCAGGCCATTCCCAGGTCGGAAGCCGCAACCTGGCATGGCATTTTTCGCGATCTGGACAACGATGCAGCCATGGATTTTCACAGCAGGGCTGATGCGGGCTCTCGTCAAAAGGATCTCACTTTCCTGGCCTGGAAACCGCACGCCTGGCATGGCGCCAAGGCGCCCGAGAAGGTGGTGTGGCAGGAACTGCCGGCGGGCGCTGTGATCCAGGCAACGCTCCAGTGGCAAGAAGTACACTCACCGCACTGGAAGCAGGATCGTGGCCAGGACCATTATCGGCAACCCCTGGCTCCGCTCCGCCTGGTCATCCTCAAGCAGCGAGATCCCCATGGCAAGACCGCGCTTCCTGGCGATGCTTACGAAGTCGTCGCCCGCTCGCCGGCATGGGTGGACCGAGTGGAAAACGATCGCCGAACTGCAACTTACGAGATTTCGGCGCGGTTCCAGGTTCCCGAAGGGGGAGGCCGCTATGCCGTGCGCATCGAGGGCGCCGCACCTGAGTCAACCTTGCCGCCTGGGACGGCTGCGCTCCCCAACGCTCAGCGCGCCGAGTTGAAACCGCTTCTCAAGCTGGACGTCATCGATCCAGCGCACCGCGCAGAGGGTCAGGTGGTCCTGGAAACCCCAACAGCCGCCAAGCGTTAGCGATTAGGCAAGCAAGACGAGTCGTACGTGGACCGCGGGCCTGGCTGGTTCCGGAATTGCTCAATCCGTTGCACGAAAAGCCAGCGACGGCGACACTACTAGTTGGACGGGGCAGTTCCGCACGTCCAGAACAGAGGTCGCCGCCATGCGTTTAACACTGCGAACGTTGCTGGCCTACATTGATGACACCCTTCCCCCGCAGCAGACTCGGGAGATTGGTCAAAAGGTAGCCGAGCACGAAGCCGCCAAGGAGCTCATCGCCCGAATTCGCTCGGTGACGCGGCGGCGGCGACTGACGACCCCTGAAATGGCTGGCTCGGGCGAGGCGAATGTCGATCCAAATGTTGTGGCGGAATATCTGGACAACGAACTCACTCCCGAGCGAATCGAGGAGTTGGAGAAGCTTTGCCTCGAATCGGACGTGCATCTCGCCGAGGTAGCAGCCTGCCATCAAATCCTGACCGTCATCCTCGGCGAGCCTTCCAAGGTCCCCCCCACGGCCTACCAGCGAATGTACGGGCTGGTTCAGGGTCGGGAGTCCATTCCAAACCGCAAGCCGCCTCAGCCTGAGTTTCCGCTCGAAGACACCATGGGCGATGCTGCGGACGATCATGACGAAGCGCTCCTCCTGGGCATGCCTGCCTACCAACGCAGCTCTCCGTGGGTGCAGAGGCTCATTCCGGTTGCCGCAGCAGGTTTGCTCATTGTCTGCCTGGCAGGCATCATCTACGTGGCTGTTACAGGAGGCCGAAAGCCTGTTGAACTCGTCTCCGTGCCGCAGCCGCCGCCCGCAAAAGAACCCGAACAGCCCCGTGCTTCCAAGACGCCAGTAGAAAAGACAGCCGACCCCATTACGGCAGCCCCCCCTCCCACCGAGCCGCCCTCCGTGGCCGAGCCCTTGAAGCAATGGGCGGGCTGGGTGCCCATGTGGTCGAGCTGGGTTGCAGCGCGGCCAGAGATGCCCGTTGCGATGTTCCTGGTCTACGGCCACGATGAAGTCATTTCTGACACCGTGGTCGATCGGAAGGATCCGCCCGTCCAGCGGACCATCACTCCCCCCAGTCTGGTGCAAGTACCCGCGGCCCAGCACGTACTCAACAAGGAAAAAGACGCTGGCCCCGCCTTGCTGCTCCGGCAGCTCGCTGCGGATGATTTTCGCTATGTCCGTCCTGAGTCGAGGGTCAAAACAGGCGAGATGCTGCTCGCCCTGCCTGGTTACAGGTGCGAACTCCTCCTTGACAGCAAAGTCCGCCTCAGCCTCGTGGGTACGCTGCCCAGCGTGCAAGAGAATCTCTTCTACGAGGCGGCGGCGATGCTGCACGACAATCCCGAGGTTGCCCTCGACATGACTCTCGATCGTGGTCGGACAGTCATTGCCAATCGACCCAATGGCAACGCACTGGTTCGCCTCCGCTTCCTGGATCAGGTGTGGGACGTGAAGCTGCTTCAGCCCGAAACGCGAATCGGCTTCGAGTTGCACGGACGAGTGCCGCGCGGAACCGGCGAGTGGCTGCCGCAGGTCAAGGTAGCGCTCCTGGTCCACGGCGGCGACATTGAGTTGACGCAGAATGGAAAGACGCAAAAGCTCGAAG
>Ga0073934_10005407_pt1 | contig 19812 bp, 18 predicted proteins | sample LarsenN4metaG_FD_76834 | JGI IMG/M metagenome (GOLD analysis project Ga0073934, IMG submission 76834) | Hot spring sediment bacterial and archeal communities from British Columbia, Canada, to study Microbial Dark Matter (Phase II) - Larsen... ... | reverse complement strand
TGCCGGCGGTCGCGTCCTGCGGCAAGGCATCGGCAGTGAAGAAGCCATGCGCCACGATCTCGCGTGTGGGCTGCGGCGGACCTGGCTGGGTGAAGGCGCGCACCACATAGACCGCGATATGATCGCGCCGGGAATAGGCGGGATGATAGAAGATGCCGTGCAGGACGGGCGGCGCGGCCAGCTCGATGTTGCCTTCCTCGCGCAGTTCGCGCGCGAGCGCCTCGATCAGCGTTTCCCCCGCCTCCACCCCGCCGCCCGGCAGGTGCCAACCGGCCGTGTAGGAATGACGGATCAGAAACACCCGTGCGCCCGGATCGAGCACCACCGCGCGCACGCCGATGGTCAGCCCGCGGCTGACGCGCCAGTAAAGGTGCGCAAGCCGATTGATGACAGCCACGCCGCGCCAACGCCCGCGCATGGTGAGACCTCGCGATCGCGGCCGTCGCAATGCAACGGCAGCCGCTTCCTTCATTAGAACATTTCCAATATAGAACTGCCGCACCAATGCAACGGGAACGAGGCCACTGTGAAACGGTTTGCCGATCTCACCGAACAGGAAATTCTGGCGCTCGCGATCTCCAACGAGGACGAGGACAGCCGTATCTACCGCGGCTTCGCCGAAGGGCTGCGCGAGGCCTTCCCCGCTTCGGCTGCGGTGTTCGACGAGATGGCCGATGAAGAGGCCAGGCACCGCAGCATGCTGTTCGACCTCTACCGGCAGAAATTCGGCGAATACCTGCCGCTGATCCGCCGCCAGGACGTCAAGGGATTCATTCAGAAGCCGCCGCTGTGGCTGATGCGACCGCTCGCCATCGATGCGGTGCGCAAGTTCGCCCAGAACATGGAATACGAGGCCGAGCGCTTCTACCGCCGGGCGGCAGAGACCACGCGCGATGCCTCGATCCGCAAGCTGTTGACCGAACTCGCCGAGGTCGAAGCGCAGCACGAGGACCTGGCGCAGAAACTCGAGCAGCGCATCAGCCCCGATACCCGCGCCGCGGAGAAGGAGACCGAGCGGCGCATGTTCGTGCTGCAATACGTGCAGCCGGGTCTGATCGGGCTGATGGACGGATCGGTCTCCACGCTCGCACCGCTGTTTGCCGCCGCCTTTGCCACGCATAATCCCTGGGAGACATTTCTCGTCGGCATGGCCGCCTCGGTCGGCGCCGGCATTTCCATGGGGTTTGCCGAGGCGCTCTCCGACGACGGCTCGCTCACCGGGCGCGGCGCGCCGCTGATCCGCGGCCTGATCTGTGGGCTGATGACGACGATTGGCGGCGTCGGACACACCCTGCCCTACCTGATCCCGGACTTCTGGAGCGCGACGGTGCTCGCCGTCATCGTGGTGGCGGTCGAGCTCGTCGCCATCTCCTGGATCCGCTACCGCTACATGGACACGCCCTTCATGACCGCCGCGTTCCAGGTCGTGTTCGGCGGCGCGCTCGTGTTCGCGGCCGGCATCCTGATCGGAAGCTCTTGAGGCGCGAGCGTTTGCCTTGCGGCCGGGCGGCTGCTAGCGGAATCCGTCCGCCGATGCTCCGCCGCGTCCCCACGATTTGAGGCCATGTTCACGCTCGCGCACCTGTCCGATCCGCATCTGCCGCCGCCGCAGCGCCCGCGCTGGTCGGAGCTCGCCGACAAGCGCGGGCTCGCCTATGTCAACTGGCTGCGCAAGCGGCGCGCCGTCCACCGCACCGACGTGCTTGCGGCGATCATGGCCGATCTCACCGCGCATGCGCCCGACCATGTCGCGCTGACCGGCGATGTCGTCAATCTGTCGCTGGCGAGCGAGTTTGGCGCCGCGCGCGAATGGCTCGACCGGATCGGCGGACCGGACCGCCTCACGCTCATTCCGGGCAATCACGACGCCTATGTCCGCGCGACCGCGGACCACGGTGCGTATGCCTGGGGCGCCTACATGCAGGGCGATGCGGGCGAGCCGTTTCCGTTTCTGCGCCGGCGGGGGCCGCTGGCCTTGATCGGACTGACAAGCGCGCTGCCGACGCTGCCGCTCGCCGCGACCGGCCGGCTGGGCGAAGCGCAAGTCGCCGGTCTTGCCGATCTCCTGCAACGGCTTGGCGGCGAGGGCCTGTTTCGCGTGGTGCTGGTGCATCATCCGCCCCGCACCACCCTTGTCGACCATTTTCGCCGGCTGGTGGATGCCGCCGCCCTGTGTGCCGTGCTCAGACGGCACGGGGCGGAACTGGTGCTGCACGGTCATCAGCACATGCATACGCTTGCTTGGCTGGACGGGCCTGCGGGCGCCATCCCGGCGGTGGGCGTGCCGTCGGCCTCGGGCTCGCCCCACCGCGGTGAAGATCCCGCCGGCTACAATCTCTACGAGATCGGCGGACGCCCGGGCGCCTGGCGCTGCACGGCCATCGCGCGCGGCCTCCGTCGGAACGGTGCGGGCGTCGACGAGATCAGCCGGCGCGTGCTGCTCGGCTAATCCTGCAGGCGCTGCGCCAAAATCCAAAGGGCGGCAAACACCGCAAGGCAGCCCATGACGAGGCCGAACAGGAAGGCGCGGATCATGCGCCAGCGCCGCCGCCGCCAGATGATCTGCACGTCGCGCTCGAGCTGTTCGGCCTTGGCGCCGGTCTCGGCCAGCGCCCGCTCGCGCTCGACCAGGCGCGTGGCGACGTAGTGGGTGATCGCCTCGACCATGTCCTTGATGTCGTTCGACTCGGCCAGCACCTTGCGGCCGTAGCGGGTGTCCTGCACGAAGCGGTAGCGGCGCTTGTCGCGGCCCATCACCACATGTGCGATGGCGTCGATCCACAATCGCGGGGTGTCACCGCGGCTGATGCCGCGGTCGAACAGATCGATGCCCGGCGGCATGTCCTTGAACAGGGGGTCGAGGGCCTCGTTGAGCAGTTCCAGGCGGGCGAGTTCCGCATCCCGCAGGTCGACGACGACGCCCGACTGCTCGGCAAGCTCGACGCGCACCTGCCGCACCGCATCCACCAGCCGCGCAGGCTCCGCCGCTGCGGCCGCGGCCTCGTCCCCGGCTGTCCGCTTCCTGCCCCACATGCGACCCGAACGTTAGCAGCCGCTCGCTTCGAGGCAAAGCAAGATGCGGTCGCGCGGTCCGCATTACCCACGGGCGTGTCCGTCAGGCCGCGCGTGGCACCACGCCATAGGCGCGCGCCCAGCCGAGCCCGTCCTCGGTGCGCCCGCGCGGGCGGTACTCGCAGGCGATCCAGCCCTGCCAACCGAGCCGATCAAGCGCCGCGAATACGCTTGGATAGTTGATCTCGCCTTCGTCCGGTTCCTGCCGCGAGGGGACCGCAGCGATCTGCACATGGCCGATCAGCGGCAGATGGCGCTCGAATCGGGTGAGAAGGTCGCCACCCACGATCTGCGCATGATAGAAATCGAACTGGATCTTCACGTTGGGCCGCCCGACCTCGGCAACGATGGCGGCCGCATGCTCGACGCGATTGAGGAAATAGTCCGGCCGATCGCGCGGATTGATCGGCTCGATCAGGAGCGTGACGCCGCTTTCGCGGGCGAGATCGGCCGCCTGCGCGAGGTTGGAAATGAACGTGCGCTCGGCCGCAGGCCGTTGCTCGGGCGGCACCTTGCCGGCAAGGCAATGGATGGCGCTGCCCCCGATCGCGGTGACATAGTCGAGCGCCTGCCGGAACGCCGCCTGCCATTCGCGCTCGCGTCCCGGCACGGCCGCAAGGCCGAACTCGCCGGCACGACCGAGCGGCGTGTTGAGCCCGAGCTGGGTGAGACCGAAGCGCTGCAACTCGCCGCGCACCGCCGAAGGCGCAAGCTCGTAGGGCAGTTGCAGTTCCACCGCCCGGAAGCCCGCGGCAGCGGCGGCCGAAAAGCGCTCGATCGGCGGGCGCTCAGTGAAGAGATAGGCCAAGTTTGCGGCAAAGCGGGGCATCCGATAGACCTCACGGCTGTGACCCTTGCGACGTTAGCAGGTCCGCTCTTCGCGCGTCGAAAGCAAGCAAAACCGGGCGCGCGCCCCTGCGGGGCAAGCGTGCATGCCATACTGTGCGCCCTGCTTCGTCACCGATCAGTCCTCGCGGACGGACGCCTTCACCGCCCGGATGTGAATTCGCCAAGGTCCTGCTCCAAACGCCCCATGAGAGCGCGTTCGAGCGCGCGAGATCGACAGCCTTGCCACATCAGACAACATTCGCCGCTTGCAAACCGACGCCGTTTATCGGACACCCGAACACCCCTCGCGGGGAGGCCGCCGCCGCGGCCGCATCCAAGCTGCGAAAGCCTGCATCTCCCTGAACCATGCTTGCCAACGACGCCTTCCATATTGCCGTGCTCGCCGGCGACGGTATCGGACCCGAGGTGACGGCGCCCACGCTCGAAGTCCTGCGCAAGGTCGAGGCGACCACGGCCGGGCTTGCCTTTCGCTTCACCGAGGCTCCGGCCGGCGCGGGCTACTACCGTGAGCATGGGCGCTCGATGCCGGATTCCACCATCAAGCTCTGCGACGAGGCCGACGCCGTCCTGCTCGGCGCCTGCGGCCTGCCCTCGGTGCGCTATCCCGACAACACCGAGATCATGCCGCAGGTCGAACTGCGCTTCATCTTCGATCTCTATGCCGGCGTGCGCCCGTGCCGGCTCATTCCCGGCGTACCTTCGCCGATCGTCGGCGCCGCCGAGCATGGCATCGACCTTGTGGTGGTCCGCGAATCGACCGAAGGGCTGTTTGCCTCGATGGGCAAGGGCGTGGTGACGCATGACGAAGCACGCGAGACGCTCGTCATCACCCGCAAGACCTCGGAGCGGCTGTTCGCGTTCTCCTTCCGACTGGCCGAACGGCGCAAGGCGCGCGGCCGTCCGGGCCGGCTCGCCTGCGTCGACAAGGCGAATGCCTTCAAGGCCTTTGCCTTCTTTCGACAGATGTTCGACGAATGCGCCGCGCGCCACCCCGCCGTCGCCGTCGATCGCCTCTACGTCGATGCCTGCGCCGCCATGCTGGTGCGGCGGCCGTGGGATTTCGACGTGCTGGTGACGGAGAACATGTTCGGCGACATCCTGTCCGATCTGACCGCCGGACTGATCGGCGGCATGGGCATGGCGCCGTCGGCGGATATCGGCGACCGGCACGCCGTGTTCCAGCCCTGCCACGGCACTGCGCCCGACATCATGGGCCTGGGCAGGGCCAATCCGACCGCCATGATTCTGTCGGCCGCGCTGATGCTCGATTGGCTCGCCGATCGGCACGGGCATGCGCCGGCGGCGGCGGCCGCGGCGCGGATCGAGCGCGCGGTCGATGCGGCCTATGCCGCGGGCCTGCGCCCGTGCGAATTCGGCGGCCCCGACGGCACGGAAGCGGTCGCGGCAGCGGTGCTGCGGGCGCTCGAGACGCCATAGGCCTGGCCGCTCCAGTCGTCGGATCGCGGGATCACGGTGGGCAGATTGTGGGCAATTGCCCCAATCCCGCAAGCGCTTATCCAGGTCCTCGACCTTCTCCTGCCACAGCATCGCTTTTAGCTGCCCATTCAAGGATCTGGCATAGTGGGATAAATCCCATATATCATCCCACTGCGATAATGGGACTTTTTGTGGTTGACCCGCCGCGGTCCGCTTGGTTGCTTCTCTCGCCGCCCGTGCCGCACGAGAGGAGCGCCAAGCTGCCCCGCCCGGGCCGACGAGGAAACGGGACTCGCGCCATGAACGCCCAGGAACTGCTGCAGGAGATTTCCGACTTCTGCCGCCAGACCGGCCTTGCCGAATCGACCTTCGGCCGTCGCGCCGTCAACGACGGCAAGCTTGCCAGCCGGCTGCGCCACGGCGGCCGCATCACCACCGAAACGCTCGATCGCATCCGCAGCTTCATGGCCAACAACCGTCACACCGCGGCGCGCCCGACGGTGATCGCGCGCAGCCCCGACCAGCTTCCACCTGCGCGCCCGATCGCCCCGCCTTCACCGTTGCCGGCTCCGATGATACCGGCCGCTTCAGCGGCACCTGCGGCCGTGCCCGCCGCCGTCCCGCCCCCCGGGCAGGATCCGCAGCGCAACTTCCGCTTCTTCGACAACCGCCAGAAATATCTTCTGTTCGTCAACACCTGCAGCGAGAAATGGGTGGTGGCGAACCGCGTCGCGCTCGAACTCGCCAATGTGCATCCGCGTCCGCCCGCCCTGCGCCTGTTCGATGCCGGCGTCGGCGACGGCACCGTGCTGCTGCGCGTGATGCGCGCCATGCACGACCGCTTCCCGCACACGCCGTTCTACATCGTCGGCAAGGAAATCAGCCTCGAAGACGTGCGCCTGGCCATGCAGAAGATGTCGGATCGCTTCACCGAGCATCCGGCGACCGTGCTGGTCTTGACCAATCTCGCCTATGCCGATGCCCCCTGGCTCGTGGTCCGATCGCTGTCGGCGGCCTCCAGCATGGTCTGGCATGAGGTGCCGCTGACCGGGTCCTCGGCACATCAGTTCGAGCAGCAGATCACCGACCTCGTGCCGTTCCTGGCGCAGAACTGGAAGGCCACCGTCAGTCCGAAGACCGGCAACCCGGTCTATGAGCGGCCGGTGGTGCTCGTGATCTACCGCGAAGACCACAAGTTCCTGCTCGACCCGATCATTCCCCGACCGGGCGGCACCGTCGCCAACTATGATCTCATCATCGCCTCGCAGCCTTATCGCGCGCGCGCCTCGCTCGAATTCAAGGCCAAGCGCGTGATCGCGCCGCTGGCCCGCGCGCTCGGTCCGGGCGGCCGGCTGATCGCGATCCACTCGCACGGCAACGATCCCGGCATGGAGATCATCCAGAAGATCTGGCCGGGCGACAATCCCTTCATCCATGACCGCCACCAGATCATGAAGGCGGTCAAGCACGAGCTCGGGCCAGCCGGCCGCGATCTCAACTTCAACGCCTACGCCGACAACCGCTCGCTGTTCCGCTACGACATGCACACGCTGCCAAGCGAAATTTCCGGCGCCACCTCGATCGGCACCTCGACGCTGTTCGCGGCCTGGAACGCCGCCATCTACGTGGCCCAGGTGGAGGACCATCGCGTGGCCGAAGCCGCCGCCGATGGCCGCTATCTCGAAGCTACGAGCGAAGTGCTGCACCGGCACGGCGGGCTGTGGTTCTTCGACGAATCCTACGTGATCTCGCGCCGCCGGGAATAGGAAGAGCGATGCCCGTCACCACGGCCGTCAAGCAAGCGGCGCAGCCTCTCGCCGATCCGGTACGGCGGATCGTTGCCTTCCTGCGTGGGTACTCGATCGAGGCAAGCCGGCTCGAGGCTGCCGATCTTGCGACGCTTTCGGCGGTGCTGCCCCCGCGCACGGCTGTTTACCTGACCGCGCTGCCCAACCGCCCGCCCGGCGACGCGATCGAACCGGCGCGTCGCCTGCATGCGCAGGGCTTCGACCCCGTGCCACACCTCGCCGCCCGCGCATTGCCGAGCCATGCCGCCCTGGACGAGCTTTCGGCGCGCCTTGCCGAAGCCGGCGTGCGCCGCGTGCTCGTGATCGGCGGCGAGCGCACACGGCCCGAGGGCCCCTTCGGCGGCGCGCTCGACCTCATCGAAAGCGGACTGCTGCAGCGGCGCGGCATCGTCGAGATCGGGATCGCCGCCTATCCGGATGGCCACCCGAACATCGCGCCGGCCGTGCTCGAACGCGCGCTGACCGCAAAGATCGAGGCCGCCGAGCAGACCGGCCTTGCCGTCCACATCGTCACCCAGTTCGGCTTTGATGCGGCGCCGATGCTTGCCTGGTTGCGCCGCCTGCGCGCGCAGGGCATCGAACATCCGGTCCGCATCGGCATGGCCGGTCCCGCCAATCTCGCCACCATGCTGCGCTTTGCGCGGCGCTGCGGGGTGCGCGCCTCGACGCAAGGGCTAATGCGCCACCCCGGCCTGATCAAGCATGTGATCGGCAACAGCACGCCCGACGGCATCATCCGTCCGCTCGCCGAGGCGCAGGGCGTGGGCCTGCCGCAGGGCGTCGCCGCGCACTTCTATTCGTTCGGCGGGGTGGCAGCGACCGCCCGCTGGGTGGCGGCCGCAGCCGCAGGGCGCATCCTGCTCGACCGGGCGCAAGGCTTCGGCGTCGAACCGGCGTAGACGTCGTCGCCTGCGGCGGCACGACCCGCCTCGCCTTGCCGCCTGCGCTGTGCAATGATCTGCGGCAGGGAGGGATCATCCATGTCCAATGCAACTGCTGCAATTCGCACGCGGCTCGGTGGGGCGCTCGTGGCGCTCGTGCTCTCCGCCGCGACCGCCCAGGCGCAGACCTACGGATTCGTCACGCTGCAGCCCGGCTCGCTCAACCACACCACCGCCTCCTCGGTCGCCAAGGTGCTGAAAGAGCGCGCCGGCATGAACGTGCTGGTGCAGCCGACGGCGGGCGACACCGTCATCGTCCCCATGGTCGGTCGCGGCGAGGCCGAGATCGGCATCAGCAACATCATGGAGGCGACGGACGGCTACGAAGGCGCCTTCAAGGACATGCGTCTGATCACCGCCGTCCACGCCCTGCGCACGCCCTTCTTCGTGCGCAAGGACAGCCCGATCCGCACCACCGCGGACATCCGAGGCAAGCGGGTCGCCTGGGGCTATTCGGCCATGCGCAACCTCGACAAGGTGACGCGCGCCATGCTCGCCACCGCCGGCCTGGGTGAGGCCGACGTCAAGCCGGTGCTGGTTCCGAACGTGGTGCGCGGTGCCGACGATTTCGTGGCCGGCGCGGTGGACGTGTTCTTCTTTGCCTTCGGCGCGCCGAAAATCCGCGAAGTCGACGCCACCGTCAACGGCATCCGCGCGATTGAGACCGAGGAGCAGGGCATGCCCGCTGCGCGCAAGATCATGCCTTGGGGCTATCTCACGCAGGTGGCACCCGGTCCGGTGTTTACCGGCGTCGACCGGCCGATGAAGATCTACAGTTTCGACAACGTGCTCTTCACCAACGCCAAGGTGCCCGAGGCCACGATCTACAAGATCCTGGAAACGCTGGACGACCACAAGGCGGACCTGGTCAGCGTGCAGCCCGTTCTGCGCGAATTCTCGCACGCCTTCGGCTACAAGAAGTACGGCGTCCCCTATCATCCGGGCGCGCTCAAGTATTTCAAGGAGAAGAATCTGGAGCCGCGCTCGCTCGAATAGCGCAACGGCCCGGCAAGAGGCCGAAGACACAAGGCCACCGCCAGACTCACCATAGGGAGGGACATCCATGCCAGCCATTCGCAGCCTGACCGCTGCGGGCGCGCTTGCGTTCGCGCTCGCCGGCGGCGCGGCGCAAGCGCAGACCCTCGGCTTCACCTCGATGCAGCCGGGGACGATCAACCACACCACGAGCTCGGCCATCGCCAAGGTGCTCAAGGAGAAGGGCGGGCTCAACACGCTGGTGCAGCCCACAGCGGGCGAGACCGTGATGATCGCCATCGTCGGCCGCGGCGAGGCCGACTTCGGCATGGCCAATGCGCCGGAGATCAACACTGCGTTGCAGAACAACGGCCAGCCCAACCTGCGGATCATCGGCGCGATCTATTCGCTCAAGACCGGCTTCTGGGTGCGCAAGGACTCGAACATGCGCACCATCGCCGATCTGCGCGGCAAGCGCGTCACCATGGGCTACTCGGCGATGCGCGTGCTTGACACGCTGTCGCGCGCGCTGCTCGCCACCGCCGACCTGACCGAGAAGGACATCAAGCCGGTGTTGGTGCCGAACGTCATCCGCTCGGCGGACGACTTCGTCGCCGGCGCGGCCGACATGTACATGTTCGCGTTCGGCGCGCCCAAGGTGCGCGAGGTCGAGGCCAATGTCGGCGGCACGCGCTTCCTCGCCATCCCCGACAAACCCGGCATCGAGGCGGCACGCAAGATCGTGCCGGTGGCCTATCTCAGCGACGTGTCGCCCGGTCCGATCTTCATCGGCGTGGAACAGCCAATGAAGGTCTTCACCATCGACAACATCCTGTTCACCCACGCCAAGGTGCCCGACGCGGTCGTATACAAGGTGATCGAGACCATGGAGGCGGGCAAGAATGACATGGTCGCCGTGGCGCCCAACCTGCGCGAATTCTCGGCTGCGACCATGTACAAGAGCTACGACTTCCCCTATCACCCCGGCGCGCTAAAGTACTTCAAGGACAAGAACATCGCAGTCAAGGCGATCCAGTGAGCGAACGCGTGCCGGCCCACGATGCGGCGGGCGATGGCCCCGCCGCATCGCGGGCGACCGTCCTGGCGACGGACATCCTCCAATTCCTGCTGCTTGCCTGCGTCGTCGGCTGGGTGCTCGACATTCCCCGCCGCCTGTTTGGGCTCGCCTTCTATACCGAACAGCTCCTTGCCGTCTGCATGGGAGTGTCACTGGCGCTGTGCTTCATCGGCGGCGGCACGCGCAAGCCGTCCCGCTTCGACTGGGGCGGTGCGATCGCAAGTTTCGGCATCGCCGCCTATCTCGCCTATCGGCAGGTGACGGGAACTTCGCTGCCGCCCGTGCTGTTTGCCGTCCTTGCGCTCACGCTTATCTGGACCGCGATCGGCAGCCGCGCCTGGGCGATGCGCTGGTTCGACTGGACCGCAGCCGCGCTGTCGCTCGCCATCTGCCTCTATATCACCGTCCGCTATGAACCGCTGACCTACGAAATCGCCATGCTGCCGCTCGAAGGCATCATCGGCAGCGCGATTCTCGTCCTCCTCGTGCTCGAGGCCACGCGCCGCACCGCCGGCGCCACGCTTGTCGCCATCATCATCGTACTGATCATCTATGTGTTCGTCGGCCCCTATTTGCCCGGCGACTTCGCCACCCGGCCGGTGACTCCGGAGCGGCTGCTGGTCTATTTCGGGCTCGACGTCAACGGCATGATCGGCCCGCTGCTTGCCGTCGCCATCCTCATCGTCGTGCCGTTCACGCTGATGGGCCAGGCGCTCGGCCGCACCGGCGGCGCCGCCTATTTCGCCGACATCGCCATGTCCGGCATGGGGCGCTTCCGCGGCGGCGCCGCCAAGATCGCGGTGGTGGGCTCCGCGCTGTTCGGCATGATCTCCGGCGCCGCGGTGAGCAACGTGGTGGCGGTCGGCATCATCACCATCCCGCTCATGGTGCGCTCGGGCTTTTCCGCCTATCGGGCGGCGGCGATCGAATCGGTCGGCTCGACCGGCGGCCAGCTCATGCCGCCGGTGATGGGCGCCGCCGCCTTCATCATGGCCGAGTTCCTGCAAGTCTCCTACGGCGCCGTCTGCATCGCCGCGCTGATCCCTTCGCTGCTGTACTACGCGGCGCTGTTCCTGCACGTCGACCTCGAAGCCGCCAAGCAGAAGATCGGCGCGGCGAAGGTCGACGACGTGCCTTCCTTTACGGAAGTGATCAAGTCCGGCTGGCATTTTCCGATTCCGATCGCGTTCCTGATCATCACCATCGCCTATCCGGATGTGTTCCAGATCCCGATCGAGCGGGCCGCCGTCTATGCCACCGCCATCCTGATCGTGCTGTGCCTCGTGTTCGGCTACCGCGGCCGGCGCAATTCCGTGGGCGAGATCGTGCGCGCCATCCTCGACACCGGCCGCGCCGCGCTCGACATCGTGCTGATCGGGGCGGCCGCCGGCATGGTGGTCGGCGCGCTCAACATTTCCGGCATCTCGTTCGGACTGACGTTGCAATTGATAGCGATCTCGGGCGAGAGCCTGTTCGTGCTCCTGCTGTTGACGGCCGTCATCAGCATCATCCTCGGCATGGGCATGCCGACCATCAGCGTCTATGTGCTGACCGCAACGCTGCTCGCGCCGTCGCTGGTCAAGCTCGGCGTCACGCCGATGGCCGCGCACATGTACGTGATGTACTTCGGCATGCTGTCGATGATTACGCCGCCGGTGGCGATCGCCGCCTATGCCGCCGCCAATATCGCGCGTGTGTCGGGCTGGACCACCGGCTGGACCGCGGTGATCGTCGGCTGGAGCACGTTCTTCATCCCGTTTCTGTTCGTGCTCGAGCCGGCGCTGCTGATGGACGCGCCGCTGTGGAAGGTGGCGTGGCACCTGGCGCGCAATCTGCTCGGCATTTTCGTCGGCACCGCCGGCATCGTCGGCTTTGCCTTCTCGCCCCTGTCGGTGCCGCTGCGGGTGGCCTTCTGCGTATCGGCGGTGACGATCCTGGTGCCGCCCAACGCCTTCCCCGGCGCCGACACCCTCGACTGGATCGGTCTTGGCGCGGGCGCGCTGTTCGTGGGCTTTGATTTCCTGCGCAGCCGCCTGGCGCGAACCGCGGCCGCCGCGCAGACCGCGGGGCGATAGCAGATCGCCGGGCCACGGATGCGGTGCCCGGCCCGATGCGCCATACCGCGGCTGCGCCGGGACAAGGCCGCGCGGGTGGCGTCGCCCGCGCTAGGCTTTCTCCCGCCAGATGCCGAGCGCCTGCTGTGCTGGGCGATCGGAGATCGAAAACAGCACCGACTCCTTCGCGGCGTGGTGCGCGTGCTTCATCCAGGAGGGCACGACAAACACGTCCTTCGGACCCCATTCCAGGATCTCACCGCCGACCTTGGTCTGGCCCTCACCCTCCACGCACACGAAGATGGTGGAATCGGTTGCCTGGTAGTCCTTGCCTTTGAACCCCTTGGGCAGGAGCGACAGGTGCGCGCCCATGGTCGGCATCACGTGGCCGCCGGTGAGCGGATTGGCGTAGCGGAAGCGGGCGCCGTGGTGCGGATCGACGTCGCCTGCGCGCAGGAGCCGCTCCAGGATCGGCCGCATCTTGACGTAAGGGTAGTTGACGATCGGGCTGTTCTTCGCCGGCGCATCCGCGCCGTCCGGCAGCACGCCCGAGCCGAAGCGGGCAAGCGAATCGGCGTGATCGCGCCGCGTGTTCTGCCGCTTGTACTCGAAGTGCTCATAGAAGCAGGTTTCGAAGAAATTGATGGTCGGCACGTCCAGTACGTCGAGCCAGATCATCGGCTTCTTCGACTCGTTGCCGTGGTCGTGGATGGTGCCGGAGGGCGTCAGCACGAAGTCGCCCGGCGACATGATCGTCTTTTCCCCGTCCACCTGCGTGTAGGCCCCCTGCCCGTCGAGGATGAAGCGGATCGCCGCCGGCGAGTGCCGGTGCGGCGGGGCGATCTCGCCCGGCAGGATCAATTGCAAGCCGGCGTAGAGCGACTGCGTGATGCGCGACTGCCCGCGCAGCTTGGGGTTCTCCAGCACCAGCACCCGGCGGGTGGCTTCCTGCGCGGAGATCAGCGATCCCGCCTCGGCGACCAGCGGTTTGACGTCCTTGAAATGCCAAACGGCCGGGGCGCAGACGCTCTTCGGCTCGTCGGGAATGATGTCTTTCAACACCACCCACAACGGCGCCATGTCGAGCTTGGAAATCTTCTCGTAATAGGCCTCGCGCGCGCCTTTGCCGCCGCCTGCCTTCTTGCCGTTCTTCGATCTCGTCTGGGTGGCAGCATCCATGATCCGTCTCCAGCGTCCTACGATTTCACCTTACCGTGATGCCAAAGATAGCGAACCGGGCGCCTTGACGACAGGGGTGGGCGTGATCGGGGGTGAAAAGGCCCTGGGGAAGGGACCCCCGGCGGTCCCGTTTCGCGCCGCCGGCGATAGATTGGAGCAAGCTGCAGGAGGCAACGATGGTCAGTGGACAAATGGGTGTAATCGGCGCGGTCGTGCTACCCGTACTCTTGATTGTGCTGCTTGCCTATTTTCGTCGATCGATTGTCAAAGCCGTCGTCTTTGTCACCGAGATTCTCGTGTTGCTGCTCATATTCATTTTCACCGTTGCCGGCGCGGGCGCAGGCTACCTGTTCCTGTCGGATGTTTACGCGATGATCCATCCGCATGCGCAGGTGGCGGCGGGGTTCTTGGGCGGGTTGATCGGCTTCGTCATTTCGTCTCTGCTGGCGTTCTTTGTTCTGACGCTGGCTCAAATCGAGCGAAACACCCGCCGCTAATCTTGCATATCGGCCGCGGGAGATGGTGCAGTCGTTTGCACAACGATGTGCCGTCGAAGGCCTGGCCGGCGACGACGCGCTTCGTGTGTTACGCGGTGTTGTTGGCGCCACCGTCGACCGCCAACACCTGGCCGGTCATGAAGTCGCTGTCCGGCGAACAGAGGAAGATCAGCGTGCCGATCAGGTCTTCGGGATATTCGTCGCGCTTGATCGCGCGCCGCTGCACCGCCGCCGCACGCGAGGCCTGCACGTGCACCGTGTTGGTGAGGCCCGTGTCGGAGAGCGTGTAGCCCGGCGCCAGCGTGTTGACGCAGATGCCGTGCTCGCCGAGTTCGCGCGACATGCAGCGGGTGAAGGCGTGCACGGCGCCCTTGGAGGTGACGTAGTGGGAGAACTCGGGGATGCCGCGTGCCACCGTGCCGGAGCCGATGTTGACGATCTTGCCGTATTTGCGCGCGATCATGTGCGGCGCCACATGCTTGACCATGAGGAAAGGCCCGCGGATGTTGACCGCCATCACCTTGTCCCACAGCCCGACATCGATATCGGTCACCTTCAGCGTCGGCAGCGGCGCGTAGAGGGCGGCATTGTTGATCAGGATGTCGATCTTGCCGAAACGCTCGATGGTTCTTGCCACCAGCGCCGCGCACTGCGCCTCGTCGCTGACGTCGAACTGCATGCTGTCGGTGGAATTGCCGCCATGCCTTGCCGCAATCTCGGCGGCAAGCCCCGCCCCGTCCTTGATGTCGGCGATCATCACCTGGGCGCCCTCGGCCGCCAGCGCCTGCGAATAGTGCCGCCCGATGCCCACCGCCCCGCCGGTCACGATCGCGGTGCGGCCCTGAAGTCTCGCCATGGCGCCCTCGCTGTGCTTTATCCCGGCGCGACGTTAGTGCACTGTGGCGCCCCGCGCCAGCCACGAGAGGGAGCCGACGAATGCCCGCCCTGAGCCAAAAGCTTGCCGACCAGCTCGCCATCCGCGAACTGATCGAGAACTGGGCGGTCTGGCGCGACAGTTTTCAGTGGGACCGTTTCCGCACCGTCTGGCATCCGGAAGGGCGCATGTGGGCGACCTGGTTCCAGGGCACCTACGAGGAATTCATCCGCGCCAACCAGGAAGGCTACAAGCGGGGCGTGCGCATCTACCATTTCCTCGGGGGCTCCTCGATCGACATCAAGGGCAAGCGCGCCATCGCCCAGACCAAGATGTCGATCTCCCAGCGCGCCCCGCTGGAGGGGATTGAATGCGACGTGCTCTGCATCGGTCGCTTCTACGACTTCCTGGAGAAGCGCAGGGGCAAATGGGGCCTGGTGTGGCGACGGCTGACCTATGAGAAGGATCAGATCGTTCCGGTCGATCCGACCAAGGCACCCAAGCTCGACCCGAAGCTTTTGGCGCGCTTCCCGGAGGGGTACCGCCACCTCGCCTATCTGCAGACCAAGGTCGGCTACAAGGTCAAGGAGGACATGCCGGGGGTCGATGGACCCGCGACCGAGCGGCTCTATGCGCTCGGTGCCAACTGGCTCAACGGGACAAGCATCAGCAACATCGGGTGGTGAGGGCGGCGCGGTCTTGCGCCGCCTGCCGTGATCCATTGAAATGACCGCAGCGTCAAAGCCTTGGGGGAACGCATGTCGCTGGCCGAACGATTCAACCTGCTCAATGGGGTCGTGCTTCTGCGCATCATGTGCGGAGCATTCTTCGTCCCGCATCTCTATGCCAAGTTCTTCGTTCCCGAGGCGCTCGGGTTCTTCGTTGCGGCCGGATTCAAGCCGCCAGCAACGTGGATGTACATCGCCTGCGCGATCGAAACCGTGCTGGCGATCGGACTGATCTTCGGAATTCTCACACCCTACGTCGCGCTGATTGCGACCGTGCATTTGCTTGTCGCCGGCGCTGCGGTCTACAAGGTCACAAACGGCAAGTGGCTGTGGAACATCGGCGGCTACGAATACTGCGTGTTCTGGGCGCTGTCGTGCCTGGTGGTCGCGATGCTGACCTGGCCGAAATGACGCAACGATGAACGCATCGCAGCGCGGAGTAGAATTCTCTTTTCCGTGCAAGCGGGCAGCGGGCGCCCGCCGCCTGCCCGCGGGCGACGGGATCGCGACAACTTCGACGAAGCCGGGAAGGAACTCATGATCAATGCGGCGGTTATCGGCCTCGGAACGTGGGGCAAGACGATGGTGGAATCGCTGGTCGGCAGCGACGCCATGCGGTTCACCACGGTGCAAACCCGCACCGTCAAGCCCGATGTGCAGGCCTTCGCCAAGGAGCACGGGCTTCGCATCGCGCAAAGCTACGAGGAGGTCCTCAAGGACCCATCGATCGATGCGGTCGTGCTCGCGACCCCGCCGTCCGGACACCTGAAGCAGATCGAGGCGGCGGCAGCAGCCGGCAAGCACGTCTATTGCGAGAAGCCGTTCACCTTTTCCAAGGAGGAGGCCGAGGCCGCGGTGGACGCCGTCCGCAAGGCCAACCGCGTGGTGGGCGTCGGCTACAATCGGCGCTTCCATCCCGAGATGGTCAAGCTGCGCGAGCGCATCAAGTCGGGCGATCTCGGCGTGATCGAACATGTCGAAGCCACCATGACCTATCCCAACGCGCTGTTCCTGCCTCCGACGGCCTGGCGTCAGCAGAAGGCGGAAGCGCCGCTCGGCGGGCTTGCGCCAATGGGCGTGCATGCGCTCGACGCCATGATCCACCTGCTCGGCGAAGTCGATCACGTGTTCTGCCAGAGCTTCGCGCGGGTGGTGCAGACCGGCCCCGACGACACGACGTCGATGCTGTTGCGCATGAAGGAAGGCGCCTCCGGCTATCTCGGCACGATGACCGCGACGGGGGCGGGCTTCAGCTTCCAGGTGTTCGGCTCGAAGGGATGGCTGAGACTTGAGGGCGTCACCCACGTGGCGGGTGCCCCGTCCGAGGAGCGGCGCACGCGCCAGTTCGGCGTCTGCAAATTCCAGCCGGTGAAAGGGCCGCTCGAGACCTGGGAGGCGGAGAAACTCGACATCGTGCGCGCCACATTCGAAGCCTTCGCGCGCGCCTGCGAGGGCGGACCGCCGTTTCCGATCACGCCTGAGGAAATCATCCACGGCTGCGCGGTGACCGAGGCGGTGATCCGCTCGGCGGCGACCGGCAAGGTGGAAAAGGTCGCTTGAGCTCAAGTAGAAATGTTATCGAATGCCGGTTCATCCCCGTCGCCTCGGGGACCCGGCGGGCAATCAACCGCCGCTTGCGTCGGAGGCTCAGCGTTTCCGTTTGTACGGGAATGAACGGAGCGAGCGGCGCCGGCGAACAGGACATGCGGAGCTTTTGATGGACCTCGGCAAGGGCCTCGGCCACCTGACCTATTCGACACTGGTGCATCCCGGCGACACCTGGGAGGACATGTGGTCGTCGCTGACGACGTATGTGCCGAAGGTGCGCGAGCGGGTATCGCCGAACGCTCCGTTCGGCGTGTCGCTGCGGCTGTCGAATGCGTCCGCCACGACGCTCGTCAACAGCAAGGCCGAGCGGGACAAGCTGAAAAAATATCTCGCCGACCACGACATGTATCTCTACACGGTGAACGCGTTTCCCTACGGGCCGTTCAAGAACACGATCGTCAAGGAACAGGTCTACGAGCCCGACTGGCGCTCGGAGGAACGCACCCGGTATACCATCAACGTCGCCGAGATTCTGGCCGATGTGGTGCCGCAGACGATTTCGCCCTCGATCCAGAGCGCGCCGCTCGGCTTCAAGCCCAACGTCACCAGCAAGGCGGTGGTCGACAGCTACACCGAGCACGTGATGCGGGTGGCCGCCCGCCTGATCGAACTCGAGAAGCGCACGGGCCGCACCGTGACGCTCGCGCTCGAGCCCGAGCCGTTCTGTTTCCTCGAGACGACCGACGAAACGGTCGACTACTTCACCAACCACCTCTACACCGGGAAATCCGCCGAGATGCTGGCGAAATTCGCGGGCATTCCCATTGCCGACGCGATCGTCGCCCAGCGCCGGTTCATCGGCACCGTGTTCGACATCTGCCACCAGGCGGTGGTGTACGAAGACATCACCGCCTCGCTGCAGAAGCTGGTCGATGCCGGCATCCCGATCTTCAAGCTGCAGGAAGCCGCGGCCATGCGGATTCCGAACGTCACGCAGAAGATCGTCGACACGCTCAAACGCTACGCCAAGACGATCTATCTGACACAGACCGTCGAGAAGAAGGACGGCAAGCTCAACCGCTTCCTCAACCTGGAGGACGCCTTCGCCGCCTGGGAGAAGGACCCGGGCCCGCGCGAGTGGCGCACGCATTTCCATGTGCCGGTGTTCCTGGACGATCTCGGCGAATTCGGCACCACGCGCTTTGCCATCGAGGATGCGCTCAGGTTCCACAAGGCGCGACCGTTGTCGCGCCAGCTCGAGATCGAGACCTATACCTGGGATGTGCTGCCGGAGCATTTGAAGACCGGCGACATCGTCGATTACGTGTGCCGCGAACTCGAATGGGTGCGCGCGCAGTTGCAATAGCGACCTTGCAGGTGCCTGCACCCGCGATCGCTGTCGGACCGACGATGCGTCACTTCCCCTTGTGCAGGTCAGCGCATCGGCCTGTCATCCGGCTATGATCGCGCCGCAAACTCTGAACATTGCCGCCAGCGAAAAGGACACGCCATGAAGGTCGGTTTCATCGGGACGGGGCGGATGGGCCAGGTGATGGTGCGCCGCCTGCTCGCCGCCGGACACGAGATCGGCGTCTACAACCGCACGCCGGAAAAGGCCAAGCCGCTCGCGGAGGCTGGCGCAGCGCCGCTGGCGTCGATCGCCGAGGCCGCCTCTTTCGGCGTGGGCGCCTTCACCATGCTGGCCGACGATGCGGCGCTGGAGGACGTCGTGTTCCAGGCCGGCGGGCTTGCCGCCTCGTTGCCCAAGGGCGGCGTGCATGTCTGCGCCGGCACCCACGGCATGGCCGCGATCCGCAAGATCGAGGCGGCGCACGCCGAGCGGGGCCAAGTGTTCGTCACGGCGCCGATGCTCGGCCGGCCGGATGTGGTGGCTGCCGGCCAGGCCGGCGTGGTGGTCGCCGGTCCCGCCGAGACGCTTTCTCGCCTCAAACCGCTGTTCGAGGCGCTCGGCCGGCGCGTCTTCGAGGCGGGCCACGATCCGGAGGCCGCGACCGCGATCAAGATCGCCAACAATTTCGTTCTCGGCTGCGCCATCGAGGCGATGGGCGAAGGGTTTGCGCTCACCCGCAAGTACGGCGTCGAGCCTGCCGTGTTCTATGATGTGATGACCGACGGCCTGTTCAACTGCTCGGCCTACAAGGTCTACGGCAAGATCATTGTCGACGAGAGCTACGCCAAGGTCGGGCAGATGGCGGTGCTGGGACTCAAGGACGCCGATCTTGCACTCGTTGCGGGCGGACTGGTCGGCGTGCCGCTGCCCTCCGGCAATGTCTGGCGCGACCGCCTGGTCGGAGCCGTGGCGCACGGCGACGGCAACAAGGACTGGGCGGTGATGGCGCTGGAACAGGCGCGCGCCAGCGGACTGGCGTGAGACCATGGCCGCGGTCTTCGATTTTGCGCCTCTGCTGCGGCCAGGCCTGCCGCCGCCCGCGCCCAGGTGGACCGGCTCGCCGCCCTACAATTTCACCGGCGGCAACAACGACCCCGACGGCCTGCCGCTGGACGGCCTGATCGAAGCCGCCAACAGGGTGATGCAGCGCGAGGGACGCACGCTCGCCAGCTACGGTCTCGCCAGCGGACCACAGGGCTACCGGCCGCTGCGCGACTTTCTTGCCGCAAAACTCAAGCGCTGCGCCGGCATCGACAGCAGCGCCGAGGACATTCTCATCACTTCGGGATCGCTGCAGGCGCTCGATCTCGTGCACGGCGTGCTGCTCGCCCCCGGCGACACCGTCATCTGCGAGCGGGACT
>Ga0073934_10005406_pt1 | contig 19814 bp, 21 predicted proteins | sample LarsenN4metaG_FD_76834 | JGI IMG/M metagenome (GOLD analysis project Ga0073934, IMG submission 76834) | Hot spring sediment bacterial and archeal communities from British Columbia, Canada, to study Microbial Dark Matter (Phase II) - Larsen... ... | reverse complement strand
GGGCGATCGTCCGGGAGGCGGTGCCGCTGCCCGTCGTCGTGGAGAATGATGTGCGCGCGGCGGCCTGGGGCGAGTGGCGGTGGGGAGCCGGCCGGGGCAGCCGCTCGGCCGTCCTGATGAGCGCCGGGACAGGGATCGCCGCGGCGGCCGTGATTGGCGGTCGCCTCTACCGCGGGGCGAGTTGGGCGGCGGGGGAGATCGGACACGTCCCCTTCGTCGCCGACGGCGAGCGCTGCCGCTGCGGCCATCTCGGGTGTCTGGAAACGGTTGCCGGCGGGTGGGGCATCGCCCGGCGCGCGGAAACCCTCGCCGCGGCTGAGGGGAGCCCGCTCCCGGGGGCCGCGAGAGGAGAGCGCGTCTCCACCGAGGTGGTATTTCAGGCCGCCCGAGCGGGGCACCGGATCGCGCAGCGCGTGGTGTCCGACGCCGCCTCCTTCATGGGCCGCGCGGCGGTTGCGCTGGCCAGAGTGTGGAATCCGGATCGGCTGATCCTGAGCGGGGGATTGTTCTTCCAAGGTTCACCTCTGGTGGAAGGAGTGGAGCGGGCGATTCAGGGCAGCGCCCTGTACGGGGACCGGCCTCCGGCCGTGCTCCTTGCCGAGTTCGGCGGGAACTCCGGCTTGATCGGCGCGGCCTGCCTGCTGCTGGCGCCGGAAGAGGCGCCAGCAGCGGCGTATTGAATCCGCAGGCGGGGAACGACGCAGGAGGTGCGGGGGTGGAACGGACGCGGCTGGTAGCGGTCACCGTGGCGAGACCGCAACCTTTACGATACCCTGGACTCTGCTCGATGTGCTGGCCCCATTCCTGCCGAAGCGCGTGCGGGTGGATGATGGGGAGATCGACCCCGCCCGCCTCCCGGCCGAGGTGCGGGAGAGCGGGGTCACTGGCAAGATTCTCGACGTGGCGGACCGCCGCGGGACCCACATCGAAATCACCGTGGAGTAATTCCCGCCCCTCGTGAGCCGGGCGGTCCTGACTGTCCTCCTGCTGCTGGCGGCCGCCGCGCTGCCCGGCGCGGCCACCGTGGCGGCCCCCGCGCTCTTCCCGCAGGGGATCGCCGCGGGAGATGTGACGGCGCAGGGCGCGATCGTCTGGACCCGGACCGACAGCGCTGTGCCGCTGCAGGTGGAGTACGCCGCCGACCCGGGATTCACCGGCGCGCGTACCGCGGGTCCGTTCTACACCAGTCCCGAGGCCGACTACACCGCGAAGGTTGCTCTCGCCGGCCTGGAGCCCGGCCGGCGGTACGCTTACCGGTTCGTGAGCGGCGACGTGCGCAGCCCCGCCGGAGCCTTCATCACGCCGCCGGCGGCGGACCGCGACGAACCGCTCGCGCTGATCTGGGGCGCCGACACGGCCGAGGATTTCAAACCCTTCCGGATTTTTCAGGGCATGCGGGCGCGCGGCGCCGACCTCTTCCTGTATCTCGGCGACACGGTCTACACGGATATCGGCGCGATCCGGGCGACGACCCTGGAGCAGTACCGGCAGAAGTATCAGGTTAACCGCCAGGACCCGTTTCTGCGGGAGTATCTCGCCAGCACCGGCAGCTGGGTCATCTGGGACGATCACGAGGTCGAGAACAACTTCGATGCCGAGCATGTGCGGCTGGAGGTCGGGCTGCGGGTCTTCCAGGAGTACTGGCCGATCCGCGCAGCAGAGGATCCGAAGCGCCTCTACCGCAGTTTCCGCTGGGGACGGACCGCGGAGGTCTTCATCCTCGATACCCGGCAGTACCGGACGCCGTCCTTCCGCCTGGACGGCCCGGAGAAGACCATGCTGGGGCGGGCGCAGAAACAGTGGCTGTTAGAGGGGCTGGCCCGGTCTACCGCGCGGGTGAAGGTCGTCGTCAGCACCGTGGCCCTCCGCTACCACGCCGCGGATTCGTGGGAGGGGTACGCGGTCGAGCGCGACGAGATCCTGCGCTTCATCGCCGGCCGGCGGATCGGGCCGGTGATCTTCCTGGCGGCGGACGTGCACTACGCCGCCCTGCTGCGCCATCCCGAAGGGCCGCATGAAGCCATCAGCGGGCCGTTAGCAGCCATCCTCTCCCGCACAGCGCGGGTCGCCGGGCGGCCGGAAACGCTCTGGTCGGCCGCGGGGAAATTCAACTACGGCTGGATGCGCATCGCCCGGGACGGGATCACCCTGGAGTGGCGCGACGAACAGGACGCGCTGATGCACCAGGCACGGATCCCCCTGCCCTGACTGGCACGCTACGCGGCGATCTCGACGGCGATCCCGGAGGGGTCGGTGACCACCAGACCGCCGTCCTCGGAGCGGAAGGGGATGCGCTGGGCCGTGAGGTGGCGGGCCAGCGCCTCGCCGGTTCCGGGCGGCGTGCCCCAGACGTAGCGCACGAGCCCGGTCGCGCCGTCCGGCGCGGGACGTCGGCTGCCCCAGATGTTCAGGCCGAGGTGGTGGTGGTAGTCGCCGGCGGCTAGAAAGAGCGCGCCCGGATAACTGCGCTGGATGACGTTCAGGCCCAATCCTCCGGCGTAGAAGGCTTCGCCCGCGGTCAGGTCGGCGACGCTCAGGTGCATGTGTCCCAGCCGCGTCCCGGGATGGAGCGGCCCCGCCGCCGGGGTCGTTGCCAGGAGGTCTGAGATGTCCAGGGCCTCCGTCACCATGACCAGCCCGCCCCGGTCGCGCGCCCAGCGGTCACGCGGCCGGTCGCAGTAGAGCTCGATGCCGTTCCCTTCGGGGTCCTGCAGGTAGAGGGCTTCGGAGACGCCGTGGTCGCTGGCGCCGTCCAGCGGCCAGCGGGCCTCCAGCAGGCGCCGGAGCACTGCGGCGAGGCCAGCGCGGTCCGGCAGCAGCAGGGCGAAGTGGTAGAGACCGATCGCGCGGGGTGGGCGCGGTCGCGCCGCGGGTTCGACCAGCAGATCCAGCGACATGGCACCGCCGCCGGGATGGAGGCGGATCCACCCACCGTCTACCGTCTCGGCGTCCAGACCCAGCAGGTCGCGGTAGAACGCCAGAGCCTGCGGCCCGTCACGCATGCGCAGGGTCAGCCCCGCCGGCGCAGCGTCCGGCGGCATCCGAAACGTCATCTGGTCATCGCCCCCGGCCTATCCTATCATTGCCGGCAAGGTGGCCGGGGGTACGGGATGGGCGGGAGGCGATGTGCACGGTCCGCTTCGGCAGCAACACCGGACGCGGCCGCGCGCTGCTGGAACACGACCGGCGGCACGGTGCGGGAGGCCGACGTCCTGGCGGCCGGGCAACCCGCCGGCCTGGTGGATGTCAAGGTCGTTGCTTTCTCTCCGACGCCTACGGCCCACCGCTTCGTGAACCCGCTCGTCCAGCGGCCGTCGCTGCGAATGTTACGTCCCTGTGACTGGCGCAAGGTATCTCCAGGGTGAGGCATCTCCACAGTCCGGAGGTGAGTGAGATCATGAAGCACATCATTACAGGGATCCTGACGGTCGCTGTGCTCGTCCTGGGGCTGACCGCGGTTGGATACGCTCCCTACCATACGCAACAGCCGCCCCCGCAGCCTGCTGCCGCGGCTGGCGGCGCGAAGACCCAGATTGACACCGCGGTGACGCATTCGGGATTCGCGGCCACCGGAACGTCGCTGGCCTACGTGCAGCAGCACCTGGGCCACGCGTTGAACTGCATTGAGGGGAAGGGCGGGAAGAACTTCAACGCCTCCTGGGGCAATGTCTGCGAGGGGCAGGGGAACGGCATTCTCAACGACATCAAGGGGGTCGCCGGCAGCGCCGCCCTGATGCCGCTGCTGGAGCACGCCGACGCCCTGGCGCTGGCCGGGGTGAGGAGCGGCGACCTGGCGGCGGCCAAGGCGGCGGCGCAGGGCACCAATGCCCTGCTCAAGGTGGTGGCCGAGCACGTGAAGTGACCGGGGACTAGAACCGGGTCGGTCCGCGGGCCAGTACGACGATCCCGGAGGGGTCCACGGTGAAGCGCCGGGCATCCTGGGCCGGATCGGCGCCGATATCCAGGCCGCTCTCGACGATGTTGAACCGGTCCACGATGACCCGGTGCAGGCGCGCGCCGCGCTGGATGATCGTGTGATCCATGACCAGCGAGTCCTCCACGATGGCATCCGCTTCGATCTGCACGTTGCGGCCCAGGATGGACCGCCGGACAGTCGCGCTTTCGATCCGCGAGCCCTCGCCGATCAGGACGTCGTCAATCTCGCCGCCGAGGATTCGGCTGGACGGCCCCGCGTAGCCGCCGGTCAGGATCGGCCAGCGGGCGTTGGCCAGGTTCATCCGGGGGGTTGCTCCCAGCAGGTCCATGTTCGCCTCAAAGTAAGCGGCGATCGTGCCCACGTCGCGCCAGTAGCCGGCCTCCTCGTAGGACTGGACCCCCGGCACGGCGTTGTCCGAGAAGGGGTAGGCGAAGACCGCCCGCCGCGGGAACAGGTCGGGGATAATCGTCCGGCCGAAGTCGTGGTCGGTGCTGCGCTGGGCGTCGTCGAGCAGCGCCTCCACGAGGACGTCCCGGTTGAAGAGATAGTTGCCCATTGAAGATAGGGCGCGCGTGGGATCCCCGGGCATGGGGGTGGGGCGGGCCGGCTTCTCCTCCCAGCCGACGATTCGCCCCGCGCGGTCGGCTTCGATGATGCCAAACCCCGCGGCGCGGGCAACGGGCACCGGGAGCGCGGCCACCGTCACGTCGGCCTGCCGGTCCAGGTGGAATCCCAGCATCTGGCCCACGTCCATCCGGTAGATGTGATCGGCGCCGAAGATGGCCACGATGTCGGGGTGGAAGTCCCGCAGCAGGTTGAGGTTCTGGTAGACGGCGTCGGCGGTGCCCTGGTACCAGATCTCGCCGCGGCGCATCTGCGGCGGGACCGCGATCACGAAGTGGTCGGGTAAAGTGCCCAGGCGCCACGCCTGGCGCAGGTGCTCGATCAGCGACTGGGCCTTGTACTGCACCAGCACGTACAGTGAGTAGATCCCCGAGTTGACGAAGTTGCTGAGGACGAAGTCGACGATGCGGTATTTGCCCCCGAACGGCACCGCGGGCTTGCTGCGGTCGCGCGTCAGGGGAAAGAGCCGTTCCCCTTTGCCGCCGGCGAGGATGAAGGCCAGCACGCGCGGTCGCGTCACCCACACACCCCGGGACTCTGCCGATTCGCTCTACCGTTCCGCCTCAAGGCAGAGCATACTACACTCGTGGCCATGGTCGAACTGAAGGCGAAGCGCCCTACCGGTGGGCGGGCCTGGCTGGTGGCGCTCCTGATTTCGCTGCCCCTGCTGGCCCTGCTCGCTTACGGATTTACCCGCAACCCGCGGAGCCTGCCCTCGCCGCTGGTCGGGCGGATGGCGCCGACCTTCCGGATCACCGGGTTCGACGGCGCCACGATCGACACGGCGGCCTTACGCGGCCAGATCCTGGTGGTGAACTTCTGGGCCTCCTGGTGCTACCCGGCGTGCTATGAGGAGGCGCCCCGGCTGCAGCGCATCTGGCAGGACCTGGGCGACGAGGGCGTGGTCGTGATCGGCGTGAACATCCAGGACCGGGAAGGCCCGGCGCGGGAGTTCATCGCCCAATTCAAGCAGACCTTTCCCAACGGCATGGACCGCACCGGCCGGGTCGCCATTGACTTCGGTGTCTATGGCGTGCCGGAAACCTTCGTGATCGACCCGGCGGGGAGGATCGTCGGGAAGTACGACGGGGCGGTCACCGAGGAATGGCTGCGGGCGAAGATTCAGGTGGCCCGCGGTGCGTCCCCGGCGTCCGCGCCCTGACAATCCACGAACCGGGTCCGGACCCGGCTCGCGTTACTGAACTGGGTGCCCGCGTGCCTATCCCGTCCGCGGTGGGGCCGGGATCGCTCCCGGGCGCACCGCGCGGCGGAGGAAGCGCACGGCGGCGGCGATCCCGGCGAGCAGAAGGATCCCCGGGGCAAGCCAGACAAGCCAGCCGATGCCGCGGCGCGGCGGATCCAACAGGATCCAGTCGCCGTAGCGGCTCACGAAGTAGGCGATGATCTCCTCCGGCGCTTCACCCTGCTCCAGCCGGGTGCGGATCAGCTGCCGCATCTGGGCGGCGAGTTCGGAGGGCGAGTCCGCCACGCTCTCGTTCTGGCAGACCGGGCAGCGCAGGCGGGCGGCGATGGCACGCGCCTGCTCGTCCAGACCCGGCTTCCCCGCTGCCGGGGTAGCGGTACCCCCAAGCACTACGGCGGCGATTGCGACCGCGACCAGCAGCAGGGCCGCCGTCGCGGCGGCACCGCGCCTCAAGACCGTCGCGTCGGCCATATGCTGATCATTCCGGCCAGGGCCATGAGCAGTCCCCCGGTCCAGATCCATGGGACGAGCGGGTTGGTGATGGCCTTAATGACGGCCGCGCCGTCCGACGTCATGGACAGGAGCACCAGGTAGAGATCGCCGCGCCAGCTGGAGCGCACGGCCGGTGTGGGAATCGGCGTGCGCTGCTGAGGGTAATAGTGCTCCGACGGCGTGAGGGTAGCCACGGGGCGCCAGCCCTCCGCCGGGGTGGGCGAGGCGGCCTCCAGGGCATCCGCGGGCAGCACGGAGACTACCGCGGCCACGCGCACGCGGTCCGGGTTGTGGACGACGGTCCGGTGCTCGTACCGCAGCGCGTAGCCCGGGACGCGGAAGGTCTGGCCCGGCTGCACCAGGTGCTCCGTCTCGGTCCGGTACGCCGCCGATGCCGCCACCCCGGCCAGCGCCAGGGCCAGGCCCAGGTACGCCAGGTACCCGGCGTAGCGGCGGCGGTTCACTCCAAAGAGTTGATAGAGCGCCACGAGGTACGATCGACCGTTGGCGCGGGCGAGCGCGAGCGCGCCCTTGTGAAACTCCGCCAGCTGGGCCAGCGCTGTGAAGACCAGGACGCCGAAGACCAGGAGGGACGAACCGGCAACCCCCAGCAGCCAGAGGATCCCGACCGCCAGCACGCCGCCTGTAGCCGGCGCGATGAAGCGCCGCAGGATGCCCCGGGGCGCGGGGCCCCACGGCAGCAGGGTCCCGGCCGCCATCGTGATGAGCAGCAGCATGGCCAGCGGGACGGTGAGCTTGTTGAAGAAGGGCGGGCCCACGCTCAACTTGACGCCGGCGACCGCTTCCGCCAGCAGCGGAAAGGTTGTGCCGACAAAGGTCGTCGCGGCGATGGCCAGCAGCAGCAGGTTGTTCAACACGAAGAGGCTCTCGCGGCTTACGTACGCTGGGAGACTGCCTTCGTCCCGTACCTCCTCCCAGCGGGCGATCAGGACGGCCAGCGAGAAGACCAGGGCGGCGCCGATGAAGCCCAGGAAGATGGGCCCGATCAGCGACCGGGTGAAGTCATGGACCGATCCCAGGATGCCGCTGCGCGTCAGGAACGTGCCGAAGAGGGTCAGCAGGAAGGTGACGATGATCAGCGCGTGGTTCCACAGGCGCAGCAGCTGACGGCGCTCCTGGACCATCAGGGAGTGCAGGAATGCCGTCGCCGCCAGCCAGGGCATGAACGCGGCGTTCTCGACGGGGTCCCAGGCCCAGTAGCCGCCCCAGCCGAGCACCTCGTACGACCACCAGGCGCCCAGCACGATCCCGCCCCCCAGGAAGGACCAGGCCGCGATCGTCCAGCGCCGCGTCACGGTCATCCACTCGTCGCGGAGGCTCCGCGACAGCAGGGCGGCCACGGCGAACGCGAATGGGACCGAAAAGCCCACGTACCCCAGATAGAGGAAGGGCGGGTGGATGGCCATCAAGGGATGGTTCTGCAGCAGTGGATTGAGGCCGCGGCCGTCGGGGGGGACCGGGCTGACCAGGCCGAAGGGATTCCCTGGGCCGAGCATCAGCAGCAGGAAGAATGATTCGATCCCCAGCAGTACGGCCAGGGCCAGCGGCACGGTCTCCGGATAGCGCCCCCGGTACCGCGCCGCCACCAGTGCGGCGTAGCCGGCCAGCACCCAGGCCCACAGCAGGATCGATCCTTCCAGCGCTCCCCAGAACCCGATGATGCGAAACAGGAGCGGCGTAGCCCGGTTGATGTTCATGGCCACGTAGCGGACAGAGAAGTCGAACCGGATCAACGCGATCTCCAGCGCCAGCACCGCCAGGGTGACGGCGCCGGAGACGACCAGCACGGCGCGCTGTCCCGCTTCCAGCGCGCGGGGGTCGCCCGCGCGACCGCGGACGAGCAGGACGATGCCAGCGAGCGCCGCGGCGGCGGCGACGGCAATGGCGGCGGGACCGAGAATGGAAATCATCGAGACTCCTATGGGGCCGGCGTGGGCGGCTTGTATTCCTCGGAGTGCTTCACGATGAGGGAGCGGGCGCGCATCTCGCCCCCCGCCCAGCTCCCTTCCACGATAGCGCCCTGCCCTTCCGTGAACAGGTTGGGGGGTGCGCCCTTATAGTAGACGGCCACGGTCGCCTGGCCGTCGGTCAACTGAAAGCGCAGTTCCTGCGTGGCGGGGTTCCAGTGCTTGGATCCCGGCACCACCTGTCCCCCCAGGCGCAGCGTCTTGCCCACCGCCGCCTGCCCCTGGGTCAGCAGTTCGCTCGGCGTGATGTAGTAGACGATGGCCCCGCGGATGCCGCCCACGATCACGTAGACGAGAGCGCCTACCACGATCATGGCGGCGAGGATGAGCCGTGTGCGCCTCATCGGACGGTCAGGGGCTCCCGGGGCCCCGCGTCACTCTGGAGGGCGTGCATGTCGGCCTCCACCTCCCGCAGCCGCCGGTGCACCCGCCGCAGATAGAGGAGGATACCCGCCACGACGACGGAGTAGGCGGCGGCGATGGCGACCGCGGCGGTCATGGGGAGAGCTCGGCGGCGGCCCGGGCCGCTTCCAGGCGCTCCAGGCGCAGGCGTGTCAGGAGCATGTAGACGTAGATGAACGAAAACGCGACCAGGTTGATCATCAGGGCCGCGACCATCGGGGGAGCCATCTGGATGTCCCCCCGCGCAATCGAGGCCGGCTGGTGCAGCGTGCGGAACCAGACGACGGAGTAGTGAATGACCGGCACGTCCAGGGCGCCGATGATGCCGATCACGGCGGCCAGGCGCGCCCCGCGCCGGCGGTCTTCGGCGAGCTCCCGGATCAGCAGATAGCCCACGTAGATCAGGAAGAGGACGGCCGTGGTCACCAGACGCGCGTCCCAGGTCCACCAGGTCCCCCAGACCGCCTTGCCCCAGATCATCCCGCTGCCCAAGGCCACGGCGGTGAAGAGGGTGACCAGTTCCCCGGCGCTGTGCGCGATCTGGTCGTAGCTCTCGCGGCCGCGCCACAGATAGAGGATGCTGGTCACGAACACGGTGGCCACAGCCAGGTAGGCCACGAACGCGCTGGGGACGTGCATGTACATGATGCGGACGTAGTCTCGCTGGAAGACGTCGGGAGGAGAGCCGACCAGGCCGATGTAGAGGCCGACGGCGAGCAGCACCAGGGCCGCGCCGCCCAGCCAGGGCAGGGCTTTCATGCTTCCTCCATGACCACGTCGTAGAGGACGGGGGCGACCAACAAAAACAGCATATCAAACGCCGCCAAGACCCCAAACCAGACCAGGCCACCGGGTCCCCCGGTCATCACCACTTCCATCAGGCGGACCGCCGCCAGCACGACCGGCAGCGCCACAGGGAGGAGCAGCAGCGGCATCAACAGTTCCCGCCCGCGCACGTGGATCACCAGGCCGGCGAAGAGCGTTCCCAGGGTCGCCAGCCCGACGATGCCCAGCAGGCCGACGCCGAGCAGGGCGGGCAACTTCGGCCAGAGGTCCACATTGAACAGCACACCCTGAACCACCAGCAGCATGCCGAGCAGCACGGTCAGTTGCACCAAGATCGCGGCCCACTTTCCCCAGTAGATGTGCTCCCGGCTGCCCGGATACAGCAGCAGGGTCTCCAGCGCCTGCTGCTCGATCTCGGCCTGCGTCGGGCGCGTGACGCCGAGCATCGCCGCCAGCGCGAGCGCCACCCAGGTGATCGCCGGCGCGCGGGCCGGATCGGCGCCGATCACAAACCCCAGCAGGAGCACAACGAGCAGCGCCAGAACGGCCATCGCCGTGATCGTCTCCCGGCCGCGCCACTCCAGCAGCAGGTCTTTGCGGGCCAGGGCGGCCGCGCGCTGCCAGGCGCTCACGTCCTGCCTCCGGCCAGCGCCCGCAGGCGGGGCGGCGTGACCTCCGCGGCGGACGCGGTCGCGACCTGCCGGCCCTCGGCCAGTCCCACGACCATATCAGCCAGCCGCACCCCGCGTTCCCACTCGTGCGTGGCCAGGATAACGCTGCCGCCCGTGCTCTTGACGTGCGCTGTCAGGTCATCGACCAGGCCCATCCCGTCGGCATCGAGCGCGCTGAAAGGGTCGTCGAGCAGCAGGAGGCGCGGCTCCAGCAGCCACGCCCGCGCCAGGGCCAGACGGCGCTTCATCCCCGTGCTGAAGGTCCGCACCGGATGGTGCCCCACGCCGGTCAGTCCCACGCGCTCCAGCGCCGCGCGGGCGGTGTCTCCTTTCCCGCCCATCGCCGCCGCGAACGCCAGGTTCTCCTGCGCGGTGAGGCCTTCGTACATCCCGTGGGACGTCCCCACGTAGACACACACCCGGCGGACCGCGTCGGCATTCCGGACGACGTCCCACCCGAAGACGGCGGCACGGCCGGCGGTGGGACGGAGGCTGGTGGCCAGGAGGCGGAGCAGGGTGGTCTTTCCCGCGCCGTTCGGTCCCACCAGCAGCAGGACCGCTCCGGCGGGGAGGCTCAGCGACAGCGGGCGCAGCGCGACATTCCGGTCAAAGCGCCGGGCGAGCCCGTGCGCTTCCGCGGCGACTCCTCCCGGGTGCGGCATCTAGCGTCGTTCCGGCTCCCACCCGTAGACGGGGAGGATATCCACGGGGGCATAGTCGTCGGTCAGCACGGGGACGTCAGCGGTGGCGATCACCCGGTCATAGTAGTCCGCCACGAAGGTGTCGTACAAGGGGAAGCGCACCTTGCCCTCGCGCTTCAGTTGCCGTCCCCTCTCCACGATCTGCGCGCGCGCGATTCCCGCGCGCGGACCGGCCACGAGGATGATGGTCCGGACACTCTCCGCGTCGCGCTGCGGGAGAAACGCCACGGGGAAGGGATACAGGCCGGGGAAGACCTGACCGTAGGTGTTGTAGATCGCGCGGAAGAGTTTGCTCTCCCGGCCGTCCAGGGCGCCGATGATGTTGGCGGCGACGATCCCCTGCGAAGTGAGGCGGCTGCGCGCCAGTTCCAGGAACTCGCGGGTCACCAGGTGGAAGGGGATTCCCTCGGCGTAATAGGCGTCCAGGATGATCAGGTCGTATTGCGTATCCACACGCCGCAGGAAGATCCGGCCGTCCTGCACGGCGATCCGCCGGCGGGCATCTTCCCGCACCTCGAAGAACCGCTTGGCCACGTCGACGACCACCGGGTCGAGCTCCACGGACTCGACCGTCACACCCGGATAGTCACGCCAGAACCGCTTGGGGATCGAACCGGCTCCCAGCCCGACCACCAGGACGCGCCTGATGTCGGGGTGGAAGATCCAGGCCACGTGCATGTACTCAGTGTACTTGAGCGGGCTCTCGTAGATGTTGTTCAAGTACATCCCGCCCTGCAGCGACCGATCGAACCGCAGGTACCGCCAGCTCGCGTAGTCCTCGACCCGTATCCGGTGGTAGACGGAGTCCTTCTCGAAGATGATCTTGGGCTCGGCCGGCGCAGTCCAGGCCGGGCCCGCCAGCAGGACCGCGGCCAGGCCGGCGGCGGTCGCGGTGCGCACCGCCCGCGGCGCTCGAACCCACACGGCCAGGAGCCCGGCGAAGAACACCAGGGATCCGCCCAGCACATAGAGGATGGCGCGCACACCCAGCGCGGGGATCAGCAGGAAGGCCACGAGCAGGGTGCCGGCGATGCTCCCGGCGGTGGAGATCGCGTAGAGCAGCCCGGCGACGTTCCCCACCGTGGCCAGATCGGTCGCGGCCAGCTTGACCGCAAACGGCGAGGTCATCCCCATCAGGATGCTGGGGGCGGCGAAGAGCACGACCGACGCCAGCAGCGGGCTGATCCGCGGACCCAGATCCCACCCGGCGAAGGCTTCCAGGACCGGCCGGGAGAGCAGCGGGAGGAGGAGAATCAGGAGACCGGAGGCCGCCAGGGTCCCGCCCAGCACCGGGGGACGCGGCCAGCGGTCGGCCACCCGGCCCCCGATGTAGTACCCTACGCTCAGGGCGGCCAGGAAGATGCTGATGAGACTCCCCCAGACATAGACCGACGATCCGAAGAATGGGGCCAGCACGCGGCTGCCCACGATCTCCAGACCCATGAGCACCGCGCCGGCCCCAAAGACCACCACACGCAGGGTCACACTCGAGCCTCCTCCCGATTCTTGCGCAGGGGTTCGCCGGCAAACGCCCGGCGCCTGCCGGGCCATGCGGTTCCCGCAGTGTCCCCGAGAGAGCGTCAATAGCATAGAATGGACCGGTGAACGTGCGCCAGACCAAGATCGTCTGCACCCTCGGTCCGGCCACCGCAGACCGCGACGCGCTCGGCGGTCTGCTGGACGCGGGTATGGATGTCGCCCGGTTCAACCTCTCCTACAGCACGCACACCGAGCACGCCCGCATTCTGACGCTCCTCCGCGAGGCGGCTTCCCAACGCAACACAGCGGTCGCGGTGCTGTTCGACCTGCCCGGTCCCAAACTGCGCACTGGCGCGCTCCCCGGCGGCGCCCTTGATCTGGCGACCGGCGCCAGCATCCGCCTCGTGCCCGACGGGTCGGCCGCGCCCGATGCGGTGCCGTGCCGCTACCCCGCCCTGGCGCGCGATGTCCGTCCGGGAGATCGGGTGCTGCTCCAGGACGGCGAGATCGCGCTGGAGGTCCAGGCGGTGCGCGGGGATGAGGTCGTCTGCGCCGTCCGGCTCGGCGGACGCCTGCGCCAGCACGCCGGGATCAATCTGCCGGGGATCCGGTTGAGTGTGCCCGCGGTCACGGCGGAGGACTTCGCGCACCTGGAGTTCAGCCTAGCGCAAGGCGCCGACTACGTGGCGCTCTCTTTTGTAGAAACCGCGGAAGATATCCACCGCGTCCGCCGGTTTGTCGAGGAGCGTGGGGTGGAGGTGGGGCTGATCGCGAAGATCGAGCGGCGGCAGGCCGTGGAGCACAGCAAGGAAATCATCGCCGCCGCCGACGCTGTGATGGTGGCCCGGGGCGACCTGGCGGTCGAGACGGCACCCGAGGACGTGCCGGTGATCCAGAAAGAGCTCATCGCCGCCTGCAACCGCGCCGGCCGTCCCGTGATCACCGCGACCCAGATGCTGGAGAGCATGATCCAGCGGTCGCGGCCCACCCGGGCCGAGGCGGCCGACGTGGCCAACGCCGTCTTCGACGGCACCGACGCCCTGATGCTGTCGGGCGAGACGGCGATCGGGCAGTTCTCCGTTGAGACGGTCGCGACCATGGCGCGCATCGCCGGGCGGGCCGAGGCGGCGCGGCCGGCGGCGGGGATGCCGCGCGAGCGCGCCGAGGACCTGGAACGCAATCCCGCGGAGGCGATCGCGCTGGCCGCCGTGCGGGCCGCCGATACCATCGACGCGGCCGCCATCGTGGCCGCCACGACCTCCGGCAGCACGGCGCGGCGCGTGGCGCGCTTCCGGCCGCGGCGTCCCATCCTGGCCGTGACCACCAGTCCCGCCACCCAGCGCCGGCTACGGCTGGTCTGGGGAGTGCAGCCGGCCGTGATCGACGAGGTCCGCGATCTCGACAGCCTGATCGCGGCCGCGACGGCGGCCGCGCAGCGGGCCGGCCTGGCCCGCCCTGGCGATACCCTCGTGGTCACCGCCGGCTACCCGATGGGCCGGCCTGGGACCACCAACCTGCTGAAGGTCGTCCGCGTCGCCTCCTGAGGACATGGCGACCCGGTACTTCATCGGCACCTCCGGCTGGGTCTACCCGCACTGGCGTGGGCGTTTCTACCCCGAGGACCTGCCGGAGCGCCGCTGGTTCGCGCACTACGCGCGGTTCTTCGATACGGTGGAGATCAACAACACCTTCTACCGGCTGCCGGACGCGGGGACGGTCGAGCGCTGGCGCGCGCAGAGTCCCGCCGGGTTCCTCTACGCCGTCAAGGCCAGCCGGTACCTCACCCACATCAAACGCCTGAAAGACATCCGCCCGCCCCTGGCGCAGTTTCTGGAGATCGCCGGGCGGCTGGGGGACCGGCTGGGACCCATCCTGGTGCAGTTGCCCGAGTCCTTCGCGTGTACCGCGGAACACCTGGGACGGCTGCGGGCGTTCTGCCGCGCGCTGCCCCCGCAGCCGCCGTTCGTGCTGGAATTCCGGCACGCGACCTGGTTCAGCGACGAGGTCTACGCCGTGCTGCGGGAGCACGGCGTGAACCTGTGCATCACCAGCGACCCGGAACGGCCGACCGACTTTCAGGTGACCGGCGCGATCGTCTACGTCCGCTTTCACGGGGCGGGGATGCCGCGCTACCAGGGGGCGTACTCGGACGCCGAGTTGCGGGCCTGGGCCCGGCAGATCGCGGCGCTGGCGGCGGGCCGGACGGCCTGCATCTACTTCAACAACGATTACAACGCGCAAGCGGTGAGCGATGCGCTGCGCCTGCGGGAGTTGCTGGGGGTTCCCGGGCCCGCCGAAGCGATCGTGCCGAAGGAGCCCGTGACGCCGGCGCGCGCAGCACGCGCGCGCGAACTACCGGCGCCGGCGGATCAGGCCAGGCCGCGGGCGAGGTCCACCCAGAGACGGTCGAGGGGGTCGAAGCGCCGGTAGGGGCTGAGACGGTCCAGGAGGCCACTGTAGCGGGCCCGCAGCCGCTCGACGATGCTTTCCGGCTCCGCTATAACCGCGAAGGTCTCCAGCATCTCGTCCGAGACGACCGCGGGCATCTCCGTCCACCGCCCCGCGGCCGCCAGCCGGCTCAATTGCTCCCCAGCCTCGGCCCAGCCGTGGTGGGCCAGGACGCGCCGGTAGGCCGGCGTGGAGGCGTAGAAGGCGATGGACTGCCGGACTTCGGCGATCGCGCGGTCCCGGCCGGCGCCGTGATCGGCGACGGTGAACACGCCGGAGGCCACCGTGAACTCCGCGCGCGTCCGCCCGCTCCGACTGAGACCCCGATCCACCGCCGGCAGTACCACGTCACGGAGGTAGGGCGCAGTGTGCAGCGGGTGGATGTGGATGCCGTCAGCGATCTCTCCGGCGAGCCGGCACATCACGGGGTTCACCGCGGCCAGGTAGATCGGGATCGTCCCGTCGAACGGCGGCGGAGTAAAGAATGGAGTCATCAGGGAAAGGGAGTAGAAGGGACCCCGGTAGCGCAGCGGCGTGCGGGTGCGCCAGGCGGCCCAGACCGCACGGATGGCGGCGACCGCGTCGCGGAGCCGGGCCGCCGGCTGCTCCCAGGCCATGCCGAAGCGCCGTTCGACGTGCGCGCGGACCTGCGTGCCCAGGCCCAGCAGGAAGCGCCCCCCGGAGAGGCGGGCCAGGTCCCAGGCGGTGTAGGCCAGGGCCGTCGGGCTGCGCACGAAGGCCAGGGCGATCGCCGTCCCGACAGAGGCCCTGGTCGTGTGCTCGACCGCCAGGGCCGCTTCCAGGAACGGATCGTGGGCGATCTCGTTGAACCACAGTCCGTGGATGCCGACGGCCTCGGCATCCCGCACCAGCGCGGGGATCGCCCGGAGATCGTCGATCTCGATCGTGGCGTCGAGGCGGATCACCGCGCTGGGACTCCGACGGCGGCAGGATATGCCTGCCGTGCACTCGAACATATGTCCCCTACGGGAGAGGCCGCAGGGGCAAAATATAGGTGCTGAATGAAGCACGCAGGAGCGCTGCTCCTGACGGCGATGCTCCTGGCGTCGCCGCTTCGTAGCGCGACCGGACAATCCTCTTCCGCCCGCCTGAACGTCAACGGCCAGGATGTGGCCCTGGCGGCGTCGCCCATCCGGCACGGCGCCGTGCTGATGGTGCCGCTGCCGGGCATCTTCCAGCCCTTCGGGTCCGCGGACGTCTGGCTTCCCGACGAACAGAGCATTCTCATCAGCAACCGCACCAAGACCGTCATCCGCCTGCGCATCAACGATCCGTATGCCCTGGTCGGAACGGAGCCTCGCCTGCTGCCCATCGCCCCGGTGTTGATCCGGGGTATCCCGTTTATTCCGGCCCAGGCCGTCTTCGGCCTGCTGGGGGCCTGGACGAAGTTCGATGAGGACGAGCAAATCCTGCGCGTGAGTTCGGTGGTGAACGCCGTGCAGGTCCAGCGCGCACCGGGGGTGCTGCGCCTGATCGCCCGCGCCACCGGTCCGCTGCAGGCGTCGACGCGGACGCTCAGCAATCCCGACCGCATGGTGATCGACCTGACCAACGCGGTCTTCCGCCTGCCCGATCAGGACACGGCGATCAACGATGCCGGCGTGGCCCGAGTGCGCATCGCCCAGTTTCAGGCCAAGCCGGCGATCACGCGCGTCGTGCTGGACCTCCTCCAGCCGGTGGATGTGCGCGTCGCCGACAGCGCCACCGCCTTCGACCTGACGATCGAGGTGCGCCCGCGGGCGCCCGGGTCGCTTCCGCCGGTGCCCGTCCCCGCGGCGACGCCGGCGCCGGGTCCGTCGCCGGCCGCCACGCCCGCCGGGAGCATGCCATCGCCGCCCCCGGACGATCCGGGGACCGGCACGTCCCCCTCCCCGGCACCGGGAGCAACGCCGGCGGTCGCGGGGGAGAGTCTCAAAGTGATGCAGGTGCGCGTGGAGCAGAGCAGCGGGGTGACCCGCGTCATCGTCGAGGCTACCGCCACGCTGCAGTACGTGGTCCGGGAACTCATTGATCCGGACCGCCTGGTCGTCGACCTCCTCGATACCGTCTTCATCCCCGTGAAGCAGGAGATCCCGGTGAACAGTGCCGCGGTGGAGAATGTGCGCGCGGCGCAGTTCCAGGCCGATCCGGACATCGCCCGCGTCGTGCTCACGTTGAAGCGGAAGGTGGCCTACACCATCGCCACGGAAGCGGGGGGCAGCACCCTGGTGATCGCGGTGAACGACGCGCCGCTCCGCGGGCACGCCGTCGTCCTGGATCCCGGGCACGGCGGGAAGGACCCCGGGGCGATTGGTCCGACGGGTTTGGTGGAAAAGACCGTTACGCTGGACGTGGCGTTACGGGTCCGGCGGATCCTGGTGGAGGACGGCATCCGCGTGATCATGACCCGCGAAACCGACGTGTTCGTGGACCTGGCCGACCGGCCGCGCCTCGGGCGGGAGCGCGGGGGCACGGTCTTCGTCAGCATCCACGCCAATGCCAACACCCAGTCGGCAGTCAACGGCTCGGAGACCTACTACCTGTCCGCGCAGGGCCTGGCGCTGGCGCAGATGATCCAGGACGAACTCGGCCGCGCCCTGGGACTGCCCAGCCGGGGCATCAAGACCGCCAACTTCCTCGTCCTCCGCGAGAACACCCTGCCGGCGGTCCTGGTGGAGATTGCCTTCATCTCCCATCCTCAGGAGGAGGCCCGCCTGCGCGATGAGGCCTTCCGCGACCGCATCGCCGCGGCCGTGGCCCGCGGGATTACCCGGTTCCTGGCGATCTACCCCGTGCCGGCGGGTCTGTAGGAGACGACCGTGCGACTGACGGTCCTGGGGCGCTGGAGCCCGTATCCGCCCGCGGAGGGGGCCTGCCCGGGCTACCTGATCGAAGCGGACGAATACCGGCTCCTCCTCGACTGCGGGACCGGGGTGCTGGCCAACCTCCAGCGGGTGGCCTCGCCGTTCGACCTCGCGGCGGTCGTGGTCACCCACCTGCACCCGGACCACGTCCTGGACCTCTTCGCGCTGAAGCAGGCGCTGCAGTTCGGGCGCCATCCGCAGGTGGCGCCGCCGATGCGGCTGTTCGCCCCACCCGACGCGCTGGAGACACTCCCGGCCTGGCTTGGGGAGAGCGGACAGGCGGAGTTCCGCGACCGGTTTCTGTTTCACCCGATCGTCGGCGGGACGGCGGCGCGGATCGGTCCGTTTGTGCTGCGCTTCATCCCCGCCGCGCATGCCGTGCCCTGTTTCGCCGTGCGTCTGGAGGCGGGCGGCCGCACCCTCGCCTACTCCGCGGACACCGGTCCCTCCCCGCTGCTCCCGACCCTGGCCGACGGCGCGGACCTGTTCCTCTGTGAGAACACCCTGCCCCCGGGCGAAGAGGCCCGGGCCAGAGACGCCGGGCATCTCTCCGCGCGCCACGCCGGACAGATCGCGGCGCAGGCGCAGTCCCGCGCGCTCCTGCTCACGCACTTCTGGGCCCCCGCCGGCGACTACGCCGAGGAGGCGGCCGCGGCGGCGGCGAAGGAGTTCGGCGGTCGAATCCTCATCGCCCGAGAACTGCACGTCTACGACGTCTAGGGAGTGGCGCGATGGCCCGCCCGGACGGCCGGCAGTCCGATGAACTGCGGCCGATCGCAATCACCCGGCACTATATCCCCCATGCTGAAGGATCAGTGCTGATCACTCTGGGCGCCACCCGCGTCATCTGCACCGCCACCGTGGAGGAACGGGTTCCCCCCTGGCTGCGCGGCGGGGGGCAGGGGTGGGTGACCGCGGAGTACGCGATGCTGCCCCGCGCCACGCCGGAGCGCACCCCCCGCGAGACCGGGCGGCCGTCGGGGAGAACGCAGGAGATCCAGCGCCTGATCGGCCGCTCGCTGCGGGCAGCGGTGGATCTGCAGAAACTGGGGGAGCGCAGCATCCTCATCGACTGCGACGTCCTGCAGGCCGACGGCGGGACGCGGACGGCGGCCATCACCGGCGCGTTCGTTGCCCTGGTGGACGCCCTGCACCTGCTGCGGAAGACCGGCGCACTGGGCTGGTGGCCGCTGCGCGAGTTCATCGCTGCGACCAGTGTGGGCATCGTGGATGACGACCTGGTGCTGGATCTGGATTTCAAGGAAGATTCGCGGGCCCGCGTGGACATGAACCTGGTGATGACCGAGTCGGGCCGTCTGGTCGAGATCCAGGGGACGGCGGAGGGGCTTCCGTTCACCCGCCAGGAGATGCTCACCCTGCTGGCGCTGGCCGAGAAGGGCATCAAAACCCTGATCGGCGCGCAAAAAGCCGCCCTCGCCGACGTGCTGTCGGCGATCCCGCGTTAGCGCTTGACCGTCCCGCTCACCATCGTCCTGGCCACCCGCAACCCGGGCAAGGTGCGCGAACTCACCGCCCTGCTGGGAGAGCTGCGCCTGGAGGTGAGGTCGCTGCTGGATTACCCCGAGATCGGAGCGCTCCCCGAGACCGGTGCCACGTATGCCGACAACGCGGTGAGCAAGGCCCTGGCGGTCGCCCGGGCCACCGGGCAGGTGGCGCTGGCGGATGATTCCGGCCTCGAGGTGGACGCGCTGGCGGGCGCACCCGGCGTGCACTCCAGCCGCTGGCTGGGGGACGAGGCCACCGACGCGGAGCGCAACGCTGCGGTCTTATCCCGCCTGGACGGTCTGCCGCCCGAACGCCGTACCGCGCGCTTCCGCGCGGTGCTGGCCGTCGCGTTCCCGGACCTGACGGTGCGGACGTTCGAAGGTGTGGTCGAGGGGCGCATCGGCGACGCCCCCGCCGGGGCGGAAGGCTTTGGCTATGATCCGATCTTCCTGGTTCCCGAATACGGTAAGACGATGGCCGAACTGGGCCCCGCGGTGAAGGACCGGATCAGCCATCGCGCCCGTGCCGTGCAGGCGGCGCGGGCCTACCTGGCCACGCTGGCGGGGAATCCCGGGTAGCCTCAGGCCGCGCTAGGTCTTCGCGGCCGCGCGGATCGCCTCTTCGAGGCGCTGGCGGATCTTGCCGCTGTCCTTCCAGGGGTCGCCCTGCTTGGCCAGCCGCTTCGGAACAGTGGCGTAGGTCAGGGTCAACG
>Ga0073934_10005405_pt1 | contig 19820 bp, 18 predicted proteins | sample LarsenN4metaG_FD_76834 | JGI IMG/M metagenome (GOLD analysis project Ga0073934, IMG submission 76834) | Hot spring sediment bacterial and archeal communities from British Columbia, Canada, to study Microbial Dark Matter (Phase II) - Larsen... ... | reverse complement strand
TCCCCCAGAGGGCCAACCAGTTTCCGTGCTGGAAGTTTCAAGGAAATTTCCCCCCGGCAAAATTTTCCCGGCCCCCCCCCCCCCTGAAATTGAGCTCAAAGGAATCGACCGCGCTGCCGGAAATAATTTTCTGCAACTCCCGCGAACAGGTCTCCCGGGAATCCTCCATCAGGATGCCGTTGAACCCCTTGCGCTCCAACTCGTCCGTAGAGTAACCCAAAGCCTTGCGCATTGCGCGGTTCATGAAGAGTATGTTCCCCTCGGCATCATTGCAGTGGATCAGGTCATTTGCGTTATCGATAAAGATGAAAAGTCGCTCCTCATTCTCCCGTGCCAGCCGGGCTTCACGACGGATAACCGACATCAGGAAGTTGGCGATGATTGCGGTGGCGGCGTTGGTGATCATCACCCAGACTGCCATAAGGAACAGGTAATGGGTATCGAGATTAAGAGCAGGATCAACAAAGGGCATCCGGACAGAAGGGATGATACCCCGCTGCTCGAGAAAGAGCAGCGTACAGTAGAGGATTCCGCCTGTGGCACCTATCTGCCAGACATCACGCTGATTTTCCAGCAGATATGCGGCTTCCAGGGTGACGATCAGGTATACCGGCCAGAACCAGCTCGTCGCCCCGCCACTACAGTGAACAAGGACAGTGACGGCGATCAGGTCGAGAATGATCTGGAGGAAGGAAATACGATTGCACTTGAAAATGGCGCGGTTGAAATGCAGGGAAAGGTTATAGACAACCACCGAAAGGAGAGTGAATCCAAGGAGCAGCGTCTGCTCCTTGGTGATGAAAAATCCGTAGCGGCTGAACAGGTAGGTGCTCCCCGCCAGGGCGCCGTAGAGTGCCAGGATGAGCAGAAGCAGCCACCTGACTATTGCCACCAGTCTGGTTCTCTCCCGGCAGTTTGCCTCGGCAAGATCATCGACATGCTGTGACGACATTCTTCCCCGTTTGAAACGGCGAATGAGGGGATCACTCCAGGAGGCCAAGTCAGTCGTTCTGTTCATGCCATAGCACCCGAATCCTCTTACTCAAACATCCTGATAACCGGTTCCTTCTCCAGCAGCCCGCATTCAACCGCGTAACGGAAATACAACCTGAGACCGCTGATATGCCGCGGCGACAGATCATAGGAAAGTACCCGCCAATAATTAATAAGAAATTCACGAGATGTCCAGTCATTTTGCGCGGTTTCATCCGCAATCCGGACAATGTTCTCCAGTGAGATCCGTTTTGCCTGCAACAGCCGGGAGTGCAGAAGAGTCAGCTCTCCCCCGGAACCGGAAAGCAGCTCCTTCCTCGCCAGCCAGAGGGCAAAGACGAACGGATAGCCGGTAATTCCGCGCCAGAGCTCCCCCAGGTCATAGACATGACAATGACCGGCAGACAGATTTTCCCGTAGCGCCCTGTCGCCTATCAGTAGCACGGCATCGTGGCTCATGAGCGCTTCGGACACTCCAGAGGAAATCACATCGTAATCATTGGTGAATCCATAAATGCGGCCAAGGATTATCTTGAGCAGCGCGACCGATGTCTCGGATTCGTCGGTAAGGGCGATTCGGCACCGGTCCAGCTGCTCCACCGGAACCCGGGAGAAGAGCAGGACGCTCAATACCGGCCCATCAGCACTGATGGAGAGATCGGGCAGGATCAGGTACGAGTCCGGATTGCGACCGTATTCTATTGATGACGACGGGCAGAGGTCAATCTCACCCGAACGCAGACGCCCGTTGAGATTCGACGGTGTCCCCTGGACAAACCGGTACGCAGGATCATTGTATCTTTCGCGCAACACCGAAAAGATCGGCGTGCAGTTCAGGTACCGTATCTCGCCAATACGAAGCATCTGTTCTCCCGTCCACAAAACAAAAAAAAGGCGAGAAGCCATCTCTCGCCTTTGTTCATTCAGGTCAATTGCAGGTCAATCTGCTTCTTCAACGTGTTCAAGATAATCGTCGGCTGACATGAGCAGCTTCAGCTCTTCCGGATCGGCCATTTCCAGCACCAGCAGCCAGCCACTGTCGTACGGGTCGTCATTGATGACTTCGGGAGCATCACTTGCTTCCGCATTCACCTCTGTCACCACACCGCTGACCGGTGCATAGAGTTCCGCAACGGTTTTTCTCGCCTCGATCGAACCGAAAGAGTCGTCCTGCTCAAGCTCTTCGCCGACCACCGGAAGTTCCACGGCGCTGATAGTGCCGAGCTGTTCCTGGGCATAATCGGTAATGCCGACGACCGCCTTGGCACCTTCCACCCGTATCCAGAGATGTTCCTTGCTGTACCTCAGTTCATCAGGCAGATCCATACGCTACTCCAAAACCATCCTCTCCAGAAAGCCCGTATCAATGTTACCTTCGATAAAGTCCTTGTTTGCCATTATCCGCTTGTGAAACGGAATGGTCGTCTTGATGCCGTCGACAATGTACTCGTCAAGAGCCCTCGCCATACGGCGAATGGCATCTTCCCGCGTTTCCGCATGCACGATAAGTTTGGCAATCAGCGAATCATAGTGGGGAACAACAGTATAACCGTCATACACGAAGGAGTCAACACGAACACCGAGCCCCCCCGGTGTATGGTAGGAAGTGATCTTTCCCGGGCAGGGGGTGAACTTGACCGGATCCTCGGCATTGATGCGACATTCGATGGAATGGCCGGTGATCTTGACGTCGTCCTGCTTGTAACGGAGCTTCTCTCCGTAGGCGATGCGAATCTGTTCACGGACGATATCTATGCCGGTAACCATCTCGGTCACCGGGTGTTCCACCTGTACCCTGGTATTCATCTCCATGAAGTAGAAGTTGTTATGCTTGTCCACCAGGAATTCGACCGTGCCGGCGCTGTAGTAGCCGACTGCCTTTGCCGCGCGCACCGCGGCCTCCCCCATTGCCTTGCGGAGCGACGGGGTACTGACGGTTGACGGCGCCTCCTCGATGATCTTCTGGTGACGGCGCTGGATGGAGCAGTCGCGTTCACCGAGATGAATGACATTGCCATACTTGTCGCCGAGGATCTGAATCTCCACGTGGCGTGGCTGTTCACAGTACTTTTCGATATAGACTTCCGGATTGCCGAAACCGGCCTGGGCTTCCGCCCTGGCAGTCGCGAATGCGTTCGGCAGCGCAGCCGGGGAGTGAACGATCTTCATCCCCCGGCCGCCGCCACCGGCAGTAGCCTTGATTATAACCGGCAGGCCGATTTCCTTGGCAATACGGACCGCCTCGTTGACGTCCTTGACCCCCTCCTTGGTGCCGGGGAGGATCGGAACCTCCTCCTTGATGACCGCCTGGCGGGCACTGATCTTGTCACCCATGACCCGCATGCTGGCAGAGTTCGGACCGATGAAGTTTATGCCGCAGTTCTCGCAGATCTCGGCAAAGGCAGCATTCTCGGAGAGAAAGCCGTATCCGGGGTGAATTGCCTCGGCATCGGTCAACTCGGCGGCACTGATAATGGCGTTGATGTTCAGATAACTCTGCAGGCTTGGCGCAGGTCCGATACAGACGCTTTCATCCGCCAACTTCACGTGGAGCGAATCCCGGTCGGCCGTCGAGTAGACGGCAACCGTCTTGATCCCCAACTCCTTGCAGGCACGGATGATCCGCATGGCTATTTCGCCTCTATTGGCAATGAGTACTTTATGGAACATTCGTAAAATCTCCCGTAGAACTACCCCGAAAAAATCCGGTGGGGGAAGCCCCTGCAGCCGGATTCACGGTACATTCAGCTGAAATTAAAGTTTTTCGACGATGAACAGGGTATCGCCGTACTCCACCGGCTCGGCATTCTCACGGCTGATCTTGACGATCTTGCATTTGTACTCTGCTTCGATCTCGTTCATGAGCTTCATCGCCTCGACGATGCAGAGAACCTGCCCCTTCTCCACGACCTGACCGACCTCGACAAACGGTGCTGCATCGGGTGCCGGCGCACGGTAGAAGGTTCCGACGATCGGAGAGGTGATCCGCTCCCCCTTCTCCTCGCCGGCTGCCGGTGCGGCTGCAGGTGCCGAGGATACGGCCGGAGCGGCGGCAATGGGAGCTGCCTGGGGCGCCGCGGCATACACAGGGGCGGGAGCTGTCTGATACTGGACGACCTGGGGCTCATGGCCGCGCTTCAGGTAGACGCGCTCCTCGCCGCTCTCCAGCTCGAATTCGGTGATATCTGTTTCAGTGACAGCCTTGATAAGCAATTTGATATCCTTGATATCCATATAACACTCTCCTTTTTTACTCCGGGTAAATTTTTTACTTCGATAGGTACGACAAACTCCGCATGGCTCAACCCGCGAAGATCAGCTCCTTAGGCACCTTGGTCAACAACCGGCAGCCGTCGGCGGTTACCGCAATCGTGTCCTCGATCCGCACGCCCCCCCAGCCGGGGATGTATATTCCCGGCTCGACGGTTATCACCATCCCTTCGGCAAGGGTCTGCTCGCTTCTCGGCGAAAGGGTCGGCGTCTCGTGCACATCCAGGCCGACGCCATGCCCCAGGCCATGGCCGAAATATTCGCCGAACCCGTGACCTGCGATGAAATCCCTGGCGATGGCATCGATCTCCCGGCAGCCGGCGCCGGGCCTGACCGCGGCTATGGCCAGATCGTGGGCTTCCTTGACCACGGCGTATATTTCCCGCTGCCGCTCATCCGCGGAGACGACGGCCACGGTCACAGTTTCATCGGAATGATAGCCGTGCAACCGGGCGCCAAAATCGATGGTAACCAGTTCACCGGCGGCAATCTCCCTGTCGGTGGGCCTGCCGTGGGGAAGTGCGCCCCGGTCCCCGGAGGCAACGATGAAATCGAACGCCTTCTCCTCGGCGCCGCTCCGTTTCATGGCAATTTCGAGTTCGAGGGCCAGAGTCCGCTCGCTCACTCCGGGGCGAATCATGGGAAGCAACTGTTCCAGTGCCGCCGAAGCCAGGGAGCAGCTCTGTTCGATGATTGTCAGCTCCGCATCCGACTTTACCCCGCGCAACTCGTCCAGCTCACCGGCAAGGGGGACCATCTCGACACCGGGAAGCTTTGCGGCAATCGCTCCGTGTACTGAAACGGTCGTCTGCTCGGCATCAAAGGCAAGCCTGCGCCACCCCCGATCAAGAATCAGCCGTGAGATCGCTTCGCTCTTGATCTTATACTCGACAATCCGGCAGAGGGTCGCCTGCTGACGCGCCTGGGTCGTATAGCGGCCATCGCACAGAAGCCACTGCCCCTCGCGACTGAGCAGAAGTGCCCCGTCGCTGCCGGAAAAGCCGGTAAGGTAGCGGATGTTTGTCAGGCCGAGGACGAGAATCGCGTCAGCAGCGATGGACTCCAACAGATTTTTCGCGGCGCGGAGCCTTGCCTCCAGCATGGGAATGTCCCCCGTCCGTTCATCAGGGCAATCACTCCCGGCACTCAATGTACGGACAGGTTGCCGAGGTATTTGCGCAGAATGCTTATAACAAAATTCAGTGAAACTTAAAACAAAAAAGGAGCGTTAAATCTCCACTTTCAACCGTCCGGAATAATGACACGGGAGCTGCAATCCCTACTCCTTGCGCAATGAATATTTTTTTATTTTCCGGTACATGGTAGCCATGTTCATCCCCGCATCCCGTGCCGCCCCCTCCACATTCCAGCCGCAACGGTTCAGCAGACCTTTCAGGTACTCGGCCTCGAATCTGGCCATGGCAGCACTATAATCCCCCTCGCCGGTCTCCTCGCCCGCGAGGGTCATTCCGGCATCCGGGACCTCGATAAACTGGGAAAGAACCGGGAAGGTAAGGTATTCACCGCTCTCCATGGCCATTGACGCCTCGATGACATTTTTCATCTGGCGAATGTTGCCGGGCCAGTCGTAGTGTGTGACTGCCGCCAGGGCGTCATGGTCGAGCCCCTTCACCCTGGTGCCGAACTTGCTGTTCTGCACGGCGATGAAATGGGCGGCGAGAAGCGGAATGTCGGTGCGGCGTTCCCGCAGTGGGGGCAGATGAATGTTTACCACGTTGAGCCGGTAATACAGATCCTCGCGGAAGAAGCCGCTCTTCACCGCCTGCTTCAGGTCCGCATTGGTAGCGGAGACCACCCGCACATCGACCTTGGTCGGTTTGGTATCTCCCAGACGCATGAACTCCTGCTCCTGGAGGAAGCGGAGCAGGGTCTTCTGCACGTTCATCGGCAGGTTCCCAACCTCGTCGAGGAAGAGGGTACCGCCATCCGCAGCCTCCAGAAGCCCCTGGCGGTTCTCCTTCGCACCGGTGAAAGCCCCCTTGCGGTAACCGAACAGCTCCCCTTCCAGAATCGACTCGGGAAGTGCGCCGCAGTTGATTGCCACGAAACGCTTCCCCTTTCGCGGCGAATTGAAGTGGATCGCCTGGGCGATCAGCTCCTTGCCGGTCCCCGACTCACCGGTAATCAGGACCGACGTGTCGCGGACCGAAATCTTGCCGACCTTTTCCAGCACATCCTTCAGCCCGGCCGAGGCGCCGATGATGTTTTCAAAACGGAACTTGCCGGCCAGTTCCTCCTTGAGTTCCCGGTTCTCCTCGATCAGTTCCGTCTGGGTCAGGGCGTTCCTGACCCGGTAGAGCAGTTCCTCCGGCTCGAACGGCTTGGTCAGCATGTCGTAAGCGCCACGCCGTAGCGCCTGGATCGACATCTCCACCGTGGCATAGGCGGTTATCATGATAACAGGGATCTGTTGCTTCTCCTTGATCCGCTGCAGCACCTCCAGACCGTCCATCCCGGGCATCTTGATGTCGGTGATGACCAGGTCCCAGTCGCCGGCTTTGAAATCCTCAACCGCCTGGTACGAGCGGGTATAGGATTTGACACTGTAGCCGTTATCCTGCAGCACCGCCTCCATCATCCGGCAGAGGCCCTCTTCATTGTCTATCAGCAGAATCCGTTTTTTTTCTGACACGTAGCAAACCTCGCGGCAAAAGGGCTGGGGATGAGTCCCGACAGTGTATACACGACGGAGCGGTCAGATAATTTACATCATTTTTCTTCCCGTGGGAACAGAAGTTGTTGTGTTGGGGCTCTGAAGCGAACAAGGGGGCGGGCACCATGCCCGCCCCCTTGTTCGCTTCAGTCAGAAAAATCGCAATGCCCCTACGGCCCGGCAGAACGCCCTGACAGAACAGGAATAAATGCTGCCGGAAATCTTCAGTACAGCCCCTCCTGCTCGAAGGGGAGATGAACGGTAACGGTGGTCCCCTGGCCGACCACACTCTCGATCGAGATTCGGCCATGGTGCTGCTCGACGATCTGGCGGGTGATGGCGAGGCCCAGCCCGGTCCCCTTCTCCTTGGTGGTGAAGAACGGCTCGAAGATCTTTTCCAGGTTCTCCGGAGGAATGCCGCTGCCGTTGTCGCTGAAGCGGATCACCGCATATCCGTCATCCTGGCTGGTGGATACCGTGAGCACCCCGCCCTGCACCATTGCCGAACCGGCGTTGAGGATCAGGTTGATGGCCACCTGACGCATCTGGTCGCCGTCAAGCATCACCTCCGGCAGATCGGGGGCAAACTCCCGCACCACCTTGACGTTGTGCATGTCGGTGTGGTTGGCGGCAAAATCGACGATCTGGGTCAGCAGTCCGTTCAGATCGGTCTTCTCCAGGGTCGGCTTAGGGGTCCGGGCGTAATTGAGAAGGTCCTGGACGATCTTCTTGCACCGCTTGCTCTCCCGCTTGATCTCGTGAATGAAATGGTAGCCGGGATCATCCTCCGACATCTTCCCTTCCAGGTAGGCGGCATAGCCGAGAATTACCCCCAGAGGGTTGTTGATCTCGTGGGCAACCCCGGAGGAGAGCACGCCGAGGGAGGCCATCTTCCCCTGCTGGGCAAGGGTCGACTCCATCTCCCGGTTCCGGCGAATGATGTCGGTCATACGATTAAATGCCGCGGACAGCTCTCCGAGCTCGTCGTCCGACTCCACATCCATTTTCACGTCCAGCCGGCCCCGCTTCACCTGACGGATGGCCTCCTGCATCCGGCTGATCGGGTCGGTAAAAATTCTGGCCGCCAGGAAAACGAGGCATACCGATGCCATGCACGCCACAATGGTCAGGAGGACCATCCATGCAAGGATGCGGCCCTTGATCTTGTTTGCCTCTCCGTAGAATTCGTCCTCGTAGGAACCGACGGCGATGATCCAGTCCCACGGCTCGAAGTAATCGTAGCGCACGATCTTCATCCTCGGGCTGGCCTCCCCCTTGTTCCGCCAGGGGTAGCGTATCCAGCCGCTCTTTTTCTCGCACATCTCGCGGATGAATTGTCGACCGTTATCATCAACCGCTTCACTGAAATTTTTCCCCTCACCGGTTGGGTGAAGCGTAAACGTCCCCTTGCGATCCATGCAGTAGATGTAGCCGGTCGTACCGACCTTCTTACTCTTGATCTGCTCCTTCAGGAGGGCAAAGGAGTTGCGCTCGAAGGCCTCGTTGTCATAGGTCTCCTCCAGGTAGCCGCCGGCGGCAATGATCCAGTCCCACTCCTTGAAGTACCGGTAGGCGACCATCTTGTTGCGCGGCTTGACATCGCCCAGGACTTCGTTGCGCCAGGGGTAGATGATGTACATCACCTCGCCCGGCTTCGATGTCCGCGCCTTCTGGCAGATCTCCCGGATGAAATAGCGCCCCTTTTCGTCGCGCTCATTATAGACGTTCTCCCCTTCCCGGGCGATGTGCACCTTGAGCAGACCGTCGCCGGTCATGGCATAGATGTAACCGCTGTCCCCCACATTGACCTTTTTCAGGGCCGCCCTGGCCTCCTGCAGGGCCGTGGCCGCATCGGTCCTCCCGTCACGGGCTTGCCGGTACTGGGATTCGACAATCTTGTAGGAGAGATCCACCAGCACCGCCAGCTCCTGGCGGAAGATCCGCTCCTTGTCCTGCTTGTAGACCTGGAACTGCTGATGATGGGACTGGAGCAGGTCAAGGGTGAAGCTGGACATGTGGGCCAGGTCATCCTTGCTTGTCTGGGTAATGCCGAGGTAGGCGTGATGGTTGGAGATGTAACCGATCACCAGACCGACGACCAGAATCGGGATGATGACGATCGGCAGCACCATGACCAGCATCTTCCAGCGAAGTTTCATGCCGTTGAACAGGGATTTTACACGACGGAGCATAGTCTGTTCATTCCTGACGCGCGTGATATCGTCCTTCGAATTCCGACAGTTATAACACAAAGTTAACCGGCTTGAAACAGGCTGATGCACCGGGGGATGCATCCAACTCCCCCGGCAAGTCGAACGTCGAGCGTCCCAAAAACGGCGCACAACTGTTCCGATAACGAGTTTTTACTTGAAAAGCGCAATAAAATAATGGAATATGCCGAAAAATATCCGTAACCGGCCAGAAGCAGGCCATATCTTTCGGAAAAGAGACCTGCCCCATGCAGACACCCAGACGGCCAGACTGCACCACCCCCCGCAACGGACCCGCCGGACTCCGCATGGCTGCTCAGGACCTGCGCGGTTTCACGTTGGTCGAAATGCTGATTGTCGTTGCCATCATCATGATCATCATGGCCTTGGCGGTGCCGACCTTCGGGAAAATCAAGAATCAGGCAAAAATCTCCCGGTGCATGAGTGAGATTCGCGGACTTGAACGGGAGATCGCCGCCTATGCAACCGAAAAGGGCAGCTACCCTCCGGGGCTTGCGGATATCAACCGCGGGGAGCTTCGCGACCCCTGGGGGACCCTCTATTCCTACTCCGCTCCCACCCGCGAAGATGTCGGTGTGCGCATTAATACTGACTATGACCTGTACAGTAAGGGCGAGAACGGCACCAATGCTCCTTCAATCAACGATGCGCTCAGTGACGACGATGTCATCCGCGGCGATGACGGCGCCTACGTCGGCCTTGCCATCAAGTACTAACCCAATCTTCAGGTGATACGGACATGAACTGTTTCTGCCCCAAGTGTAACGCCGGCATAACGCCCGACATCAAGGAACTCCCCGCCGAGGGGGCATTTCTCAAATGCCCGGAATGCGGCGCCGGATTCAACCTGCAGCGGGAGACGTTTGCCCGACGCGCCCTGAGGAAGGGAGCACAGGTATCCTGCGCCGAATGCGGCAGCCAGCTGGGGCCCGCCATCTACTGCCCGGACTGCCACGCCATCTATCCCGACTACCATGTGAGCGAAACGTCATCGGCCGCAACGAGAAAATTTGCCAGGCTCGTCGCGCACCTCAAGGGCTCGGGAAAGAAGAAGGCCGCCCATGTCTCGATCCGGAATGAAGAGAGAATCTCTGGAGGGGCAGCGGCCGGCAAGGGAGCCAGTCTTCCCGGCAAGCCCCTGCGGGTGGCACTGACCCTGATCGTCCTGCTCGCCCTGGTCGGCGGCGGCGGGTTCTACTATTACCAGGACAGGACCGAGAATGAGTATGCGGGGAAATACGTCCGGACGCTCTACGGCATCAAGAAGGCAGGAGATCATGCGATCATTCTCAGCACAAAACTGGCCGTCGACTGGCGGGCAAACCAGACCCCCACCCCACCGCAGCTCGGCCCCCAGGAGATCAAATCCCTTGCCAGCGGCAAGTCCGACCTGGAAATCCTGGTGAAACGGATCGACGAGCCGCCGAAGAAATTCGCACCGAGTCGCGAGGCAATCAAGAAATACCATGAAAGCTATTTGCAGCTGAACGCCTTACTCTCCACGACTCCTACATCCCCAGACTCCTTCGCCGCCTCGGCCAAAAAGCTGGAGGATAATTTCAGGAAATCGGGACGGGAGCTGAAAGCAGGCCTGCCACCCAAAATCGCCGACAGGTTCAACAAGAGCCTGGAACAGTACAAGAACCTGAAAGACATCTAGGGCTCCTCCCCTGCTGACAAAAAGGCCGCACCCCCTCCCGGGGGATGCGGCCTTTTGCATGCCCAGTCCTGCGTCCCTGGTGCGTCAGGCGAACCTGACCAGCTCCACCATATCCCTGACCGCCCGCTCCAGGCCGACCATCACCGCCCGGGAGATGATCGAGTGACCGATGTTGTACTCCTCGATCCCGCGAATTGTTGTCATTCGCTTGATGTTCGCATAGTTCAGGCCATGGCCGGCATTGACGCCGATCCCCAGCTTCTGCGCCAGCTTTACCGCATTCTCTATCCGTACCAGCTCCCCCTCCTCGCTCTTCCAGTCGGTCGCTTCGGCAAAGATGCCGGTATGGATCTCTATGTAATCGGCCCCCACCTTGTCGGCAGCCTTTATCTGGTCCGGATCGGCATCGATGAAGAGCGACACCGGGATCCCCCCCCCACGGAGCCGGTCAACGGCGCTTTTGAGCGACTCAATGTTGCAGCGCACGTCGAGCCCCCCCTCGGTGGTCAGCTCCAGCCGCTTCTCCGGGACCAGGGTGCACATGTCCGGCTTGGTCTGCAGGGCAATGGCCACCATCTCGTCGGTCGCCGCCATCTCCAGGTTGAGCCGTGTCCTGACCGTCTGGCGCAGCAGCTTCAGGTCGCGGTCCTGAATATGTCGCCGGTCCTCCCGCAGATGGATGGTTATGCCGTCCGCCCCTGCCAGCTCGGCAATGGCAGCGGCCGTGACCGGATCCGGCTCGGCACCGCCGCGGGCCTGGCGGATGGTCGCCACGTGATCCACATTAACCCCAAGTTTTGCCATGCTACTTCCCCCCCATGGACTTCTCGGCCGCCTCGGCGATGTCCTTTGCCCAGGCGGTTATCTGGTATTTGTCCTGCCCCTCCAGCATGATACGCAAAAGCGGCTCCGTACCCGAGTAGCGGATAAGGATGCGGCCCTCCTGGCCGAGCTTCTCCTCCACGTCCCTGATGAGACCGGCCACGGCCGGAATCTCCATGACATCCTTCTTCTCGGCTACCCGCACGTTCACCAGTACCTGGGGGAGTGGAATCATCACCTCCGCCAGTTCGGACAGGCTTCTGCCGCTGCGCCGGATTATTGCCAGGAGCTGGAGGGCGGAGAGCATGCCGTCGCCGGTGGTGTTGTGGTCGAGGAAGATCATGTGCCCGGACTGTTCCCCCCCAAGGTTGTACCCCCCCTTGACCATCTCCTCCACAACGTAGCGATCGCCCACTGCGGTCTTGATAACCTTGCCGCCGGCCTTCCTCATGGCAATATCGAGCCCCATGTTGCTCATGACCGTGGCAACCAGGGTATTTTTGCGCAGCTTCTTCTGCCTGATCATGTCGGTGGCGCAGATGGCCATGATCTGGTCGCCGTCAACGGAATTACCGAATTCATCCACAAAGATGACCCGGTCGGCATCTCCGTCCAGGGCGATCCCCAGATCGGCGCGATTGGCCTTGACCGCCTCGCTCATGACCTCCGGATGGAGCGAGCCGCAGCCGGCATTGATATTGGTGCCGTTGGGTTTGATCCCCAGGGGGATGACCTCGGCGCCCAGCTCCTCCAGAACCGCCGGTGCAACCTTGTAGGCAGCACCGTTGGCACAGTCCAGAACGATCTTCATGCCTGACAGATCGAGGTCCTTGGGAAAGGTACTCTTGAGAAAGACGACGTAACGGCCGACGGCATCGTCGATACGGTAAGCCTTGCCGACCTCGGTCGCCACGGGGCGGAGAGAATCGATCTTTTCCGAGAAGATGAGTTTCTCGATTTTCAGCTCGATCTCGTCCGGGAGCTTGAACCCATCCTTGAAAAAGAACTTGATACCGTTGTCCTGGAATGGATTATGGGAAGCCGAAATGACGACACCGGCATCGGCCCGCATGGAAGAGGTTATATAGGCGATTCCGGGGGTCGGGAGCGGCCCGACCTGCAGGACATCGACCCCCATGGAACAGATGCCGGCAACCAGGGCGTTTTCTATCATGTAACCCGAGAGCCGGGTATCCTTGCCGATAACTATGCGGTGGCGGCGGTTGCCGTTCTTGAACATGTAGGCGGCGGCGCGGCCGATCTGCATCGCCATCTCCGACGTCATCGGGTAGACATTGGCGACGCCACGGACACCGTCAGTTCCAAAAAGCTTTTTCATATCCTCTCCTTACTTCGTATCTATAGACGCGGCCCGTGCAAGCTCCACCGAGATGACCGGTGGAGAGACCCAGAGAGTCCTGAGCCCGGGATCGAGCCGAAGATTCTTGTCGAGGCCGCTGATTTCTACCCTGCCGACCGGGACACCGGCCAGGTCGAGCCGGAGGGAAGCCCCCCTGAACTTCTGACGCAGCAGCAGAATTCGCGGACCCGAAACTCGTGCCACAACCTGGGATGAAGCCTTTTCCTGCACAACCGTCCCCGCCGGCATATTAACAAACATCACCGCAAGGGGAATGTCCGTCTCACCCGTACCCTGCATGGTGACAAAAAACCAGAGGAGAACGGCAAACAGCAGCGACAGCAGTTTGAGTTGCAGGTTCCCGGTCAGAAGCTTCATTGCAGCCACCTCGGCTCCACCATGCGTCGCAGCAGTTTTCTCAGGTGGGCGGAATCCAGACCGCTGGTAATCCGTCCGCCGGAGACAACGGAAACGGAACCGGTCTCTTCGGAAACGACGATGACGATGGCGTCGGCCAGTTCGGTCAGGCCAATTGCCGCCCGGTGCCTCGTCCCCAGCTCCTTGGCGACCTCGGGGTTCTGGGTGAGCGGAAGGAAACAGCCGGCCTTGGTCAGCTTGCCCCTCTGGATGATCACCGCTCCGTCGTGGATTGGGGAGTACGGCAGGAAAATCGAGGAGAGGAGTTCGCTGGTGACCTTGGCATCGATGTCCGTGCCGACCTCCATGAACTGGTCCAGCGACATATCCCGTTCGATGACAATGAGTGCGCCGATCCGTCGTTCGGACAGGGACACTGCCGCATCGGCAAGCTGTTCGAGGATCTCTCCCGACTCGCTCTCCCCGTGCTCGATGTCGCCGCTCCTGGCGATGCGGTTACGGCTGATGGTAAGCATCGCCCGCCTGATGTCGTACTGGAAAATCACCACCAGCACGAGCAGCAGGGAACCGAGTACGCTGTAGAGCAGCCAGGCTGTCGTGACCAGACCGGCAAACTGGGCAACGAGACACCCGGCCAGCAGCAGCTGCAGAACAATCAGTATGCGGATGGCCGTGGACTCGCGGACAAGGGTGAGCAGTCGATAGATTATCGTTGCAACAAGCAGGATATCGAGAAGGGGGATCAACCAGCCTGATTTTTGCATGAGGTCAGCCATGAAGCCCACCTACGTTTAATAACATTCAAACGGCGTCGTCTCCCGCCGTAATCGCCGCCACCATATCAACCACATCACGCATTTGACGTACATCGTGAACTCTGAAAATTCGTGCCCCGTTCAGCAGGGAAACCGCCACCGCGGCAGCCGTGCCGAACAGCCGGTCATCCACGCCGCGCCCAAGTGTGGTGCCGATGAATGACTTTCGCGAGGGGCCGACAAGCAACGGCCTCCCCAGTATGGCAAATTCCGCCAACCTGCGGATGATTTCCAGGTTGCCGGCAACGCTCTTGCCGAACCCGATCCCCGGATCCAGCACTATCCGCTCCGCACCGATTCCGGCAAGAGCAGCCCGTGCCATGCAATGACGCAGATAGTCGCTGACCTCACCCACCAGATCACTGTAGGAGGTGGCCTGCTGCATCTCGGCAGGCTTCCCTCTGGTGTGCATCAGCACGATGCCGGCATCGGTGGCCGCCACCGTTTCCGCCATACCGGCATCGAACTCCATGCCGCTGATGTCGTTCACCACCGCAACGCCGGCAGCCAGGGAAACACGGGCGACCTCCGCCTTCCAGGTATCTATGGAGAGCGGCACGCCGATCCTGCCGGAAAGCGCCTCGATTACCGGCATCACCCGGCGGAGTTCTTCGTCGACGGATACGGGCGGAGCACCGGGTCTGGTACTCTCGCCCCCGATGTCAATCAGGTCGGCGCCGTCTCTCACCATCTTCTCCGCGGCTGCCACCGCCTGTTCCGCCGAGGCGTAGCTGCTGCCATCGGAAAAGGAGTCTGGTGTCAGGTTCAGGATCCCCATGATGCAGGGGCGCCGGGACAGATCGAAGGTGTGGCTGCCGCAGCGCCAGATGCTTGCCGCAGGCGATGCGGCGCCGGCAGAGATCATGCCTCGGGACAGCTCTCCCCCACGTCCGAAAGGGGAGCAACCGCCTTGAGGATCTCGTCAACCTCGCTACCGCTCAGGTTTTCCTTCTCTATCAGGGCAAGGGAAATCTTGTGCAGCGAATCGATATTGTCGGTCAGAAGCTGTTTCACCCTGGCGTAATTGCTGTCGACAATGCGGCGGATCTCCGTGTCTATTTCGACCGCGGTCGCCTCGCTGTAGTTCTTGTGGGTTGCCATCTCCCGGCCGAGGAAGATCTGCTCATCCTTCTTGCCGAAGGAGACCGGTCCCATCTTGTCGCTCATCCCCCACTCACACACCATCTTGCGGGCGATCTCGGTGGCGCGCTCGATATCGTTGCCGGCACCGGTGGTCATGGTGCTGAAAATGATCTCTTCGGCGGCCCGCCCACCCATAAGCACCGCGATACGGTCCAGCAGGGACTCCTTGGTGTAACTGTGCTTGTCCTCGATGGGAAGTTGCATGGTCACGCCAAGGGCACGGCCACGTGGAATGATGGAGACCTTGTGCACCGGATCCGTGCCCGGCAGCAGCTTCGCCACCAGGGTGTGGCCGGCTTCATGGTAGGCGGTGTTCTTTTTCTCCTCGTCGGAGATGACCATGCTGCGCCGCTCGACCCCCATCAGGACCTTGTCCTTGGCATCGTCGAAATCGGCCATGGAGACTTCCGTCTTGTTTCTTCTGGCGGCCAGCAGGGCAGCCTCGTTCACCACGTTGGAGAGATCCGCGCCGGAAAAACCGGGGGTTCCCCGCGCCATGGTCTCCAGATTCACATCCGTTGCCAGCGGCACCTTTCTGGCATGAACCTTGAGGATCATCTCCCGACCCTTCACATCCGGGCGGGGTACGACCACCTGGCGGTCGAAGCGACCAGGACGGAGCAGCGCCGGATCGAGGACATCCGGGCGGTTGGTGGCCGCGATGAGGATGACCCCCTCGTTGGATTCGAAACCGTCCATCTCCACCAGGAGCTGGTTGAGGGTCTGCTCACGCTCGTCGTGGCCGCCGCCGAGGCCCGCGCCCCTGTGTCTGCCGACGGCGTCGATCTCGTCGATGAAGATGATGCAGGGTGCGTTCTTCTTCCCCTGGACAAACAGGTCGCGTACCCGGCTGGCGCCGACGCCGACGAACATCTCCACGAAGTCGGAGCCGGATATGGAAAAGAACGGCACGCCGGCCTCACCGGCAATGGCCCGGGCCAGCAGGGTCTTGCCCGTACCCGGAGGCCCCATGAGGAGGACCCCCTTGGGGATGCGACCGCCGAGCTTGGTGAACTTCTTCGGATCCTTGAGGAACTGGATGATCTCCTCAAGCTCCTCCTTGGCCTCCTCGATGCCGGCCACATCCTCGAAGGTAATCTTACCCTGGGCTTCGGTCAGGAGCTTTGCCCGGCTCTTGCCGAAGGACATGGCCTTGCCTCCGCCGGACTGCATCTGCCGCATGAAGAAGATCCAGACGCCGACGAGAAGAATGAGCGGGAACCAGGATATGAAGAGGGAGAACCAGGAGAACTTCTCCTCCTCCGGACGGGCGGAGACCTCGATTTTCTTCTCCAGCAGGCTCTCGGACAGCATCGCATCGGACGGCTTGTAGGTACGGAACTCCTTGCCGTCGGTGTATTTGCCGAGGACATCGTTCCCCTGGATCACCACCGATTTGACCTTGCCACCCTCCACAGCCGTCACGAAATCGCTGAAATTGAGGCGCTCCTGGGTCGGCTTCGGCTTGTTGAAGAGGTTGAAGAGGAGGATCATCATCAGGCTGATGACGAGCCAGAGTGAAAGATTCTTGTAAAACTGGTTCAAATTTACCCCCTTTATCTACTGGACAACCTTAAGGTATGGAAAACGGCGCATTAATTCTGCGAAAATTCATCGAAAATTAGCATAATGCCGGCTGCATGACAAGACATAATGCCGTATTCATTCCGGGGAATCGGCAAGCTGCAGTCGCAGCACCGGCCTACCTTCCGCCGGACAGCCGGCAGCCGCTGCCGGCTGCACCCCACCCACCCAGAAGATCGTTTCGTGGCAGAGAAGCAAAGGAATCCGGCCACGGGCTGAAACCGGGATTTTCCGGTCGATGAACAGATCCTTCAGTTTTTTCTCCCCATGCATCCCGAGCGGTCTGAAACGGTCACCGGCACGGAAGTAGCGCACGTCCCAGGGGAAGGGAAGAGCTGCGCCGTCTACCCAGAGAGTTCGTCCCCCCTGGCAGCGCCATCCCTCGGGAAGCGCTGAAAAGGCATCGATCGCGAGCACCGTTCCGTCCGGCAGCGTGTAACGCCCCGGCAGTTCAATCCGCACCGGAAAATCATCCGCACCAGTCGCCGGGCTCTCCCCCCCCTGCCGAAAAATAAGCCGGCGGTACTCCCTTTCGACAATCAGGTTTCCGGGAAGGACCGCTCTGCTGCTCGGGTTTCCGGCCAGTGCGAGTTTTTCCACCGCCGCAAGATGCCGGAACGAGATCCTGCGCAGATCCCCTTTGACTGCTGCGATCACCATGCGGTACAGCCGGGGATGAAGGGCCGGAGGCTCGCGATCAAGGAGATCAAGATCCACGACACGGGACGAACCTGCTGTTGTCACGCAGCGGTCGAAGGCCTCCGTTGTAATGGCAGAGAGGAGTTCCTCATCCCGAGCCAGGGCCTCGGCCGTCTGGCACAGGCTTTCCGCAATACGCGGATTGTAACTGCGCAGCAGCGGCAACAGCTCAAGGCGGACCCTGTTGCGCAGAAAGCCGGTGTCACTGTTACTGCTGTCTTCCCGCCACTCCAGGCCGACCCTGGCCAGATAGGCTTCGATCTCCCCCCGGGAGACCGCCAGGAGCGGCCGTACCAGAAGACCGTCCTCCCCCTTCGGGCGGATTGCGGAGAGTCCACTGCCGGCAGAGCCGCGCATAAGCCGCATCAGTACCGTTTCCGCCTGGTCGTCACGATGATGGGCAAGGGCAATAGACCGTGCACCGTACCGGCCGGCAAGCTCGCGAAAAAAGCCGTACCTGGCCTCCCGTCCCGCCTCTTCCAGGGAGAGACCTGCAGCAGCGGCTGCCGCGGCAACATCCACCCTGCGAATCTCGGGGGTCAGTCCGTAACGGGCGGTCAGCTGCCTGACGAACCCCTCGTCACGGTCCGACTCATCCCCCCTGAGGAGGTGATTGAGATGGGCAGGCACAAGGTTCAGACGATAGCTGGCAAGGCTGGCCAGAATGTCCAGCAGAGCCACCGAATCGGCACCACCGGAGATGGCGACGATAACGGTATCGCCGGGTGCCATAAGGTGCTGTTCGCCGATGAAACGTTCTATTTTCCTGCGGAATAGCTGCATTGACCCTTAAACCTTGACTAATCGACCAAAATCGTTATCCATATTATCAATGTACCGGTTGCCTTTCCGGGTGACGCATATCGTAATCGTACTGGAATAATGGCAAATATGGTAGCGTAAAGAGCGGAGGCGGCGTGTCCAGATTTCTCATCTTCTATTTTGTCTTTTACGGCGGTGCCAACGTCTACTTCTACCTGAAGATCTGGTTTGCCCTGCCGCTGAGCCGCCGTGCGCGGCTATTCCTCGCACTCCCGCTGGCCCTGCTCTTCAGCGCCCCCCTCCTGGCACGAACCCTTGATGCACAGGGGTTTGAACTGACGGCGGAGGCGGCATCCTTTGCCGGTTACTGGTGGATGGGGCTGCTCTTCCTGTTCATCTGCGCCTCCCTCCCCATCGACCTTGTCAACCTGATTATCCTGACCGGAAAGAGGCTGGTGAAAAACGGGCTGACTGCCACTATCCCTCCCCGGACCGCGGTCATCGTTCCGGCAGTGTACGCAGCCGTCGTCGCAACTTACGGCTATCACGAGGCACGGGACATCCGCACCGAACAGGTGACGATTCAGACCGCCAAGATCCCGGCATCGGTCGGCAGAATCCGCATAGTCCAGATCACGGATGTCCATGCGGGCCAGATCGTCCGGGAGCAGCGGATCAGGGAGATCCTGCGCGTGGTCGCCGCCACCTCGCCGGATCTGATCGTCTCCACCGGCGACCTGGTCGATGGTCACCAGCGGCACTTCACGGGGCTGGAGCCGCTCTTCCGGGAGCTGCGCCCCCGCCTCGGCACCTATGCCGTTACCGGCAATCATGAATATTATATCGGCCTGGACAAGTCGGTAAAATTTACCGTGGATGCCGGTTTCAGGCTGCTGATGGACGAAACTGCTGTCATTGGCGACTACCTTACCATCTCAGGCCTCGCAGATCCGGGCCGAATGGATCACGATCCGACAAGGGAAAGCACGGAACAAAAACTGTTGGCGACCACTGATCGAAAGAGATTTCTTCTTCTCCTCAAACACAGACCCTCTGTGGCACAAGCCTCCCTAGGGAAAGTCGACCTCCAGCTCTCCGGCCATGTCCACAAGGGGCAGATATTCCCCTTCAACTTTCTTACCTGGCTGGCGTACCCAATCAGGACCGGCCTGACCGACCTGGGAAGCGGCTCACGGATCTACGTCAGTCGCGGCACCGGAGTCTGGGGACCGCCGATCCGCTTCCTCGCCCCGCCGGAGGTCACGGTGATCGACCTGGTCCCGGAGCTGAAATCTGCCCGATAAAACGCAAGGGGCGCCGGATATCCACCCGGCGCCCCTTGTATTTGACCTGTCGCAAGATCCCTTTACACCGGCCGCAAGCTCTCGGCCACCACCTCGGCGATGTCCCGCACCTTCGTTTGTCCCGC
>Ga0073934_10005404_pt1 | contig 19821 bp, 20 predicted proteins | sample LarsenN4metaG_FD_76834 | JGI IMG/M metagenome (GOLD analysis project Ga0073934, IMG submission 76834) | Hot spring sediment bacterial and archeal communities from British Columbia, Canada, to study Microbial Dark Matter (Phase II) - Larsen... ... | reverse complement strand
GCGCACCCGCTCCGCCGGATAGGCGAAGTCCTGCAGCTTGCCGGCGAGGTACTGGTCATACGCCACCAGGTCGAAATAGCCGTGGCCGCTGAGGTTGAACAGGATCACCCGGCGCTCGCCCGCCGCCTTTGCCGCGAGCGCCTCGTCGATCGCCGCCTTGACGGCATGCGCCGACTCCGGCGCCGGTACGATCGCCTCCGCGCGCGCGAACTGCAGCGCCGCCTCGAAGACCGCCGTCTGGTGGTATGCGCGCGCCTCCATGTAGCCCTGGTCGAACAGCTCGCACACCAGGTTCGCCATGCCGTGGTAGCGCAGGCCGCCCGCGTGGATGCCCTCCGGGATGAACGTGTGGCCGAGCGTGTACATCTTCACGAGCGGCGTCATCCCCGCGGTGTCGCCAAAGTCGTATCGGTACTCGCCCTTCGTCAGCGACGGGCACGCCTCCGGTTCGACGGCCACGAAGCGCGTCTTGCGCCTGCCCGCCAGCTTCTCCCGCATGAACGGGAAGGCGATCCCTGCGTAGTTCGAACCGCCACCCGCGCAGCCGATGACGACGTCCGGGTACTCGCCTGCCAGCTCCATCTGGCGCAGCGCCTCCTGCCCGATCACCGTCTGGTGCATGAGCACGTGGTTCAGCACGCTGCCCAACGAGTACTTGGTGTCGTCGCGCTTCGCCGCATCCTCGACCGCCTCGCTGATCGCGATGCCGAGGCTCCCCGGCGTATCCGGCGTCGCCGCGAGGACCGCGCGGCCCGCCTCCGTGTCGCCGCTGGGGCTGGCCACGACATCCGCGCCGTAGATCTGCATGATCGAGCGCCGGTACGGCTTCTGCTCGTACGACACCTTCACCATGTACACCTTCAGCTCGATGCCGAAGAAGTTGCACGCCATCGCGAGCGCCGTCCCCCACTGGCCGGCACCCGTCTCCGTCGTCAGCCGGCGCACGCCCTCCTGCTTGTTGTAGTACGCCTGCGCCACCGCCGTGTTCGGCTTGTGCGAGCCCACCGGCGACGCCCCCTCGTACTTGAAGTAGATGTGCGCCGGTGTGTCGAGCGCGCGCTCGAGGCGCCGCGCGCGGACCAGCGGCGTCGGCCGCCAGAGGCGATACACCTCGCGCACCTCGTCCGGGATCGCGATCTCGCGCTCGGACGACACCTCCTGCTTGATCAGCTCCATCGGGAAGAGCGGCGCGAGGTCCGCCGGGCCGATCGGCTGATGGGTGCCGGGGTGCAACGGTGGCGGCGCCGGTTTCGGCAGGTCCGCCTGGATGTTGTACCAGTGCGTCGGCAGCTCCGACTCCGGCAATTGGTACTTCGTCGTCTCGACCATGTCGTCCTCCTTCGCGCCCTTCAGCGCACACCCGGTAAGCGCACAAATGAAAAGCGCCCGCCCCGCAAGGGGCGAGCGCTTGGCTCGCGGTGCCACCCTCGTTGATCCGCGCCCTCGCGGACCATCTCTGCCCGTCACGGCCGCATATGCGGCGATGCGGTGGGCCTGATAACGGTGCCCATCCCGTCGGAGACTACCCTCGCGTGCCGCGAGTTCGGTCCGAGGCTCCCGGGTCCATTCCGTCCGTCGCGCTGCCGCCGGCTCTCACCTGCTCCGGCTCTCTGCGGGCCCGCTCGCGGACGTACTCTTCCCGATCGTCGCCGTTTGTTTGGTGCGCCATTCTAGTCCATGGCGGCGACGCGCTGTCAAGCGCCGCGCGCGCAAGTCCTCAGCTGCGGCGCGACGGCAAACGACAGCACGCGGCGCGCCTCGCATCGCCCCCGGCACACCGTGTACCAGCTTGATCGTGAATGTGGTTCAGTCGCGCGTTGACATCCGCCGTACCCATTGCGCTATTTGACGCAGATAGGACGCATGCTCACTTGACGATATCGAACGGGGTAGGGTACGTTCTCGCCAATCCCCGCCAGACGCTTCGGTGAGGGGAGGGCCCGAGTGCCGCCTTGCTTGACCGGACAGATCCCGTGCTCGGGCCCTTCCTGAACCGTCCCCCCGCGTTATCCCACGGCTGACCTACCCCCGCGCCGCTACGGCTGCGCTGGCGAAAATCGCGCAACACCCCCGTCGCGTCCTCCGGCATCGCTTAGCCCGCCTTGTCGATGATGCGGTCAGTCAGGCCGTCGACGCCGAACACCGGCTCGACCACCGAAGTGAGCCCGGCCAGGAACAGCAGGAACGGGAAGGTCGCCAGGATCCTGTGATAGGCCATCTCCGCCGCCAGCCCCGGCACGTCGTCGTCGCCGACTTCCCGGATCGTCTCCTTCGCAATGCGCGTGACATCGACCCGCCCGAACTGCCACGGAGGCAGCTTCTCGAGAACCGCGGCCATGCCCGAGGTCTCTCCTGTCCGGCTCCTGCGCCAATCTCGACCCACGACAATTGCGGAAGCGTTACCTCAGGACTGATGCGGCGTGAAGGCTCGACACTAACGCCGCGAGCGGCAACGCTTATGCCGAATGCTCGCGCTCCGCGAGCCCGGAGATCGGAAGACACCATGACACGCATCAAGTTCGGCACCTTCCTCGCGCCGCATCACCCGCTCGGCGAGCACCCCACGCTGCAGTTTCAGCGCGACCTCGACTTCGCCGAGCACCTCGACCGGCTCGGGTTCGACGAGTTCTGGTGCGGCGAGCACCACTCCTCCGGCTGGGAGATGATCGCCTCGCCCGAGATGTTCCTCGCGGCAGCCGGCCAGCGCACCCACCGCATCATGCTCGGCACCGGCGTCGTCTCCCTCCCGTATCACCACCCCTTCAACGTCGCCCAGCGCATCGTCCAGCTCGACCACATGACCGGCGGCCGCGCGATGTTCGGCACGGGGCCGGGCGCGCTGCCCTCCGACGCCCACACCCTCGGCATCGACCCGATGACGCAGCGCGACCGCCAGGACGAGGCGCTCGGCGTCATCCTGCGCTTGCTCCGCGGCGAGGAACGCTTCTCGTACGACAGCGACTGGTTCACCCTGCGCGACGCCCAACTGCAGATCTTGCCGCTCCAGGAGGACCTCCCGGTCGCGGCCGCGTCGTCGATCAGCCCCTCGGGCATGAAAATCGCGGGCAAGTATGGCATTGGCGTGCTCTCGATCGCTTCCACGTCCGTCGAAGGCCTGCAGGCGCTGCCTACGCAGTGGTCGTTCGCCGAAGAAGAGGCGAAGAAGTACGGCACCACCGTCGACCGCAGGAACTGGCGGGTGCTGATGAGCTGGCACCTCGCCGAGTCGAAGAAGCAAGCGCAGGAGGAGGCCAAGCACGGCCTCTGGCGCTGGCACAATGAATACAACGTCGACGTCCTCGGCCGGCCCGGCGCGACGCGCGTCGAGGACCCGGACGAGCTCCTCGAGCAGATCGCCGGCCGCGGCGCATCGGGCGCCGGCGCGGCCGTCATCGGCACGCCGGACGAACTCGTCGCCGCGATCAAGAACCTGCTGGAGGTGACGGGCGGCTTCGGCGTCGTGCTCGGCTTCGCGCACGACTGGGCCAACCGCGAGGCGACCCTCCGCTCGTGGGAGCTCTGTGCGCGCTACGTGATCCCGGAGATCAACGGATACAACGCCAACCAGAAGAAGTCGGCGCGGTACCTGCACGACCATCAGAAGGAACTGATGGCCGGCGCCAGCGCCGCCGTGATGGCCAAGATCGCCGCCGACCCGCGCGCCGCCCAGGCGATGGCCGTGACCATGAAGCAGATGCAAACACAACAGGGCGGCGGCTGGCGGCCCGGCGCGCCCGGCCCCACCGAGGTCCCGGCCGACGGCGAAGACCATCCTCCTAGCGACGACAACAGTTGACAGGCGTCAAGGCCGAGTACTATCGTAGAAGAGTCGAAGGAGGCCGCCGTTATGGACACGCTCTCCTCGTCCGAATCTGTGTGAAACACCGCGAGCTCTTGCGCGCGGTGTTTTTTGTTGGGCGCCCGCCCGCCAGCGAAAGGACCAGGTCTGTATGAACTCCGGGCTCATCGGCAAGGTCGACAAGGCGAAGCGCTACGCGACGGAGCGGCACCGCATGCGCGTCGCCTCCCTCCAGGTCGACTTCCGTGGTGAGAACGACAGTCATACCGTGCAGCTCGACGGCGACACGTGGCGCTGTAGCTGCGACTTCTTCGACGGTTGGGGCGCTTGCGCCCACACGATGGCGCTGGAGCGCGTGCTTGACGGCATGGTCCCGCCCTCGCCGATCAGCTCGCCCCTCCTCGCTACCGCCTAGCGAGCACGTCCTCGGCGGCCGCTTCGTGCGCCACATCCGGCCCCGCCGTAGCATGCGGTCGTGAGCGATACCCCATCGGCGCGACACGTCGCGCTCGTCACCGGTGGCACGCGCGGCATCGGCCGGGCGATCGCCCTGCGCCTCGCGCGCGACGGGCACGACGTCGTCGTGAACTACTCACGGAGCGCAGCGGACGCCGAAGCCGCCGTGCGCGAGTTGCAGGCCGCCGGCGCGCGCGCCGAGGCCGTGCAGTGCGACATCGGCGACCGCGAGGCCGTCTTCGCGATGGTGCGCGGCGTCGCTGACCGCTTCGGCCGGCTCGACGTGCTCGTGAACAGTGCCGCCCGTGGCCTTGAGCGACCACGCGCTGCCGTCGATGCCCTGCCGAAGCACCTGCGCCACACGCTCGACGTGAATGTCCTCGGCCCGTGGTTCGCAGCGCAGGCCGCCGCGCCGCTCATGCGCGAGGGCGGCGCCATCATCAACCTGCTCAGCCCTGGCAGCGACCGCTACCTGCCGAAGTACGCGGCCGTCGGCGTGTCGAAGGGCGCGCTCGAATCACTGACGAAGTACCTGGCCGTCGAGCTGGCGCCGCGCGGCATCCGCGTGAACGCCGTCTCCGCCGGGCTCGTCGAGGGCACCGACGGCGTGCGCATGCTCGACGGCGAGCTCGTCGCCGGCTATGGCGAGCGCGTGCCGGCCGGCCGGCACGTGCGTCCCGAGGACGTCGCGGACGCCGTCGCCTTCCTCGCCTCGCCCCAGGCGGCGATGGTGATCGGCCAGGTGCTGCTCGTCGATGGCGGCTATTCGCTGCTCGGCACGGTGTAGCCGCCCTCCGGCGCGCCTCGCGGTACCCTGCAGCGATGCGCGTGCTCTGCATCGGCGACGTTATCGGCAAGCCTGGCCGCAAGGCGGTGGCGGCGCTGCTGCCACAACTGCGTGCCGCACTCGCCATCGACGTCGCGATCGCGAACGGCGAGAACCTCGCCGCCGGCCGCGGCCTGACCCTCGCGACGGCGAAGGAACTGCTCGAGGCGGGCATCGACGTGATTACGTCCGGCAACCATATCTGGGACCAGAAAGAGATCATCCCGCACCTCGATGGCGAAGCGCCGATCCTGCGGCCCGCGAACTACCCGCCGGCGGCGCCCGGCCGCGGCCTCGTCCGCTTCGGCGACCTTGTCGTCATCAACCTGATGGGCCGCACGTTCATGTACGACATCGACGACCCGTTCCGTTGCGCCGACGCGCTCCTCGCCAGCGTGCCTCCCGGCACGCCGGTCATCGTCGACATACACGCCGAAGCAACGTCCGAGAAGGTCGCGATGGGCTGGTATCTTGACGGGCGCGTGTCAGCGGTCGTCGGCACGCATACGCATGTGCCGACAGCGGACGTGCGGGTCCTGCCTGGCGGCACCGCCTACGTGACCGACCTGGGCATGGTCGGGCCGCTGGACTCGATCATCGGCGTCGAGAAGGAAGCCGTCCTGAAGAAGTTCCTCACGGGAATGCCTGCCCGCTTCAAGGTCGCCGAGCACTCCCCTGAGGTGCAGTTCAACGCCGTGCTCGTCGAGATCAACGATGCGACCGCACGGGCTACGGGCATCGAGCGCATCGACAGGATCTGGACACCACATGCCGAGTAAAGGTGACTTCCACACGCACAGCACCGCCTCCGATGGCGTGCTGACGCCCACACAGCTCGTCGACCTCGCGTACTCGCAGGGCGTGCGGTACCACGCGCTCACCGACCACGACTCGACCGAGGGCATCGCCGAAGCGCGGGCGGCCGCGGCGAAGTACGACGGCTACATGTTGATCCCCGGCGTCGAGATGGGTACCGACATCGAGGGCGCCGAGGTGCACATGCTCGGCCTCTTCCTCTCGCCCGACGACCCCGAGCTGCAGTCGATCCTCGCCCGCCTGCGCGAAGGCCGGCTCGGCCGCGGCCGCGGCATCGTCGAAAAGCTGCGCGCGATGGGGATCATGATCGAATGGGAGCGCGTGCAGGAGATCGCCGGCGACGCGTCGGTCGGCCGGCCGCACATCGCGCAGGCGCTCGTCGAGAAGGGCTACGTCACGAAAGTCGCCGATGCCTTCGACAAGTGGATCGGCCGCAACGGCCCGGCGTACGTTGAGCGCGAAAAGATGACGCCGGCCGAGGCCGTCCGCTGCATCATCGAGCGCGGCGGCCTGGCCTGCTGGGCACATCCGGCCGACCTCGGGCTGCCGTTCGAGGGCCTCGAGCCAATCCTGCGCGAGCTCAAGGACGCCGGCATGCAGGCGATGGAGGTCTTCTACAAGGACTACCCGCCCGAGAAGGTCGAGGCGCTCCGCAAGCTCGCCGAGACGTACGACCTGCTGCCGCTCGGCGGTAGCGACTACCACGGCATCTTCGGCAACACCGAACCGTTGCCGGGGAACATCCCCCTGCCCGACTCATCGATCGAGCGCCTACTGGAACTGGCGCGCACCCTCCCGAACCGCGAGCTGGTCGGCTGACGCCGGCGCTGCGCGTTCCGCAGTGCGGGCCGACTCGCGCGCCGCGTTACGATCGCGCAGACTACTGCTCCACCCAGCCGCTCGATAAGGAGCTTCACCATGATCCACGAACAGGCGGTCAGCCGGGCGCCGTCCGTCACGTTGCAGGCCGTCGGCCACAAACGTCGCATCACCATCGACGCCATCGGCGTACCGGCGTTGTTGCTCTTCGTGGCGCGCGAGACATCTGACCAGCCGCCGACCGTCGTCAACGCCGTGCGCGAGCGCTATCCGACGGCCGACCAGCTGCTGATCGCCAACGTCGCCGACGGACGGCCGTTTCCGAAGCTGATCCGCAAGATCGCCGAGCAGATCATGAAGTCGTCATACAACGACGCCGTCAAGAACCTGCAGCCGGGCCGCGCGCCGGAGGACTACGTGCTGATCCTGCCGGACTGGGACGGCGCCCTGCTGGGCCCGCTCGGCATCGACGACGTGACGAAGCGGATCGCCGTCGCGGTGACCTCGCGTTCCGGCGACCTCGTCGGCGTGTACCAGGGCGACGACCCCGCGACCGCGGCGCTCGACATGCTCGCGCTGGCCGGGGTGTAGCGGCACACGATTCTGTTTCGAGCGCGCCCGCCTCGATACGCTGATGCGTACGGGGCGCGCCGGCGCGCCCCTTCTCGTGCGAGGGGCAGCTCGTCGGTGCAGTGCGCCACGCATCCGAACGTCGAGACGGAGCTCGCCTGCAGCCGCTGCGGCAAGCCGATCTGCCCGCGCTGCATGGTGCAGACGCCCGTCGGCGCCCGCTGCCGCGAGTGCGCGCAGGTGCGCCGTCTGCCGACCTACAACATCGCCCCGACCACCTTCGGCCGTGCCATCGCGGGCGCCGTCGGGGGCGCCGTCGCGCTCGGTCTCGCCTGGGGCTTCTTCAATGCGATCACCGCGCTGTTCTACGGCTTCGTCGCGGGCATCGCGATCGGCTACGCGATGGGTGAGATCGTCTCGCTCGCGACGAACCGGCGCGCCGGGCCGCCCTTGCAGGCGATCGCCGTCGCCGGCCTGGTGCTCGCCTACGTCGTTCGCCTCGGCGTGCTCTATGCCTTCGGCGACTGGTCGCTGCACGACATTCGGACGGACGCGATCGGCCTGATCGTGCTCGTCGTCGCGGCGCTCGTCGCCGCCGGGCGCGTGCGCTAACGCCGGGCGACCCCGGCGACTGGCCGTCCCCGCTATCCTGATCGCCGGCATGGCGTCCTACTACACTTCCCAGGCGTACGACGCATCAGCGTCTCTGATCTGGTCGATCCTGACGGACTTCCCGTCGTGGCCGCGCTGGTTCCCGAACATCTCCTCCCTCGAGGTCGACGGCAACGGCCGCGCCGCACACGGCGTCGACCTCGTCGCCCTCGACGCGAATCGCACGACATGGACGCGCTGGCGGATCGTCGACTGGCGCGAGCCTGAGCTCCTCGTTTGCGAGCACATCGATACCAACGCGCCGCTCTCGAGCCAGGTGCAGGCGGCGTACCTGCAGTTCGTCCTCGAGGACGAGCCGGAGGGCTGCACGCTCGAGGTGGAAATCGGCGCGGAGGGCTATGGACTCGTCGGCGACTTCTTCATCGGCGCCACGCTCGGCTCCGAAGTGCGCCGGCTGTTGCCGCGTCTGATGGACGCGTTCACGGCGCACGTCATCGAGACCGTGCGCACGTCCGGACGATAGCGACGATGGCGGACGAGCCTCTGCGCCCGGGCAAGCTGCCCGCGCATCTGCTCGCGCGCCTGCTGGCGTCCGTGCCACACCACGACCCGCGCGTGCTTGTCGGCCCGCGTGTCGGCAGCGACGCGGCGGTCATTGACATCGGCGGCGGCCGCGTCCTCGTCGCCAAGACCGACCCGATCACCTTCGCGGCCGACGACCTCGGCTGGTACGCCGTCCACGTCAACGCCAACGACATCGCCTGCATGGGCGCACGGCCGATGTGGATGCTGGCGACGGCCCTCCTGCCACCGGCCTCGCCAGCCTCGCTCGCATCGACCATCTTCCAGCAGCTGGTCGCCGCTTGCCGCCCGCTGGCGATCGAGCTGGTGGGCGGCCACACGGAGGTGACGTTCGGCATCGACCGGCCGATGCTCGTCGCGGCGATGCTCGGCGAGGCGGCGATCGAGGACGTGATCCGCGGAGATGAGATCGCCCCCGGCGACGCCGTGCTCATCGCCGGCGCCATCGCCATCGAAGGCACGGCGCTGCTCGCCCGCGAGCGGCCGGCCGCGCTCGCGCGCGCCGGCGTGCCGGATGCCACGATCGCCCGGGCGCAACGATTGTTGCGCCACCCGGGCATCAGCATCGTCCGCCATGCTGAGGCGCTCCGGGCGGCGATACGGCCAAAGTTGTTCCACGACGCGACGGAAGGCGGCCTCGCCACCGCGCTCGCCGAGGTGGCGACGCGGGCCGACGCAGGCATCCGCATCGACCCCGGCGCCGTGCCGGTGCTCGATGAGACCCGCACGGTCTGCGCCGCGCTTGGCCTCGACCCGCTCGGCCTGCTCGCATCAGGGGCGCTCCTGGCGGTGACCGAACCGCCGGGCGAGCGGTCGTTGCCGGAGGGATGGCGGACGATCGGCACGGTCGTCACGGCGGAGCCGGGTGTTATCATGGTCACCGACGGCGATACTCCCCTCCCGGCGTTCGAGCGCGATGAGCTCGCCCGATTCTTCGAATCGGAGGCCGCCGGGACGTGAACCACGACGCCCGGGAAGGACCACACCCATGACGTCAGAGACGAGACCGCGCACGCTGGGCGAGCTGAAGCGCTCCGGCTACAAGCCGACGACCGTGAAGGAGGAGATGCGGCGCAACCTCATCCGCCGCATCCGGGAGGGCCGGCCGCTCTTCGAAGGCATCTACGGCTACGAGGAATCCGTCATCCCCGCGCTCGAGAACGCGATCCTCTCCGGCCAGGACATCATCTTCCTCGGCGAGCGCGGCCAGGCGAAGTCACGCATGATCCGCAGCCTCGTCCAGCTCCTCGACGACGAGATCCCGATCATCGCTGGCAGCGAACTGAACGAGGACCCGTTCGAGCCGATCACCGGGGAAAGCCGGCGCATGCTCGAGCACATGGGCGACGACCTACCGATCGAATGGATCGGGCGCGACCGGCGCTACGGCGAGAAGCTCGCCACGCCCGATATCACGATCGCCGACCTGATCGGCGAGGTCGACCCGATCAAGGTTGCCGAAGGCCGCTATCTCTCCGATGAGCTGACGATCCACTACGGCCTCATCCCGCGCACGAACCGCGGCATCTTCTGCATCAACGAGCTGCCCGACCTCGCGGAGCGTATCCAGGTCGGTCTCTTGAACATCATGGAGGAGCGCGACGTCCAGATCCGCGGCTACAAGGTGCGCATGCCGCTCGACGTCCTCGTCGTCGCCTCGGCGAACCCCGAGGACTACACGAACCGTGGCCGCATCATCACCCCCCTGAAGGACCGCTACGGCGCCCAGATTCGCACACACTACCCGCGCTCCGTCGAGCACGAGATCGAGATCATGGAGCAGGAGCGCTCCGTCTTCGAGGATACCGACTACAAGGTGACCGTGCCGCCCTACATGAAGGAAATCGTCGCCGAGATCACCCGCCTGGCGCGCCGCAGCCCCGACGTCAACCAGCGCTCCGGCGTCTCCGTCCGCGCGTCCGTCGCCGACTACGAGAGCTTGCTCGCGAACGCCCTCCGCCGCGCGATCCGCCTCGGCGAGAACGACGTCGTGCCGCGCATCAGCGACCTGCCATACGTCATCCCTACGATATCGGGCAAGGTCGAGTTCGAGACGGTCGAGGACGGCAAGGAAGAGCAGATTATCGAGAAGCTGATCCAGGGCGCTGTCGTCGCCGTCTTCAACCGCTACTTCAACGTCGTCGATATGGAGGACGTCGTCACGAAGTTCAAGGCCGGCGCCGCCGCCGAGGTGAGTGACTCGATGCCCTCGGATGCGTACGTGCGGCTGATGAAGTCGATCGACGGTCTGAACCGCGCCGTCGCCAAGCTCGATCCGGGGGAGAACCCGGCGCTCATCGCCAGCGCCATCGAGTTCATCTTCGAGGGCCTGCACCTGAACAAGCGGCTGAATAAGGACCGCATCGCCGGCCGGATCGCCTACAGGGGATGATCGCGGCGTTCACCGCCCGTTCACCGGACGATAACCTCACCCGCCTACGCTGAGGACGAGGCGGTCGACCTCTCCCTCCGACCGGTCCGCCGCACGGCGGACGACCTCCCCTCCGAGCGCCACGCTGGCCCGGCGTGGCGCTCCTCAGTCCAGGCACCTACCGGCCCAGCCCGAGCCGCTCCGCGAGGACGTCGGGCAGGCCGGCCTCACGTATCTTCCGCTGGGCCGCCTGCACGTCGTAAGCGACGCGGTGCCATGTGACCGCGCCCTCCCCGTCATCCCAGATGGCATAGCTCGCCCGGGGGTCGCCGTCGCGCGGCTGGCCCACGCTGCCCGGGTTGACGATGACGCGGTCGCGCGCCTCCAACACGAGCGTCGCGCCGGCTGGGGCCGGCGCCGGCGCTCGCCTGTCCGGCTTGTCGACCGACCAAAACGGCAGGTGCGAATGTCCGACGAAGCTGATAGCCGTCGTCTGGCGCGCGAATTGTGCCTCGGCCGCCTCGTGGTCAACCAGATACTCCCATATCGGGTCGCGCAGGCTCCCGTGCACGAGCGTTGCATCTCCGACGATGCGGACGGGTAGAAGCGCCGCGAGGTACGCGCGCTCGTCGTCGCTGAGCTGCTGGCCGGACCAGATCACCGCCTCCGCCGCGACCGGGTTGAACTCGTCGACCGGTAGCGCCACCGCCGCCGCCAGGTCATGGTTGCCGGCCACACAGATGGCCTCGTGCTGTCGGAGCAGCGCGAGAACTTCCCGCGGCTGCGCGTTATAGCCGACGATATCGCCGAGGCAGAAGATCCGGTCGATCGGGCCGGATGCGGCGGCATCCGCCAGAACCGCATCGAGTGCTTCGAAATTGCTATGGACGTCGGAGACGATCAGCGTACGCAACCGGGCGCATGGTAGCAGAGCGCGGCGCGCGTCCGTTGCCGCAGACGCTCGTGGGCCGCGTGCGCGAGGGTGCGCGGTGCGGTACACAGCGGACGAGCGCGAGTTGGTACAACGCATGCCTGAGTACGACCTGATCATCCGCAACGGCCGCGTCATCGATGGCACCGGCGCCGCAGCCGCCGAGGCGGATCTCGCCATCCGGGGCGACCGCGTCGACACGATCGGCCGGGTATCGGGCGGCGCCGCGCGCGAGATCGATGCGCGCGGCCTTGCCGTCGCTCCCGGCTTCATCGACGTGCACGCGCATGACGACGCCGCCGTTGTCCGCGACCCGCGCGTCGACTTCAAGGTCATGCAGGGCGTCACGACGGACGTCGTCGGCAACTGCGGCGCGGGCGTCGCGCCCGTCGCCTCACCCGGCTTCCGCGACGCCTATCCGCGCGCCTGGGGCGCCATCCTCGGCCCGTGCGACCTCCCGTGGTCGACCACCGCGGAGTACTTCGCCGCCGTCGACGAGGCCCGCCCCGCGTGCAACGTCGCCGCCTACGTCCCGCACGGGGTCATCCGCATGAACGTCATGGGCTTCGACAAGCGCGCGCCCGACGGACGCGAGCTCGCCGAGATGCGCCGCCTCGTGGACGAGGCGATGCAGGCGGGCGCGATTGGCCTGTCGAGCGGCCTCGTCTACGTCCCCGGCACCTACGCGACGACGGACGAGCTGGTCGCGCTCGCGGAAGTCGTCGCCCAGTACGGCGGTATCTACACAAGCCACATCCGCAACGAAGGCGAAGGCCTGCTCGGCGCGGTCGCCGAGGCGATCGAGGTCGGCGAGCGCGCCGGCTGCGGCGTCCAGCTCTCGCACCACAAGTCCGCCGGCCCCGGCGCCTACGGCCTCGTCAAGCAGTCGCTGCCGATGATCGCCGAGGCCCGCGCCCGCGACGTCGACGTCACGCTCGACGTCTATCCGTACACCGCGTCATCATCCTCGCTCGCCGCCATGTTCCGCATCGGCCGCGACATCGCGTTCGAGTCGACGCCCGCCATCATCGCGTCCGTCGCTCACAACAAGGAGCGCTACGAAGGCAAGTACATCAGCGACATAGCGGCCGAGCTCGACCTGCCGATCGGCGATGCCATCCGCAAAATCCTCGCCGACGAGGACAACACGCCAAGCGTGATCATGTTCATCATGGATGAGGACGACGTGCGGCGCGTCGTCACCGACCCGTTCGCGATGATCGGCTCCGACGGCCTTCCCACGGACGGCAAGCCGCACCCGCGGCTCTACGGCACGATGGCGCGCGTGATCCAGCGGTACGTCCGCGAGCAGCCGCTGCTCTCGCTCGAGGAGGCCGTGCGCAAGATGACCTCACTGCCCACCCGCAAGCACAGGCTCGCCGGGCGCGGCGTCCTCGAACCCGGTGCCTACGCCGACATCGTCGTCTTCGACCCGGAGCGCATCGCCGACATCGCGACCTATACGGACCCCCGCCGGTACCCGGTGGGGGTCGAGTATGTCGTCGTCAATGGGCAGCTCGCGGTCGATGCCGGCAGCCAGACGGACGTGCGTGCGGGCCGAATGCTGCGGCGTGCCGCCCCGCAGGCTTAGGTAACGGCCTTCGTCGTAGGCAGGAACCCCGGGCGCTTCGCCTCGAACGCCGCGATCGCGTCCTCTTCCTGCATCGTCAGGCCGATCTCGTCGAGCCCGTTGAGCAGGCAGTGCTTGACGAACGGGTCGATGTCGAAGTGCCGCACCTCGCCGGCGCCGAGGTCGACCGTCTGCGTCGCGAGGTCGACCGTCACTTCGTACCCCGGCGTGTCTTCGGCGCGCGCCACCATGCGGTCGACATCGTCCTGCGGCAGGACGACCGTAAGCAGGCCGATCTTCGCGCAGTTGTTGCGGAAGATATCAGCGAACGACGGCGCAATGATCGCCTTCAGCCCCATCTGCTGCAGTGCCCACGGCGCGTGCTCCCGCGAGGAACCGCAGCCGAAGTTCGGCCCCGTGACGAGGATCGGCGCTCCGTCGTAGCGGTGGTCGTTGAGCACGAAGTCCGGATCCTTGCGCCAGGCATCGAACGCGAACTCGCCGAAGCCGGTGCGCTCGATGCGCTTCAGATACTTCGCCGGGATGATCTGGTCCGTGTCCACGTCTGCGCGTGGCAGCGGGATCACCTTCCCACGGATCGTGCGTACCGGTTCCATCAGTCGGGCCTCCACTCGGGCTCGCGGATATCCACGAAGTGGCCTGCGATGGCAGCGGCCGCGGCCATCTGCGGGCTGACGAGGTGCGTCCGCCCGCCAGGCCCCTGTCGTCCTTCGAAGTTGCGGTTGGAGGTCGAGGCGCAGCGCTCGCCCGGCAACAGGATGTCCGGGTTCATGCCAAGGCACATCGAGCAGCCGGCATCGCGCCACTCGAACCCCGCATCGGTGAATACGCGGTCGAGCCCTTCGGCTTCCGCCTGCGCTTTCACGAGTCCTGATCCCGGCACCACCATCGCCTTCAGCGTCGGCGCCACGTTCCGTCCGCGGATCATGCTTGCGGCCGCCCGCAGGTCCTCGATGCGCGCGTTCGTGCACGAGCCGATGAAGACACGGTCGAGCCGGATCTCCTGCATGGGCGTGCCCGGCGTGAGGTCCATGTACGCGAGCGAGCGCTCTGCCAGCTCCCGCGCCCGCGGGTCGGCGAAGTCATCAGGCGAGGGCACGCGCCCGGTCACGGGCACGCTCTGCGCCGGCGTTGTGCCCCACGTCACGCACGGCTCGATCTCCTCGCCGCGCAGCGCGACGACGCGGTCGAACGTCGCGTCATCGTCGGTCGGCAGCGACCGCCACCAGTCGAGCGCTTCCTCCCACGCGCGGCCCTTCGGTGCGTACGGCCGGCCCTCAACGTACGCGAATGTCATGTCGTCGGGCGCGATCAGACCAGCGCGCGCCCCCGCCTCGATCGACATGTTGCACACCGTCATCCGGCCTTCCATCGAGAACGAGCGGATGACATCGCCTCGATATTCGATCACGTGGCCGATGCCGCCGGAAACGCCGATGGTGCGGATAATCGCGAGGATCACGTCCTTCGGGGTCACGCCCGCGTGCAGCGAGCCGTTCACTTCGGCCGCCATCATCTTCGGCCGCGCCTGCGCCAGCGTCTGTGTCGCCAGCACGTGCTCGACCTCCGAGGTGCCGATGCCGAACGCCAGCGCGCCGAAGGCGCCGTGCGTCGACGTATGGCTGTCACCACAGACGATCGTCATGCCCGGCTGCGTCAACCCCTGCTCGGGGCCAATGACGTGCACGATGCCCTGCCGGCGGTCGCGCACGCTGAAGAACGTCAGCCCGAACTCCTCTGCGTTGCGGCTGATCGCCTCCACCTGCTGCACCGACAGCGGGTCCGGCCAGGGCTTATCGCGGTCGATGGTCGGTACGTTGTGATCGACGGTCAGCAGCGTGAGGTCTGGCCGCCGCACCTTGCGGCCTGCCAGACGCAGCCCCTCGAACGCCTGCGCCGATGTCACTTCGTGCACGAGGTGCAGGTCAATGTACAGGAGGTCAGGCTTGCCCTCCTCGTGCCTCACGACGTGCGCGTCCCAGATCTTCTCGGCGGTCGTCTTACCCATGGCTCCCGCGGCCGCTCACGGAGCGCGGCTGCGCCTCCCCCTGCGCGTAGTCGTCGAGATGCAGGTACCTGGGCAAGGCGTACCGCTGTCCCGGTACCGGCATCAGTGCCATGCCGGTGAGCGCATCGAGCGACCGAAACACCCGGTCGTTCGCGATCAATGCCTGACACCGGCCGATGGCGCAAGAGGCGACAACGAGCGCGTCTGGCAGCTTCATCTGTCCTTTCGTCAGCGCCCGTATCTGGGCCGACGCAAACAGGACGTCGCGCGTGATCGGTGCCACTGCCACGCCGGGCGCCTCCATGAACGCGAGCACGGCGTAGCGGTCCTCCGGGCGGCCCGTCGCGTACGGCCCATACATCAGTTCCGCCTGCACGATACCCGGCAGCTCGACCTCCATGGCACCGCTCGCCGCCAGCTCCAGCACGGCCCGCACGAGCGACGCATGCGGCTGGATCTGCCGCAGAAAGTAGATGCAGCCACTGCTGTCCAGCCCGACACGCCGGTACTCCGCGAGTTCCGCGACTAGCCGAGACCGATCGTCGGTTCCCACTCGCGCCCTTCGCGCACCCAGGCGTCCACCTGTTCGCGCGTCTCCCACTCGGGCACGCCCTTGATGGCACCCTCCAACCAGTCCAACAACGCCTTGCCGCTGCGGCGCTTGCGCAAGCGCACCCCGTCCTCCTCAAGCGTCAGGTCGATTTCGTCCCCGGGACGCAAGCCGAGATATCTCGTCATGGCCACCGGTAACGTGATCTGGTTCTTCGCGCTCAGCTTGGTGGTCGCCATTTCCTGCACCGTCGGCAGTTCCGCGACATACGCAACGCGCGCCTCCGCCAGCATCTGCACCCCACGGTGAGGCGGCTGGACCCCCGCGCGGCCCCTCCTACGCTTTCCCTCTCTCACGCCGTCACCCTACCATACATCTCCATGGCGCGTCAAGTGTGCCGCACAACCGCTTTGCTAGGACTATCTTTGCTGTACTTCTACGGATTCGCCCGTACTTCGGCGTCCTGGCGGCGCTGCACCGAGAGCATCCGGTTCAGCGCGTTCATATACGCCTTCGCCGACGCAACGATGATGTCGGTATCGGCGCCCCTGCCGACGTAGCTTCGCCCGTCGCCCTGGACCCGGATCGTCACCTCTCCCTGCGCGTCGATGCCCTCGGTCACGCTCTTGACGTGGAACTCCGTCAACTCGTTCGGCACCTGGATAATGCGGTTGATCGCGCGGTAGACGGCGTCGACGGGCCCCGTCCCGAGGGCCGCATCCGCGCGCACCGAACCGTCGGGCGCGATCAGCCGCACCGTCGCAGTCGGCTGCGCGTGGTCACCGCACGACACCTGCACGAAGTCCAAACGGTACACCTCCTGCGTCGTCCGCAGCTTGTCCGCGACGATCGCTTCGAGGTCGCGGTCGTCGATCTCCGCCTTCTTGTCGGCCAGCTCCTTGAACGCCATGAACGCCCGCGAGAGCTCCTCCTCCGTCAGCTCATAGCCGAGCTCCTGCAGCCGTGCCTTGAAGCCATGCCGTCCGCTGACCTTGCCGAGGACGATCTCGCCGCCCCCCGACGGCCAGCCGATGTCCTTCGCGTTCATGATCTCGTAGGTCTCGCGCATCTTCAGGATGCCATCCTGGTGAATGCCGGACTGGTGGCGGAAGGCGTTGGCGCCCACGATCGCCTTGTTCGGCTGGATGCTCATGCCGGTGAGGTTCGAGACCAGCCGGCTCGTGCGGTACAGCTCCTGCGTGCAAATGTTCGTCTCCACGTCGAAGAAGTCGCGGCGCGTCTTGATCGCCATCACGACCTCCTCGAGCGCGGCGTTGCCCGCTCGCTCACCGATGCCGTTGACGCACGTCTCGATCTGGCGCGCCCCCGCCTTCACCGCGGCCAGCGAGTTCGCGACAGCCAGCCCCAGGTCGTTGTGGCAATGCACCGAGATCCGCGCCTTATGGATGTTCGGCACATGTTCCATGATGTCGCGGATGAACTCCCCGAACTCCTCCGGCACCGTGTAGCCGACGGTGTCCGGGATGTTCACCGTCGTCGCACCGGCCACGATGCACTGCTCGAGCATCCAGTACACGTACTCGCGGTCGCTGCGCGTCGCGTCCATCGGGCTGAATTCGACGTCGCTACAGTAGCCGGCGGCGCGCGCCACCATCGAGCGCGCCATCTCGAGCACCGTCTCCTTGTCCTTGGCGAGCTGGTGCATGATGTGGATGTCGCTGCTCGAGAGGAACACGTGGATGCGCGGCTGCACGCCCACCTTCACGGCGTCCCAGCACGCGTCGACCGCCGCCGGGTCGGCATGCGCGAGCCCCGCGACCTGCGCGTTCTTCACCTCACGCGCGATCGCCTGCACCGCCTCGAAGTCGCCGGGCGATGTCTTCGGGAATCCCGCCTCGATGATGTCGACCCCCAGCCGTTCGAGCTGGCGGGCGATCTCCATCTTGTCGCTCGTCGTCAGGGCGACGCCGGGCGACTGCTCGCCGTCCCGCAGGGTCGTATCGAAGATCAGTACCTTCTCCATGCTCGTCCTCCATGTGCTCATGCGTCGTTGGGGTCGCTTGGCCCTCCGGCTCGCCGTCGGCGAGCCGAGGGCCGGCGAAGGACGAGCGCGCCCCCACGCGGCGCACGCCGGCTGCTAGACCACGTCATCGCAGTTCCCCTCCGGCTTGACCGGCTCCACCGCCCAGGCGCCCTTCGACAGCGTCGCCACGTAGACGCGGTTGTGCTGCGCGAACGGCGTGGTCCCGTCCGTGTAGCGGTACTGCACGCACACCCGGGCATCGCTCTCGCCCTTGTCGAGCGGCTTCACCTGTTCGGTGCCCACACTCACCATGTCGCGACCCTCCGGCAGTCGGCCAGCGTCTCGCTCCTGCATCCAGTACCGGGCCACCGCCGCCGCGGCCTCGCCCATCCGCTTCTCCGAGCCGCCGCCCGCCCCGCAGCCGGCCGCGGCGACGGCCAGCAGCGCAAAGACGACGGCCAGCCCGAGCATGCAGCGCACGTCAGCGGCTCTTCTTCAGCCAGGCCATCATCCCGCGAAGCTCCGCGCCGACCTCCTCGATCGGGTGCTCGGCGTTGAGGCGCCGCAGCGCCATGAAGCTCGGCCGGCCGGCCTGGTTCTCGAGGATCCACTCGCGCGCGAACGACCCGTCCTGGATCTGCCGCAGGACGCGCCGCATGTTGTCCTTCACGTGCCCGTCGATGACGACCGGCCCGCGCGTGTAGTCGCCGTACTCCGCTGTGTCGCTGATCGAGTAACGCATGTACTCCATGCCGCCCTCGTACATCAGGTCGACGATCAGCTTCAGCTCGTGCATGCACTCGAAGTACGCGAGCTCTGGCTGGTAGCCCGCCTCGACAAGCGTCTCAAAGGCGTTCTTGATCAGCGACGTCACGCCGCCGCAGAGCACGGACTGCTCGCCGAAGAGGTCCGTCTCGGTCTCCTCCTTGAACGTCGTCTCGAGCACACCCGCGCGAGTGGCGCCGATCCCCTTCGCATACGCCAGCGCGAGTTGTCGCGCCTGCTCCGTCGCGTTCTGGTGGACCGCGAAGAGCGCCGGCACGCCGCCGCCCTCGGTGTAGACGCGCCGCACGAGGTGCCCCGGGCCTTTCGGCGCCACCATCGTCACGTCGACGTCGGCCGGCGCCTGCACCTGGCCGTAGTGGACGTTGAAGCCATGCGCCCACATCACCATGTTGCCGGGCTTGAGCGCGTCGGCGATGTGGTGGTCGTAGATCTCCTTCGCCACCTGGTCGGGCACCGTCATCATGATGATGTCCGCCTGCTCGGCGACCTCGCGGACGGTGCCGACGCGCAGACCGCCCTCCTCGGCGGCCTTCCAGGACTTCGAGCCGGGGTATAGCCCGACGATCACGTTGCAGCCGCTGTCCTTCAGGTTCAGCGCGTGCGCGCGGCCCTGGCTGCCGAAGCCGATGACACCGATCGTCCGGCCCTTGAGGACCGAGAGATCCGCGTCCTTGTCGTAGTACATCTGTGGCATTTCGCGGCTACGCGTCCTTCCCGATGCTGCGTACAAAATCGTCCACCGTGAACCAGTTTCGGTTCTCAGGTATGTCGCTGGTGCTCACCTCGTAGTTGTGAGTCCGCCAGCGACCGGATTGAACATCACCTGCAAATTCCGGTCCGTATAATCCGCGATTGCGCCCGACGGTCTTGTACCAAAGGACGCCTTTACCCTGCTGGCGCATGATCTCGGCACCAGCCATCTTCGACTTTGACGCAAGCTTCGTAACTTTCTCCGCTGGCCCGACCGTCGCCTCAGCGGACGAAACGATGGTTACGAGATCCGAAGCAAGTTCAAAGACCGGCTGTTCGGGTAAGAGCCGCGTAAAGTGGCTAAAGTGCGCGAAGTTGTCCGCGCAAATGATGCCGGGAAGTACCGTGCCCGTGTAGTACTTCTCTTTTC
>Ga0073934_10005402_pt1 | contig 19831 bp, 18 predicted proteins | sample LarsenN4metaG_FD_76834 | JGI IMG/M metagenome (GOLD analysis project Ga0073934, IMG submission 76834) | Hot spring sediment bacterial and archeal communities from British Columbia, Canada, to study Microbial Dark Matter (Phase II) - Larsen... ... | reverse complement strand
ACAGGTTAGATGTGAGGTTGACTGCTTATGCGGAGTTCTGGAATGCGAAGTGGTCGTTTTATCTGGATGTGATAAATGTTTATAACAGGAAGAATGTGATTGGTTATAATTATATTTTGAGAGATGATTTGAGTATAGAGAGGCGGACGACGGGAATGATACCTATATTGCCGACGCTGGGGTTGACGGCGAGGTTTTAAGTTAGTTTATCAAGTTTGTAAAGTTTGTAAAGTTTGTAAAGTTTGTCAAGTTTGGCAAGTTTATCAAGTTTGGCAAGTTTATAAAGTTTGTAAAGTTTGTAAAGTTTATCAAGTTTGTAAAGTTTGTAAAGTTTATAAAGTTTGTTAAGAGCTTTGGAACATCCCGACAAGTCGGGATAAACTCCTTTCACGGATTTTAGAAATAGGCTATCGCTACAGATTAGGAACGGATTTAAACGGAATGGATTCCGGGCTGTGCCGGAATGACAGAGAAGTAAAAGGAATGACAGAGGAGTAAAAGGAATGACAGAGGAGGTGGGAATTCTGTAATAGATTGAAAAAGGGAATTATATTAACTATTTTAACGAAATTTTGAGATAATTTGAATATATGTGTATTTGCATCCGGCGGTGGTTCAAACTTCAGGGCATTGTTAGAAGCACGCAATGCAGGTAAGTTTGAGTCGGATATTGTTTTATTGATAACAAATAATTCCGGATGCGGAGCGGTGGAAATAGCGAGAGAGTATGGAATAAAGACGGAGCATATAAGCAGGAAAATATATGAGGATTTGTGTGATGAGGAATATGCAGATGTATTTCTGAATGTTTTGCGTGAGAATAAAATTGATTTTATAGTATTGGCAGGATATATGAAGAAAGTTCCTGATGAAGTAGTTGATAAGTATGAGAGGAGAATAATAAATATTCATCCGGCTTTGTTACCGAAGTTTGGTGGTGAAGGTATGTATGGTATGAATGTGCACAGGGCTGTAATAGAGGCGGGCGAGAAGGAGAGCGGTATAACGATACATTATGTGAATAAGGAGTATGACAGAGGTGAGATAATTTTGCAGGAGAGGTTGAGCGTGAATGAGGGCGAGACAGCGGAGAGTTTGCAGAGGAGAGTTTTGGAGCTGGAGCATAGGTTTCTGGCAGAGGTGATAAGGAGATTGGAAAGAGTTTAGGAACACTGATGGACGCAGATTAGACGGATTGACACGGATTTTAGAAATAGGCTATCGCCACAGATTTGATACGGATAAAAGCGGATAGAAGAAGAGCTTTGGAACATCCCGACAAGTCGGGATAAACTCCTTACACAGATTTATAAAATAGATTAAAAAAAGAATTGAAGAAGAGAGCATTAGTTAGTGTTTATAAAAAGGATGGGATACTTGAATTATGTAAGTATCTTGAGGGAGCGGGATATGAATTGGTGTCAACGGGAGGGACTGCGAAATATCTTAGTGATAATGGATTGAATGTAAGGAAAGTAGAGGAGGTAACAGGATTTCCGGAGGTATTGGGGGGAAGGGTAAAGACATTGCATCCGCGAGTATTTTCAGGGATACTGGCTGATAAGAGGAATGAAGAGCATGTTGAGCAGATGAAGAATGTTGGTTTGGAATTTTTTGATGTGGTAGTTGTTAATTTATATCCTTTTGAGGAGACAATATCGAGGGAAGGAGTTACGGAGCAGGAGGCAATAGAGCAGATAGATATAGGCGGAGTGAGTCTGATAAGAGCGGCGGCGAAGAATTTTAATTCGGTGAATGTATTGACAGAGGTCGGGCAATATGAGGAATATATTGAGATGCATAAGAAAACGGGTGGAAAAATTCCTGAGGAGTATTCGAAGAGACTTGCATTTGAGGCATTCAGAAATATAACGGGATATGATTATGCGATTGAGGAATATTTTGGTAAGAGTATAGGAGTACCTGTATTTCCGGGATTGAAGGAAATATATCCATTGAGGTACGGAGAAAATCCCCACCAAACTGCGGTCTTGTTTAAAGAAAATTTTGATAATATATTTAAAGTTTTACATGGTAAAGAGTTATCGTATAACAATTTACTTGATGTAGATGCTGCAATGAGTATAATCGGAGAGTTTGAGAAATCATCGCCGAGTTGTGTGATAATAAAGCATGGTAATCCATGCGGAGCGGCTGAAGGCAGTTCTTTGAAAGAGGCGTATATAAAGGCGTTTCAGACAGATACGGTATCTCCATTTGGCGGTATTATAATTTTTAATAAGAGACTTGATATGGAAGCGGCAGAAGAGGTTGATAAAATTTTTTCAGAGATAATACTTGCACCGGATTATGATGATGATGTGCTTGAGCTATTGAAGAAGAAGAAGAACAGAAGGATAATAAAATTTTCGTTCGGACATCTGAATTATGAATTCAGGAGGATAACGGGCGGAGTATTAATGCAGGAGAGAGATATGAAGGTATATGATAAGGAAAAGCTCAGAATAGTAACAGATGCAAAGCCAAGCGAGAGAGAATTACAGGATTGCGAATTTGCGAATAAGATAGTAAAGCACACGAAGTCGAATGCAGTAATATTCGTTAGGAATCTGCAGACATTAGCGATAGGCGGAGGTCAGCCATCGAGGGTTGATTCGACAAAGATAGCTGTATCGAAGGCGAAGCAATTCGGGATAGAGTTAGAGGGAAGTGTAGCGGCATCGGATGCATTTTTTCCATTTGCAGACGGAATGATAGAAGTAGCGAAGGCAGGAGGGAAATGCATAGTGCAGCCGGGTGGGTCAGTAAGAGATGAAGAAGTAATAAAAGCGGCAAATGAGCTTGGAGTGGCGATGTTATTTACAGGATACAGGCATTTCAGGCATTGAGAAAAAAACAGTTTTAATTATTTAATAAAATATTATTATGCCTGTTTTAGGATTATTTTCAAACGACATAGCAATAGACCTTGGTACGGCAAACACCCTGATATATATGAAGGGGAAAGGGATAGTATTAAATGAGCCCTCTATAGTATCTTATAATGTCAATACGCGAAAGATAGAAGCGATAGGCGAGGAAGCGAAGAAGATGATGGGAAGAGTTCACAAGGAGCTGAACACAATCAGACCTATGCGAGACGGTGTAATAGCGGATTTCGAGATGGCAGAAGGTATGATTAAAGAGTTCATTAAAAAGATATCGTCGAGTTTAATGCCAGCGAGAAGGATTGTTATCTGCGTTCCGAGCGGAATAACGGAGGTTGAGAAAAGAGCGGTCAGAGATACAGCAGAGCATGCAGGAGCGAAGGAGGTTCATCTTATATCGGAGCCGATGGCGGCAGCGATTGGAATTGGATTGGATGTTCATGCGCCTTATGGTAATATGATAGTAGATATAGGAGGTGGTACAACAGAGATAGCAGTAATAGCATTATCGGGAATAACGAATGTAGTTTCGATAAGGATAGCAGGCGATGAATTGACAGATGCAATAATAAGATTTTTCAGGTCGAATCAGAATATGTTAATCGGAGAGCGAACAGCAGAGGATATAAAATGTCAGGCGGGTTCAGTAATGCCGCTTGAGGAAGAGGTAATAATAGAGGTGAAGGGAAGGGATTTAGTAGCCGGAGTTCCGAAGCTGACAGAAGTAAGTTCGATAGAGATACGCGAGGCGCTGAATGCACCGGTAAATACGATGGTAGAGGCAGTAAGGGTTGCATTAGAGAAGACGGCACCGGAGCTTTCATCGGATATACTGGGAAGAGGCATATTTCTGACAGGCGGCGGAGCATTATTGAAAGGACTTGATGAGAGAATAAAGGTAGAGACCGGAGTACCTGTTCACGTAGCAGATGATCCATTGACTGCAGTAGTAAGAGGTACAGGTAAGGTGCTTGAGGATCTGAATGCTTATAAGAAGGTAATGTTAAAGAGGTAAAGCGAAAGAAGTAAGCAAACTTTTTAATGAAAACATTCTGGTTATTTTTAAGATCAATAAAGGAATACCTGTTACTGACGCTGTTTATAATATTGTCATTGATATTAATGTTTTCAAATGATAACACTCAGATAAGATTTCTGAGGGCAGTTGCAGTAACGACATTAGGAACATTTCAGAGCGGCATATCAGCAATTCCGAAGGTATTTGATCTGGAGAGTGAGAACAAATATTTACGTGAAACTAATATAAAGCTTGCAAACGAGATAGCGAAGTTAAAGGAAGCGAAGTTGGAGAACCTGAGGTTGTCGAAATTGCTTGCTTTTAAGTCCGGAGCAGAGATACCGCTGATAAGTGCTAAGATAATAAACAAGACACTAATACAGGCGAGGAATACAGTAACGATAAATGCGGGAAGGAATGACGGAGTGGAAATAGATATGCCGATAATAACGGATGATGGATTAGTAGGAAGGATAGTATCGGTAAGTGATAATTATGCATTAGGACAGATAATACTGAACAAGGATATGAGGATATCGGTCAAGAATCAGAGGACAAGAGTTGACGGGATATTAATATATGACGGAGCAGGTAATCTTACAGTAGGTAATGTATTGAAGAATGCAGACGTAAATCCGGGAGACATATTTATAACATCGGAATACAGTAATTTATATCCGCCGGGAATACCGGTAGGTACAGTATCGGAGACAGGTAATCTTGATAATTTATTTAAGAGGATAAAGCTGATACCGCAGGTGAATTTTAATTTAATAGAGGAAGTGTTTGTGTATAAGTTTATTCCATCTAAGGAGAGAGCAGATTTAGAGAAATTATATAACAAGAAGAGATAGATGCCGAATTTTGTAAAATATATTTTATTACTGACATCGGCGTTATTGATACAGAAGACATTCATCTGGGTAATAGCAATATCAAGTTATAATATAACACCTGACTTAGTATTAATAGTATTGGTATATATATCGCTGAAGGAAGGGAAGATGTGGGGAATAACGGCAGGATTTATATCAGGATTTATAATAGATTTAATGTCAGGAACGTTTCTTGGATTACTTGCATTATCATATACGATAGCGTGTTTTATAGTTGGAAATTTTAAAAATGCAGAAGAGAGGAATCTGAGGAGTATGAATTTTATTTTAATAACAGGGCTTGCGGCAATGATAACGAATTCTTTATATTTCGAGATATTTTTTCAGTCAGCGGCATCAACGATGTCAGTAATTGAGGTTATGTATAAATACATAGTAACATCATCATTATATACTATGCTGATAAGTTTATTTTATTTGTTCAAGCCCCGAAAGAAACCATTACAAAATGCGTATTAAAAATTGAGTGACACAGCAAAAAAATACACGATAGTAGTAATTGTATTGGCGGTATTTATATCGCTGGGGATAAGACTGTATGATTTGCAGATAAAGAGTCAGAGCGAATATGGGATGAAATCTGAGAAGAACTCGATAAGGAGGATAGTAGAGATACCGCCGAGGGGATTAATGTATGACAGAAACGGAGTATTGCTTGTAGATAATGAGCCGTCATACGTACTGACGATGATACCGAAAAAATTTGACAGGAATAATCTTCAGGAGATAGCGAATCTAATAGAAGAAAATCCGGAAGAAATAGTAGCAATGCTAGATGAGCAGACAGGGACAAACAGATTTAATCCATTAAGGATAAAACGCGGAATAAGTTTTAAGGTAGTATCATATATAGAGGAAAACAGGGAGAGATTAGCAGGTGTAGATTATCAGGTTGAGTCAATGAGGAAATACAGGAGCAACGTAAGAGGTTCGCATATATTCGGATATACGAGAGAGATAAGTCAGACGCAGTTAGCGAGGGATACGGGAGGATATTATCAGCAGGGAGATATAATAGGTCAGACAGGTTTAGAGAAATTTTACGAGCCGAAATTAAGAGGAATAAAGGGGATAAAATTAGCGAGTGTAGATGTAAACGGAAAGATATTGGGACCGTATAATGATGGTAAGAATGATATACAGGCGATAAGCGGATCTGATTTGCATTTAACGATAGATGCGGAGTTGCAGGGATATGCTGAGAAATTATTAGGTGGAAGGCGTGGAGCGATAGTAGCAGTAGATCCAAGGAACGGGGAGGTTTTGTGTTTAGTATCGAAGCCGGATTTTGATCTGAGCATATTTTCGGGTTCAGGGAAAGAGAAGGAAATATCAGAGGTATTTAATAATCCGAGCAATCCGTTATTTAACAGGGTAATACAGACGAGATATCCGCCGGGTTCGACGTGGAAGATGATGATGGGAGCGGCAGGAGTAGGTTCAGGAAAGATAACAACGACTTCGACAATAGCATGCGGAGGGTCATATACATTCGGGAACAGGACATTTGAAGACCATGGAGCTTATGGGAATATAAGTCTTGCAAGGGCATTGGAAGTATCAGCGAATGTATTTTTTTATAAGTTAGGAGTAATGGTAGGGATAGATGATTATTATAAGTATGGAAAGGAATTCGGGTTTGGAACAAAGACAGGAATAGATTTACCAAATGAGACAAAGGGATTATTACCATCGCGGGAATATTTTGATAAGGTATATGGTGAGGGTAAATGGGGACAGGGTTTATTAGTAAGTCTTGGAATAGGACAGGGAGAATTAGGAGTAAGTCCGATACAGTTAGCGTGTTACACAGCAGCGATATCAATGGACGGGATGTATTATCAGCCGCATTTAGTAAGGAAGATAAAAAATCCTACAAACAATTATGAGGAGACACCTGAATATTATAAACGGCAGATAGATTTACCGAAGAATTTATTTGAGACATTGAAGAGGGGAATGTATTTAGTGGTAAACGGAAGCGGAACGGCGAAAAGAATCCGTTCATCGGAATATATATTGGCTGGAAAGACGGGGACAGCACAGACGACGAAGGGAAATAATCACTCATGGTTTGTAGGATTTGCGCCATATAATGACCCGCAGATAGCAGTATGTGTATTGGGAGAGAATCAGGGATGGGGTGCAGAATTTGCGGCGCCGATAGCGGCGGCGATAATGATAAGATATCTGAGCAATAACAGTTCAGATGTATATGAAGAAATGCAAAGCGGGGAGGTGATAAGGGATTGAGCAGGCAGAATGAATACAATACAGGATTTGATATACCGCTATTTATACTTACGATAGCGATATTAGCATTCGGAATAATAGCTATATACAGTGCGACATACGGTAATACGGGCGGGACAGAATATTATATGAAGCAAATGATATTTGCGATATTTGGTATAATATTTATGATAGGAATTTCATATATGCCGCCGAGGTATATTGGGGCAATATCTTATTATTTATATGGTTTTTCGATATTGCTATTGATAGCGGTACTGATATTCGGGAAGACGATAAACGGGAACAAGAGCTGGTTTTACATAGGTGGATATGGAATACAGCCATCTGAATTTGCAAAGCTGACAACATTACTTGCGGTGTCACATTTTATAAATCACGGAGAAGAGAAGAAAGACGTAAATGATATAAGAGTATTAATAAAGACGGTTTTGTTTATAGCAATTCCTGCGGCACTGATAAAATTACAGCACGATACGGGAACAATGATAGTATTTTTATCAATGATAATACCGATATTATGGGCATCGGGATTGAATACATTTTTTCTGTTTGGAATAATTACGCCGGTACTTTCAGTAATACTTGGATTTTTAAATCCGATATTTTTTTATGTGGGGTTATTATTGATAATAGTAGCTCTGATATTTTTTAAGAGAAATTTATTTGCATCAATAGCGGTATTTGCGATAAATCTGATTGCCGGGATGTCGGTGCAGTTTTTATTTTCAAAGCTTGCGCAATATCAGCAGGACAGAATAAATGCAGTATTTAATCCAGAGTTGGATCCGCTAAAGAGCGGATATAATGTAATACAATCGAAAGTTGCAATCGGTTCGGGAGGATTATTTGGAAAGGGGTATTTGCAGGGGAGTCAGACGCAGTTGAAGTTTATTCCGGAGCAGTGGACTGATTTTATATTTTGTATGATAGGTGAAGAATTCGGGTATATAGGAGCGATGTTATTAATCGGATTATATACTTTATTGATATTGAGAGTATTTTTCAACGGATTGAATTCAAGGAATGATTATATGAATTTAGTTTCGATAGGGATAGGCGGATTATTGTTATTTCATCTTTCGGTAAACGTAGGAATGACAATAGGAATAATGCCTGTAATAGGAATACCGTTGCCAATGGTAAGTTACGGGGTATCATCATTATTAACATTTTTAGCGATGATGGGATTAGTATTAAATACATACAGACACAGCAATACTTATATTTAAAAAAATGAAATATAAAAGAAAATTAGAAAAGATAATCAGTGGAAACGGAAGCAATGTAATAGTAGGTTTGGATCCGGATAAGGGTAAAATACCATTAATTTTTGGGAAGTATTCAAATCCGATATTAGCATTTAACAGAGCAATAATAGAGGCGACGAAAGGAGAATGTGCGGGATATAAACTGAACACGGCATTTTATGAGGCAGAGGGATTGGAGGGATGGAAAGCACTTGAAGAGACATTAAAACTGATACCGGAGAATATGATAAGGATATGTGATTCGAAGCGAGGTGATATAGGAAATTCATCGGAGGCATACGCAAGGGCATTTTTTGATAAGATGGATTTTGATGCAATAACCATAAGTCCATATATGGGGAGTGATTCAGTTGAGCCATTTTTGAGGAGGAAGGAGAAGTTTACATATATACTTGGTAATACATCAAATTCAGGAGCAGAAGATTTTCAAAAAATAAGAGTTGGTAAGAAATATTTATTTGAAATAGTAGTAGAGAGATTTATGGAGCTTGACAGGAATGATAATATAGGATTTGTATTCGGGGCAGAGAGAACTGATTATATAAGTAAATATACGAAGGCATATATAAATTTGCCATTGCTGATACCGGGAATAGGAGCACAGGGCGGGGATGCAGAGAAACTGATAACGAATATTCACAATAATTTATTTCTGGTAAATTCGAGCAGGGGAATAATCTATGCAGCAGACAGAAACTGTACAAAGAGAGAGTTTTATAGTGTTGTAAAAACAAAGGTTAAGGAATTGAATGAAATACTTAGTAAAAAAAATAATTTAGGTATTGATTTATAAGTTCATAATCTATATTTTTGAACAGTTCTTAAATATAATACTTCATAAAAAAGGAGAAGTTAATGAGCAAAAACAACATCCTAAGATTGCTTGTGTTGTTGATTGTATTTTCAGTTTACACAGGATTATCCGGATGCTCCAGCTCATTTGAACTTGGCAGTGAAGGGACCAAAGAAGACCTTAAGACTTATGCCAAAGGGAAGAAAGATGTTAATGCATACACAAATTCTTCGGAATTAGTAGCCACTAACACCTTAACATTAAAGCCTTCCCTTACTCAAGGTAATCTCGAGTCTCTATCAAGTACAATGGCTGGTTCTATAGCTTCATCGGAGTTGAATTTTTCGTCAACGAAAGATGAGTTAATGTACAAGGTGATCGAATACATAAACACACCTTATTTATACGGAGGAACATCAAAATCAGGAATTGATTGTTCCGCATTCGTCCAAACAGTAATGTATCAGGCACTCGGAGTATCACTACCGAGAACATCGCTTGAGCAGTCAATGGTTGGCGAAGACGTATCAAAGGAAGACCTTCAGTTCGGAGATTTACTGTTCTTTGACACAATGAGTAAAGGCAGAGTATCCCACGTAGGAATATACCTTGGTGACGGATATTTTGTTCACTCAGGTTCAAGGACAGGTGTGATAGTAGCTTCATTAGAAAGTGATTATTACACTTCGAAATTTCTGAAAGCGAAAAGAGTCCTGTTTTAGTTTATAGTATTCGCGCTTGGTTTTAAAATCCCGGTTTGTAAAAATAATCGGGATTTTTTTTTAGAAAAACGGAAATAGTGGAAATAAGTAAATTAAAATATTTATTTTATTTAACAAGGATACCAAATCTTGGTAATATAAGAATAAAAGCTTTACTGAATGCAAATCCAGATGCGGAGGGGATTTTTAATTTACCAAAAAGCAAGATAAGAAACATAGAGGGATTTGACAATGTATTATCGGAAGTGTTAATAACAACGGAGGCAAGATTTGAGGAATATGAAGAGGAGTTTAAAGAGATAATGGAAAAATGTGATAGGATAGGAATAAAAATAGCGGCTATAACAGATGAGGAGTATCCGGAGAATTTAAAGAGAATATATGATGCACCGGTGATAATATATTACAAGGGAAATTTATCGGAAAGGGACAAATATTCAATAGGAATAGTAGGGACGCGGATGCCCTCGGAATACGGTAGGGCTTCGTGTGTTTCGATAGTGAAGGAATTATCGGAATATGGCATACCGGTAATAAGCGGAATGGCAAAGGGAATAGATTCGATAGCACACAAGACGGCACTCAAAGGTGGTAATCTGACATACGCAGTGTTGGGTTCGGGACTGGATGTAATATATCCGCCTGAGAATAAGAGGTTATTTGAGGAGATAGCGGAGAAAGGTGCAGTAATTTCGGAATATGAGCCGGGAACGAATCCTGATAAAGGAAATTTTCCAAAGCGTAACCGAATAATAAGCGGAATATCAATAGGGTGTTTAATAGTAGAATCAGGGAATAAGGGAGGTTCATTGATAACGGCAAGTTATGCGCTTGACCAGAACAGGGAAGTATTTGCAATACCGGGTCAGATAGATTCGCGCAGGTCAGAAGGTACAAACAATCTTATAAAACGCGGACAGGCGAAACTGATAATGAATGCAGAAGATATAATAAGCGAGCTTGAATATCAGATGTCAGGGATTATAAAGAAAAGGGAGGAACAGAAGCCGGTTGAAATAAATGATTTGAATTTATTTGAGAGAAAGATATATGATGTACTTGGAGATGAGCCGATGTATATAGATGATATCAGCGAAAAAAGTGGATTGAGTATTTCAGATTGCCTTGTTAATTTACTGACAATGGAATTTAAGAACCATATAAGGCAATTGCCGGGAAAGAGGTTCACAAAGATATGAATTTAAGAAGAGAGATAATAGTGGAAGATGCAGTATTACATAAGAAGTTTTTTTGTGATACAGCGAAATGCAGGGGGGCATGTTGTACATTGAAGGGAACATTAGGTGCACCGGTAAAAGATGAAGAGATAGAAGTAATTGAAGAGATAATAGAAGAGGTCAGCAAAGACATACCGGAGAGGAGTATGGAAGTGATATTGAAGAGGGGATTCTGGGAGAAGAGCGGCAGAAATAAGTATATAAATACGGTAGGCGGAAATGAATGTGTTTTTGTATATATTGAAGAAGGGATTGCTAAGTGTGCATTTCAGAAAGCGTATAATGAAGGCAGGATAAAATTCAAGAAGCCGGTATCCTGTGAATTATATCCAATAAGGGTAAGCATAAGCGGAGATACAAATATATTGAAATATGATTATCTGAAGGAATGTGAGCCGGCGTTGATTAAAGGGATTGAAGAAGATACAACAGTAATAGAATTTGTAAAAGAAGCAGTGATAAGGGAATACGGAGAGAAAGTATATGATAAAATAACTGACGGAAAGAAAAATTAAATTTTAAAAAAATGTTAAAGACGACTCAAACTCAGAAAATGCTTCAGAGGGCAATGCCGATAATAGTCCAGAAGCAGAATATGTTGCTACTGCCAAATATGACACTCGAGCATATAATAAGGCAGGAGCTTGAGCAAAATCCTTTTCTGGAAGATGCAGATGATATAGTACAGGAAGGTGAGATTATAGAAGAAACAGAGATAACTGAGATATCAAAGGAAGAGAAAGCAGACAGTGAAGAGGAGTATGACATTTCAGATTTTGAGGATGAAGATTCAGAGGGATATAAGACACAAACAGGAGAAGAAGTGAGAGACAAGCGACAGGTAATGGAGAATGTATTGCAGATTCCAATAAGTGTGCGTGATAATTTGCTAACGCAGATATATTTATCAGATTTAAATGACAAGGAGAAATTTATCGGAGAGCGAATAATAGATTTGCTTGACGAAGACGGATATTTACGTGAGACAGATGAGGAGATAGCACATGAGATAAATGAATTAAAATCGGGAACGGAATTTGAGGATGAAGAAATAACAACTGCGGAAGTAACAAAGGTACATGATAAGATAAAGAGGTTAGACCCGATAGGGATATCATCGAGGGATTTGCAGGAATGTCTGCTAATACAGACAAGGGAGGCACAGATTCCGAAGGAATTTAAGAGTTTATGTATAACGATATTATCGAAGTATATGGAGGAGCTCAGACTAAAGAAATATGAGGTATTGATGAAGGATCTGAAATTAAATAATGAGGAAATAAAGAAAGTATTTGATTTTATATCGAAGTTAAATCCGAAACCCGGTAAGAGTAATGATCCGAATGTAATGGATTATATATATCCGGATTTTATAATAATAGAAGAGAATGGTGAATTGCGGGCAGAGTTGACAGATAAAAATTTTCCATCGTTAAGACTGAACACGGAATATTTAGGATTGGTGGAATCGGACAAGAAAGTGAACAAGGAGGCGAAAGAATTTATAAAGAGCAATTTTGAAAAGGCGAAATGGTTTATTGATGCAATAAAATCGAGGAGGGAAACTATGATGAAGGTAATGAATTACATACTTGAGAAGCAGAAGAGATTTTTTTTAGAAGCCGGGAAACATCTTGAGCCGATGTATGAGAAAGATGTAGCAGCAAGTATAGGAATGGATATATCAACGGTAAGCAGGACAGTAAGAGGTAAGTATGTACAGACAAGTTTCGGAATATATGAGCTGAAATCATTTTTCAGCAATGCATTGCATTCAGAAGAAGGCGATATATCGAGCAAGGAAGTGAAGGACAAGATAGCAGAGATAATCAGGAATGAGAATCCGGGAAATCCATTGACTGATGAGAATTTAGCAGAGGAATTAACAAAACATGGTTTCAAGATATCCCGCAGGACGGTAGCTAAATACAGGGAAAGTATGAAGATACCGAAAGCAAGGTTAAGAAGAAAATTATAGAAAAAAATATGAAAATAAAATCAACAACAGTAATAGGATTAATCAGAGACGGAAAGGCAGTGCTTGGCAGCGACGGTCAGGTAACTATGGGAAATACAGTAATGAAGCATACTGCAAGAAAGGTACGGAAGATATATAACGGGAAAGTACTTGCAGGATTTGCAGGAGCAACATCAGATGCATTTACGTTATTTGAGAGATTTGAGGGGAAGCTCGAGCAGTTCAAGGGCAATTTATTAAGAGCGGCAACAGAATTAGCAAAGGAATGGAGGACTGATAAATATTTACGCAAACTTGAGGCGCTATTGGCAGTAGTAAGCAGTGACAAGGCATTGATAATATCAGGTACGGGAGATGTAATAGAGCCAGATGACGGAATAGTAGCAATAGGTTCTGGAGGACAGTATGCATTGGTATCGGCGAGAATAATGCTGAAATATACGAAGCTGAGTGCAAGGGAGATAGTGGAAGAATCATTAAAGCAGGCAGCGGATATCTGCGTTTATACAAATTCAAATATAACAATAGAGGAGCTTGACTAATAAAATGGCAGAAGAAACAGATATAAAAAAAACAGGCAGGAAAAAAGACGGATTAAAATCGGTGATAAATCAGTTAACGCCGTCACAAATAGTAGAAGAGCTGAACAAGTATATAGTCGGACAGGATAACGCAAAGAAATCGGTAGCGATAGCATTGAGAAACCGCTGGAGGAGGCAGCAGGTAACAGGGAATCTGAGAGATGAGATAATGCCAAATAACATAATATTGATAGGACCGACGGGTGTTGGAAAGACAGAGATAGCGAGAAGGATTTCGAAGCTATCGAATGCACCATTTGTAAAAGTGGAAGCATCGAAATTTACTGAGGTAGGATATGTAGGCAGAGATGTAGAATCAATGATAAGGGAATTAACGGATTTATCAGTAAATATGGTAAAGGCAGAGCGTGCAAAGGAAGTACAGGGAAAAGCAGAAGAAAATGCAATAGAAAGGATACTTGATATTATAATACCGCCGGTAAAGAAATCGAAAAACGGTAATGTTCAGGAAGGAGCAGCATCGGCATCAGAAAAAACAGAGGCAATAAATACAGAGAAAGAAACAGAGGAAGCGAATAAAAGAACGCGTGAGAAATTCAGGAAGCAGTTAATTGAGAATAAGCTTGATGATAAAACTATTGAACTGGATCTGGTAAGTGACAGTTCGCCGATGTTGCAGGTACTCGGACCGATAGGAATGGATGAGATGGGAATGAACCTTGCCGATTTATTCAGTGGAATGATGCCAAAGAAACAGAAGAAGAGAAAGATGACAATAGCTGAGGCGAAGAAAGTACTGACACAGGAGGAATCACAGAAACTGATTGATATGGACAGGGTGATAAAGGAAGCGATAGACAGGGTTGAGAATTCAGGCATAGTGTTTATAGATGAGATAGATAAGGTAGCAGGGGACCATGGAAAAGGCGGAGGACCTGATGTATCGAGGGAGGGAGTACAAAGGGATTTATTGCCTATAGTAGAGGGTTCGACTGTTATAACGAAATACGGACCAGTAAAAACGGATCACATATTATTTATGGCGTCAGGAGCATTTTATGTATCGAAGCCGAGCGATCTGATACCGGAATTGCAGGGAAGATTTCCGATAAGGGTAGAGCTGAACAGTCTGACGGAAGAAGATTTTTATAAGATATTGACGATACCGGAGAATGCGTTGATAAAGCAATATAAGGCGCTTTTAAAATCAGAAGGAGTTGATATTACATTTAAAGATGAAGCAATAAGAGAGATAGCAAAAATAGCAACGGAAGTGAACGAACAGGTTGAGAATATCGGTGCGAGGAGATTGCATACCATACTTACTACGTTACTTGAGGATATATTATTTGATATACCTGATAAGATTGACAGTAAAGAAATTGAAATTGATAAGAAACTTGTCGAGAGTAAATTGAGTATAATAGTAAGAAACAGAGATTTGAGCAGATATATTTTATAATAAAAAAAATAACAGAAATGAAAAAAACATTATTATTATTTATTTTAATTTTATTTGCCGTTACCGGTGCAAATTCACAAAGCAAGACAGGAGAGAATTCTGACTTATACGGAGGCATAGGATACCAGATGGTATTTTTCACAAATACGGATGTCTGGAAAATTTATCCTATAATAGATGTGGATAACAGTTCATTTTTAACAGAGATAAATCCATATATAGGAGTAAGGATAAACAAATCAGTAGCGTTGGAGTTAACGCCTTCAGTAATGTTTAATAAAACATACAGCAAGAAAGGATATTATTTTACAAAAAACGGAGTAACGAATTTTTATGCTCCGCAGAATGTGAGATTAGTATCAATTCCAATTTCAGCGAGAGTGAAATATTATCCATTTGCGGCTGGCAGAACAAATGCTGAGTTTTTAAGCGGCTTATATACCGGAGCAGGAATAGGAGGAGCATGGATAAGTGAGAGTTATGATAACTGGATATATAAAGATGAGACATTGCAGAATACTGTTGGTTACGGAACATCTGATTACAATACATTCAGACCGTTAACGCAGATATTTGCAGGATATGACAGTTTTTCTAAAATCGGAGTAGGAGTTGAGATAGGTTACAGGATAATTCCTCTGGCAGTTGACAGGCAGGAGCCGGTAATAACATCAATAGCTCCGAATTTTAACAGTGTGTTTTTGAATGTAAAGGCGAGGTTTGGATTTTAGGTGATTTGTACTGATTCCCAGGCAGATGCCCGGGAATCAGTATTTAAAAAATGAATTATTTCAGGACTTCTCTAGAAATTACGATTTTCTGAATTTCACTTGTACCTTCATAAATTTCAGTAATTTTAGCATCTCTTAAGTATCTTTCAACAAGATATTCCCTGACGTAGCCATAACCGCCGTGAACCTGAATAGCTTCGAGAGCTGTATGAACGGCAGTTTTACTTGCGAAAAGTTTAGCCATAGCGGCTTCTTTAATATATTTTTCACCTGAATCCTTGAGGAGAGCGGCTTTATAAATAAGTAGCCTTGCGGCTTCAATATTAACAGCCATATCGGCAAGTTTGAATTGAATTGCCTGAAGATTAGCAATAGGAGCGCCAAAAGCTTTTCTTTCTTTTGAATATTTAACAGCGGCTTCGTAAGATGCCTGAGCAATGCCGAGTGCCTGAGCGGCAATACCAATTCTGCCACCGTTAAGAGTATCCATTGCAATTTTAAATCCCATACCTTCGCTTCCGAGTAAATTTTCTTTTGGGACTTTGCAATTATTAAGACCAATGGAACAGGTATCAGAGCTACGGATACCGAGTTTATCTTCTTTTTTCCCGACTTCGAAACCTTCAAAGTTTTTTTCGACGATGAATGTGGAGATACCTTTGTAACCTTTGCTCTTATCAGTAGATGCCTGCAATAAATAATAATCTGCTTTAGTACCATTGGTAATCCAGTTTTTAGTACCATTGATGTAATAGTAATCACCTTTTAGTTCTGCAGTAGATTTTTGTTCAGTAGCATCACTACCTGCTTCAGGTTCAGAAAGAGCGAAAGCGCCGAGTTTTTGTCCCATAGCAAGAGGTTTAAGGTATTTTTCTTTCTGAGCATCAGTTCCGTATTTCTGAAGACCGTGGCATACGAGAGAATTATTAACAGACATAATAACACCGACGGAAGCATCAACTTTAGAAATTTCTTTCATAGCGATGACGTAGCTAATGGTATCAAGACCAGCTCCGCCCCATTCGGGAGAAACCATCATTCCCATAAAACCGAGTTCGCCGAGTTTGGCGACAATATCAGAAGGGAATTCAGCGTTGATATCCCTTTCGACGGCAGAGGGAGCGATTTCATTTTTAGCAAAATCTCTTGCAGTTTGTTGAATATAAATATGTTCTTCAGTAAGTTTAAAATCCATTTTCGGAAAAAATTAAATTTTAAAAATTATTTGTTATAATCGTAGAAACCTTTGCCGCTTTTTCTACCGAGGTAACCGGCGGCAACCATTTTTTTGAGAAGCGGGCATGGACGGTATTTAGTATCACCCATTCCTCTGTAAAGAACATCCATTATGTATAAGCACACATCGAGTCCGATGAAATCGGCAAGAGTGAGAGGACCCATTGGGTGATTCATTCCGAGTTTCATAACATTATCAATAGCTTCGGGTTCAGCGACGCCTTCCATAACACAATACATAGCTTCGTTAAGCATAGGCATTAGAATTCTGTTTGAAATAAATCCGGGATAGTCCTGCACTTCGACCGGAATTTTATCAACTTTTTCAGCGAGTGATTTTACAATTTCATAAGTTTCCTGTGAAGTAGCGAGACCTCTGATAATTTCAACAAGTTTCATAATCGGTACGGGGTTCATAAAATGCATACCGATAACTTTATCTGCTCTTTTAGTAACAGCGGCAATTTCGGTTATGGAGATAGATGAAGTATTGGTAGCGAGAATAACATTTGGTTTGGTAACTTCATCGAGAGTTTTAAAAATTTGTTTTTTAACATCGAAATTTTCAGTTGCGGCTTCGACAACGAAGTCACAGCAGTTTGCATCCGGAAGGTGAGTAGAAAAAGATATTCTTGCAAGGATTTTATCTTTTTCTTCTTCTGTAATGGTGCCTTTTTTGATTTGTCTGTCAAGGTTATTGGTAATTGTAGTTAAGCCGCGGTCAATATATTCCTGCTTAACATCAATCATCATAACGTCGAAACCAAACTGAGCAAAAGTATGGGCGATACCATTGCCCATTGTTCCGGCGCCAATAACTGAGATTTTATTTATTTCCATATTATATATTATTATAATTAATTAATATTTTCAATAATCAAAGCACTTGCTTCGCCTCCGCCAATGCAAAGAGTAGCCAGTCCATATTTTGCATTTTGTCTTTTCAGAGAGTGAACGAGAGTTGTAAGGATTCTCGCACCGCTTGCACCGATTGGATGCCCGAGTGCAACAGCACCGCCGTGAATGTTAATTTTATTAATGTCGAGGTTTAATGTTTTGATAACAGAGAGTGCCTGTACTGCGAAAGCTTCGTTAATTTCGAATAAATCAATTTCGTCAATTTTTAATTTAGCTTTTTCGCAGACTTTCTGAATAGCGTAGGCAGGTGCAGTAGTGAACCATTCGGGTTTCTGGGCATGAGATGCCTGTGATATTATTTTAGCAAGTGGTTTTAAACCGAGTTCTTTCATTTTAGAACCGCTGATAATAACAAGAGCAGAGGCGCCGTCATTAATTTTAGAAGCATTGAAAGCAGTAACGGTTCCGTCTTTTTCAAAAGCGGGGTTAAGTTTCATTCCTTTTTCAATATTGCTTTTGCCGGGTTCTTCATCTTCGGATATAATCAGAGTTCCCTTTTTAGAAGAGACTTCAACCGGAACTATTTCATCTTTAAAAATACCGTTTTTGATAGCTTCATTGGTTTTGGTGTAACTATTTTTAGCAAATTCATCCTGTTCCTGACGGGAGATTTTTAATTCTCTTGAGCAGAGTTCAGCGGCATTACCCATGTGGAAATTATTATAAACGTCCCAGAGACCATCATTAATCATACCGTCAATAATTTTGCCGTTACCCATACGGTAACCAGAACGTGCTTTATCGAGGTAATAAGGTACATTGCTCATAGATTCCATACCGCCTGCAACAACGATATCTGCATCACCTGCAATAATTGCCTGAGCGGCAAGCATAACAGATTTAAGACCTGAGCCGCATACTTTATTTATGGTCATACACGGAACGCCTACGGGCAAACCTGCATAGATAGCTGCCTGACGTGCCGGTGCCTGTCCGATGCCAGCCGGCAGAACGCAACCCATAATAACTTCAGAGATGTCTTCGGGTTTAATACCTGCTTTGTTAACTGCCTCTTTAATAGCAATAGCGCCAAGCTGAGGAGCTGTTTTAGATGACAAACTGCCCTGAAAACTACCAATTGGAGTTCTGACTGCAGAGATGATAAATACTTCTTCCATTATAATAAATTAATTTTTAAAAAATCTTATTTAGAAGCGTTTTCGATAATGGTTAAGAACTGGTCAGGTTTAAGACTTGCTCCGCCAATAAGTCCGCCATTAATATCAGATTGGGAAAATAGTTCGGAAGCATTTTTATCGTTTACGCTACCACCATATAGAATTCTTATATTTTGAGCTACATCATCTCCATAGATATTGGAGATTGATTCACGGATTTTTTTATGCATTTGATTTGCCTGTTCAGGAGTAGCAGTTTTCCCGGTACCAATAGCCCAGACAGGTTCATAAGCGATAATTACTTTTGAAATATCTTCTTTTGAAATTTCTTTAAGGCAGAATGTAATTTGTTCATCAACAACTTTTTCATGAATACCTTCTTCCCTTTGTTCGAGAGTTTCACCGACGCAGAGTATAGGTATAAGACCTGCTGACAGGGCTTTTTTAACTTTAAGATTTATAATGTGGTCAGTTTCATGAAAATACTGTCTTCTTTCACTATGTCCGAGAATTACAAATTCACAGCCGGCAGAGATTAGCATAGTAGCGGAAATTTCGCCAGTAAAAGCACCATCATCTTTGAAATACATATTCTGAGCGCCTAATTTAATACCGGTATTTTTAATCAAGTCATAAATTTTAGAAACAGAAATAAAGGGTGGGCAAATAAGGACGTCTGACTTATTTAAAAAATCTTTATTTAAGCCATCTGAAATTGATTTAGCGAGTTCAACAGATGAATTCAAATCTTTATTCATTTTCCAGTT
>Ga0073934_10005400_pt1 | contig 19838 bp, 23 predicted proteins | sample LarsenN4metaG_FD_76834 | JGI IMG/M metagenome (GOLD analysis project Ga0073934, IMG submission 76834) | Hot spring sediment bacterial and archeal communities from British Columbia, Canada, to study Microbial Dark Matter (Phase II) - Larsen... ... | reverse complement strand
GATGTCGGGGGTCTTGCCGGGGGCCAGGAACCGCGCGAAGGGGAGGTTCCGCTGGATCACGTCCACGTCCGTGAGGGTGAGGCAGTAGGCCACGCAGGAATCGGCAGCCGAGCCCCGGCCCGTGGCGCGGATGCCCTGCCGGCGGGCCCAGCGGACGATCTCCCAGCACATGAGAAAGTAGTCGGCATAGCCGAGCTCTGTGATGATCCTGAGCTCGTGCTCGATGCGGGCGATGATCCTCTGTGATGCCGTGTGGGCACGCATTGGCGGAACTGTGCCCTCCGCACCCACGCAGCCATACCGGGCGCGGGCGCCATTGTAGACGAGGTGGCGCAGATACGCCGCCGCGTCGGTGTGGCCGTGAGGCAGGGGGTAGGCGGGAGTGACATCCTCCCTGCCGGGAAGAGCGGGCTCGCAGGATTCGGCGATGCGCAGGGTGTTCACAACCGCATCGGGCCGCCATGCGAAGAGATCCGCCATCTGCCGGGCGGACTTCAGGCGCCTCTCGGAGTTGAGCGGCTTGTCGGGGTGTGGCGCCTCGCGCGTGGTCTTGGTGGCGATGCACCGCAGGATCTCGTGGGCGGGATAGTCTTCCGGGACTGCATAGTGGACGTTGTTGGTGGCCACGACACCCACGCCGACGTGGTCCGCGAGCCGGGCCAGTTCGCGGTTCACGCGGTGACAGTGCGGGGTGAAGTCCTCCTGGAGCTCGATGTGGAAGCTGTCCCGGCCAAAGACGTCGCGGAGCGTCTCCGCCGTGCGGAGGGCCTCCGCATAGTTGTGGGTCCGAATCAGCCAGGGCAGGACTCCCCTGCGGCAGCCGGAGAGGCAGAGAAGGCCGTGCGCGGGCACGGGGGCGCGGGCGTCCGGGGGTGCATCCGTGCGGCCGCCATCCGGTGCGGGCACGGCCCAGCCCTCGATTCCCAGGGCGGACCAGGGCAGGCGGGGGGTGAGCCGGCCGCCGTGGGAGTAGGCGCGCGAGATGAGGGCGCACAGGCTGGCATGGCCCTGTCGATTCCGCGCGAGGAGCGTCAGGTGGGTGCCGTCCTCCATGGTGAGCTCGGCGCCCAGGATCGGCTGGATGCCATAGGCCTGGCAGAGGGAGGTGAACTTGACGGCGGCGCAGACGTTGTTGTGGTCTGTCAGCGCCAGTGCCGGGATTTCCAGCTCGCGGGCGCGGCGGACGAGGGCTTCCAGGCCGCTCCCTCCGTCCAGGAAGCTCCAGGGGCTGTGCATATGCAGTTCAGCGTACACTGGGTGCATGGCCGGATCAAGACGCCTGCCGGCAACCCATTGGGGTTCCCGGCAGGCTTTTCGCGATGGCGGATTCTGGCACGAACGAACCCGGTCCCGCCTTCGCGGGCACGGGTGAGCCGCCGTGTGCGTGCTTCAACGGCTTTCCGGTTTTGAGGAGGAGCGGCGAGCAGTGCTGTCGAAGGGTGATGCGCCCGTGCGCACTCCCGCCCGTCGGAGGAACCCGTCCATGCGCGCCCGCCTGCTCCCTGCCGTCCTTCTGCTGGCTGCCGCCCTGCTCCGGGCCCCGGCCCAGACCCCCACCGCCTCCCCAAACGTCCGGACCGGAACCCTGGCCGCCATCGACAAGGAGGCCGCCACCCTCACCGTGAAGACCAGGACCGGCGCCGAGACGCCCTACCGGATCACCGAGAAGACCCGAATCCTGCGCGAGAAGAAGACCGCAGCGCTGGACGCCTTCAAGCCCGGGGATGCCGTCGTCGTCCGGTTCCGAAAGAGCAGCGTGGGGCCGCCCACCCTCTACGACCTGGCCGACAAGCAGAGCTGGGAGTGGCTCAGCCGCATCCGCCGGGAGACCACCCAGGTCGCCATCCGAGAGATCACCGAGGACTATCTGCAGGCGGCTGAAGGGACGGATCAGGCCGCCATCGAGTACCGCATCACCGGCAAGACCGCCTGGTCCCGGGAGGGCCGGCCCGCCTCCCCGGGGGACTTCAAGGCGGGGGAGCGGGTGCACGTCGTCCCGCGGCTGCTCCCCGGAGGCGGCCTCATGGCCGTCGCCGTCTCGGACACCCCGGATTCCGCCGCGAAGCTCAAGGAGCGCTCCAAGGCCTATGTCAGCGGCAGTGTGAAGGCGATCAGCGTCGAGAGGCGGGAGCTGAGCCTCCACACCCTGGCCGGCGATTCCCGGGACCTGCCCATTGCCAGCGACTGCGTGGTGCGCCGGGATTCTCGGGACGTGCCGCTCTCGGCGGTGAAGCCCGGCCAGAGCGTCACCGTCCGGCTGGCCCGGAACGAGGAGGGGGAGCAGTCCGCCACGCGCATCACCATCAAGACCCGCCGCGAATCCCGCAGGCGCAGCCCCGCTCCTGCCAAACCCGCCCCCGTCCCCAAGAAGCCCCAGGCAGTCCGGTAGAGCCGGCAGGCGTTCCCGTGGAGGAAGGGCCGTCCAGTCGAACACAGGACGACCGGCCGCGCCTGTCAGCAGCACTTGCTTGCCCTGCAAACACGAAGCCGGCAGGCGGGAAACTCTCCGCCTGCCGGCCTGCCGCTATTCACATTTGACCGCCCGCCATACTGGCCGGGCGGGTTCTCTATTCAGTTGTGATTCGGCCGGGGAGAGCCGGGACAGCCGTGGCCCCGTCCCTGCCCGGCACGGTCTTGCACTCCCGATTCTCGGCAGCTTCCCGCGGGCTCCTCAGGTCAGGCCCGGGCGTCCTGCGCCTGTCTCTGCCTGGTCCGGCTTCCGGCACTGTTCCACCGCCGCGCATACTGCTTGACATATTGCCCCCCCCATGATATGCTGGAGCACACTGCATCCACGGCTCCTCCCGCCGGCTTCGTGAAAGGAGGGTCGAATGAGACGCTGGTCAGCGTTCCTCGTCGCGGCATCCGTCGTCCTGCTCGGATGCATGGTGCTCCAGCATCGCGCCTCGGGGCCGGCATATGCAACGACCTACTGCAGCCGGTGTACGAGCAGCTATGGCGGAGGACCGTATCTGCCCCTCGGCACGCAGTACGTTCTCTGCTGCATCGATTTCGACGGCCAGCCTCCTCCCCACTGCTGCACCACCGAACGCCAGGAGCGGCGGGAATACGAGGCCGACGGGATCACGCCGATCGGGATCGTGTACAAGTACTATTGTCCGGCAGCGGTTCCGACCTCGACCCAGTGCTCCAACCAGGGGTGCAGCTAAGGCCATGGCGCCTGCTGTGAAGTGGTCAGCCCTTGCCGCCGCCGCGCTCCTGGTGGTCGGATTGACGGCCATCCGACAACGGGGTGAAGAGGACAGGCCAATCTCCACCACGGGGCAGGACGTGCCGGATCCCGCCACGGCTGGGGATCCCGATGCCGCCATGGAGCACGCCCGACACCTCCTGGCACGCTATCGCGCAGCCGGATGGAACTCGGACTTCCGGGCCATTCCGTTGCGCGAATGGCAGCTTCCCGACCGGCACCTGGCCGAGAATCCGGAGATGCGCGGAGACATGGGCAGCTCGTACGTCGTGCCTGACCCCGTCCGCTCGCCGCACATGAGGGAGGTTGCGTTCTACACCGATCTGTATGCACGGCGAAACATCTCCCGGTACAAGGGCGACCGTGCCCGCTCCAGACCCGCCGGCTTCTACATCGTCGCGTTTCGGAACGGCGACGTCAAGAAGGTCTCGGTCTATGACGTCCGGCTGGCGGCCACCCCCCGGGGCCTTGAGCCCGTCTTTCCCGGCATGGCCGCGTACGATCCTGGCGCGCCGCGCCTCCCCTGGGTCGAGATCGCCCGATAGGCCGTCCCTTCAGGCCCGGGCGTCCTGCACCTGGACCTCCAGGCTTGGAGCATAGACGCGCGTAATTCCGTCCGACCCCGCAGCGGTGAACCGGAACACCAGCGTGTAGAACCCCGCCGTCAGGCCCGCGGTGTCCAGATTCAGCCAGGCCCGGGGATTCGCCACGGCACCCGAGTCGTAGCCGGTCACCGGAATCCCGCTGAACCCGGCCACCACCGCTCCGTCGGAATGATAGAGCGTGCAGCTCGGCGCGGGGCTGGCCTGAATCGCCAGGGTGCCGCTCTGGGCCGCCGCCTGCCCATACACCGGCCGCTTCTCCCCGCTCCGCATCCTCACAAACCCATCCGGCATGGATCACCTCGCTTCGACTGCCAACAGGCCAAGCACATGGCCTGTGGAGAGGGCACGAATGCCGCCATGAGCCCCGTCGCGGCCGGGCCGGGCAGGCGCTATGCCTCTCCGCCTCGCCGGGACACGGGGTCGCCCGATTCCGTCCGGACGGCCGCATCCCCCCGGCCGAACCGCGGGATTCCCTCTCCCGACGCGGCCGCCGTCGTGACATGAAGCTGGGTGCCGAACACAACCCCGTCATCCGGCAGGTACCCGTCGGGCAGATAGCCCGCCGGCAGATAGAGCCTGGGATAGTACACGGAACCTCCTCCGCCAGGCCGTTCAGCTGCACATCCCCGCAAATCGGAACCTCAACCGTCCGCTGGCACGCCGCGCACCGCCAAGACTGGCTTCGGCGGCTTGCTGGGCAGGGAATCGCGGGGCGTGGTGAAGCTGGAAACGGGCACTGGCCCATCATTGCGGTCGGCAGGTGTTGAGCCCACCCGCTCAGCGGATGGCGGCCCGCCACGATCCGTCAGGAGAACAACCACCACGGGCTGAACCCCGTGGCGATGGACGGCAAACCCGGCTCCGCGGGCTCGTCCATCCGGCTTCAGCCGGGTTCGCCCCGACGGCCCCGCGGTTCGACGCGGGGGCGGATGGGCTTTCGCCGGCCGACGCACCGCGAACCCACCCGTCCTTGATCGCCGCTGCCTACACGGTGCCGATCGTGACGCTGGTGCGATTCCCGGTGGAATCATGCACCACCGTCAGCGCGGTCGTCGTCCCGTCCTTCCGCTTGAAGACAACTGTGCCGCTCGTCTCCGCAGCCAGGCCCAAGAGCACCGCCTCCATCAGCCGCATGGCCTGCCGGAACGTGATGCCCGGCTCGATCCCGTTCGCCCGGTCCAGAAGGGCGTCGGCCACGGAGTCCCGCTCCCCCGCAGAGAGCCCGTAGCCCGCCTTGTCGTTGTTCGTCCCCACAGTCACCTGGCCGGAAGACAGGGCCATCTGGTTGGCTCCCGTCCCGCTCTGCACCTTCACCGCATTGCTGGCATCCACGGTCGGCAATCCGCCCGACGCGCCGGCGCTGGCGTTGGGGAGTGCCGAAAGGCCCAGCCGCGTGGCATCCTGATAGTCCACTCCGTCCAGCTCGATCTCGATGAGCACGGGTGCCATGTTCGTCGCGCCCCTGAGCATCATCACTACGGAGGCCGCGCCCGGGGCCAGCGCCGCGTCCGGCACGCCCAGTTCGTAGACCCCCGGCATGCTCGCCGCGGAGACCTCCTTGAATCCGCCACTGGTCCACGCGCCCACTGTGGCCGTGGCCAGCGTCACAGCCGCGGGGGACGAATCTCCCTCCCGCAGGTAGTGCCAGGCCAGCCCGGCGGAGTTGTAGGCCAGGCCCGTCAGGCCCGCCCCGTCCGTGCGGGACGAGTCCTGCACGAAGATGCGCAAGAGCTTGCCGGTTGTGCCCCGCTTCAGCTTCAGCTTCATCCCCGATGGCCTCCCTCCAGGTCGTGCACGCCGCCGGCAAGTCCCGCGGGCCGGAGCCGGCTCAGGTCCGCGGCCCGGAAGTCGTCCACGTGGACCCCGGTGGTGTTGCTCCCCGCGGCATTGGAGAAGTCGCGGAGCCCGGCGCGGCCCGTGGAGGTGTGCGTGTCGTCCGTGGAGCTGATCCGCTCCACGCCGTCCACGTGCAGCTTCTTGGCGCCCGATCGAATCTCCAGACGCACGCTGTGGGTCTCTCCCGCGGAGGGAGGCGTGCCGGGCGCCCAGCTTCCCAGCAGGGTGACGGTGCCGGAGACGACCTTGTGCAGCTCCCAGGTGCCAGCACTGCTGTTGCAGCGGGCGAAGTAGGCCGAATTGGCCCCTGTGGCCACGCGCCCCGCAGGCCCCAGGAGCTGGGACGCCGTGGCAAAGTAGAGGCTGCACTCCACGTCGTACTCATTTCCGGCGGGTGCGTCGCTCAAGTAAAAGAGCACCAGCCCGGTGTTTGTTCCGCCCAGCCGGCAGCGGTTCGCGTCGCTGATGACGAGCGACGCGCTCGCGCCAGCGCTGGCGTGCCTGGTCCACGTTCCTCCCCGGCCGGTGGGCGTGTGGGAGGAGAGGCTCGTTCCAGCCGTGTCGGTGAACTGATCGTCGCAGAAGAGTGCCATGGGCGATGCTCCGTCGAGAGGGATGGAGCAGTGGAGCGCTGTGCGGGCCGGCCTGGCACTCCATTGCTCCGCTGTTCCATTACCGCGCCTTCGCATTCAGCATCCGCTCGTCGAAACCGGCCTGCAGCAGCCGGCCGATTCCCCGCACGGCCGCCCGGAGCGTGCCGGCCGAATCCAGAAACGCCGCGTCGATCCCGCGGGCCTCCAGGCGCGCCCGGAGGGCCGCCCGCGCGGCAGGCGGAATCGCCTCGTCCAGCCCAGCCTCGGGGAGGGCGTCCAACGCCGCGTCTGCCAGGAGGGGGGCATGGTCCTCCGCGTCCACCGCGACCAGCGCCCAGCCCCGTGCGGGCCTGCCCTCGGCGTCCACCGGAATCTCGGCGGCCGCCCAGCTCACCCTGTGCCGGGCCACCGCCGGCGCGTGCTCCACTCCGAACTCCTCGCTGGGACGCGCGATCATCCGGCACACATAGAATCGCACCATGTCCTCCTCCCGCCGCACCGGCCTATCGGAGTCTGTCCACCGCCTGCGACAGCGCGCGCCACTCCGCGGACAGGCGCGGGAATGCCCGTGCCACAGCGGGGTCCTCCCGCAGCCGCCTGACTGCCTGGCGGACCCGGGGGTCGGCCAGCAGCGCCCGCACGTCCTCCTGCAGCACAGAATAGGCCCCGAGCAGCTCCGGAATCGCCCGCAGGCGCCTCCACACCCGGCTCATCTCCCCCCTCCCGTCCATGCCAGAACAGCGTAGCGAATGACGGCCGTCGCGCCCACGAGGCCCACCAGCCAGACGACCGCCGACTTGAACCCCTGCAGCTCCGCCACCTGGTCCCGGAGCTCGTTCTGGTCCTCCTGCATCCGCACAAGCGGCTCCACAGCCTGGCTGAGCCGGGCCACCTGCAATGCCAGCTCCTGCACGCACTCCCGAAGCCGGGCGATCTCGCTTCTCTCCTGCACAGTCATGCGTTCCTCGCCATTCGTGGACCAACAGAGCAATGGAGTGCCGGCCAGTTCTGTCAGAGCACCGCCACTTCAACGCTCCTTCACTCCACCACTTCCCGCCTTTCAGCTGGGCTCCGACGCACTGCGCGGGGCAAAGAGCCCGTCCTCCGTCGCGCCCTCGGCGATGGCCGCAACGTGGGTCCCCAGCGGCCCGGCCAGGGGCGCGCCGCGGATATACCACCGGCTGGAATCGCTGCGGATCACCCGGTCGCCATCCTGCAGGGACGTGGCGGGCATCAGCCACAGGGCCAGCAGAGGCTTATGGCTCCATGTCTCCAGCTCCAGCCGAGCGTGGGTGCTCAGCGGCTCGAATGTGGCCGGCACTCCGGAGGCGATCGTCGTCCAGGCGCCGCTGATCTTCCGCTCCACATTCACGTACTCCAGAAGAATCAGGCCCGTGTGCGCCGTGCCCGGCAGAGTGCCCAGGGGGCCCGGAACCTGCCCGCCGGGATTCGGGTCGTCGGGCGGAGGCGGTATGGCCATTCAGTCCCTCCCATCTTCCTGCGGATTCCCTCCGCCGCGCGCCAGTGGCAGGCGGCCCGGAATCACCATCCTGTCATCGTGCCGCCGTCGCCCAGGGAGAAGGGCGCCTCCCGCGCCGGCGCGTTGAACGCCGCGCTTCCCGCCGCGCCCCGCAGCACCGTGGCCGACTGGCGCAGCTGCCAGGCACGCTGGCGATAGTCATGCGCCAGGGTGCTCTGCCGGATGCTGACGGCTTGGGAGGCGAACTCCGCGGCCTTGGATTCGAGCACCTCGGCGGCAGCCAGGCGCGCGTCTCCGCCGTTCTGCGCCAGCAGAAACGCAATCTCCTCGTCCGTGCGCGTCCGGTTTCCGCCCGTCCTGTTCAGCCCCTCCGGGTCGGTGTCGCCCGCGTAGAGGCGGGTCTGCCCCACGGCCGTGCTCAGGTCGTAGGTGAAGGCAATGCCCCGCATCGCTGTCCTCCCAGAGTCCGGCCGCCTGGCGGCGGCACAAATGCCACTGCCAGGCGGCCGGACTCTCCCTTAGAGAAGTTTAAGTCTGACTTAAGGCGGCCCTAAGCCCGCTCCGCTATGCTCTTCCGAAGAGCCGGGGCCCGGACCGAGGCCCCGGCACCGCGCGTGTCTTGCGGCCGCCACGCGCCGGCCCCTGCGCGCGCCATCCCTTCATCGGAGGCTGCCTTGCGAAATCCTCGTCGTCTCTTTCTCCTGGGCCTCATCCTCCTGGGAGCCGTCGTGCCGCGCCATGGCTTCGCCCAGGGATGAATCCTGGCAAGACAGAATGCGCCCGTGCTCGGCGCACAGCGAACACCCTACCTCAGAGCCGGCGAATGGCAGCTCGGAACGAGCCTGCGCTGGCTCGACTCCTACCGGCACTTCGCCGGAACCGTGGAGCAGACCCAGCGGGCGGACCGCAAGAACAACGTGGTCAACCGCCAGCGCATCTGGGACGTCTCCGGCACCTACGCGCTGAACCAGCAGTGCAGTCTCACCCTCAGCGTGCCGGTTCTCCTCCACGGCAGCTGGTCGATCCCCCTGCCCATAAACCCAGCACCCGGACCCCGCTACCGGCAGGATTCCTCCGGCCTGGGCGACATCACGCTGACAGCCCGCTACTGGCTCCTCAGCTGCAGGAAGCACACGCGGGAGAACATCGGCGTCGGCCTGGGAATCAAGGCACCCACGGGCGATCCCCACGTGGAGGACGACTTCCCAGACATCGACGGGAAGAACCTCCGCAAGCGCGCCGTGGACCAGTCGATCCAGCCAGGCGACGGAGGCTGGGGAATCGTGTTCGACATCCAGACCTTCAAGATCATCGGCACGACCACCTGGTTCTTCTCCGGCACCTACCTGGCCAACCCCAAGGACGTCAACGGCACGCCGTCCATCGTCAGCGTCCTCCGAAACGGAGTGCTGGCCCCGGCCGATGAGTACCGCCGCTACAACTCCGTGCCCGACCAGTATGTGGTGCGCGCGGGCATGGCCTTCCCCCTGGAGTTCGCAGAGGGCTGGTCCATGAGTCTCGCCTGGCGCGCGGAGGGCGTCCCGCGCAACGACGTGTTCGGCTCCAGCAATGGATTCCGAAGGCCAGGATACGCCACCTTCGTGGAGCCGGGGCTCATCTATTCCCGCGGGTCCGAAGTCTGGAGCCTCACGACCCCGGTGACGCTCCTCCGCAACCGAATCGAGGACTCCAAGGGCCGGGAGGGGGACGCCACCTTCGCCGACTACTTCCTCCTCTTCGGCTACCAGAAGCGATTCGGCCGGTAGCCTGCCAAGCATGCGGGTGTGGCCGCTCGCCACACCCGCATGCCCACACACCTGCCCCCTCACCCGCCATCCATCCACTCGCTCCAGATGACGTGCCTGCGCCACGGCGGCTTCTCGTCCGGCCGGTAGGGCGAAACCACCCGGGCCCTGTTCGGCACTGTGGTGGAGACCTCCATGAACCACAGCGACAGCGAACGGACATCGGAGCTGTAGGGGCGCCCGCCCCCGAGCTGGGGCAGCCAGTTCCACGCCACTTCCGCCGTGTCGAACACAATCACCCTCCCACTGCTGGACATCAGCTCCCACTTTCCCGTCCACGGATTCACCACCGCCACCGCCGCAAACTCTGCCGCCATTCCAGCCTCCCGGTGCATTCAGCAGACCCCGGCCAGGTCCACCACGTGCCCGAACCGCGCGTTCAGCGCGTCCACCGCCAGGCTCAGCCGCGCCTGCCTGACGGGCTCCCACAACAGTGCCGTCCATGAATCAGGATTTGGCAGCGCATGGCCGTCTAAGTAGGCAGAGTGGTGGAGTGCCGAAGCTCTGGGCCGGCAGTCACCCCAGTGCCGCCACACGCCACCACTCCGTTTCCTTACGCGGTCGCGTTGGTGATGAGATAGCCGCCCAGGGCCAGCCCCGAGCCGTCCACGGCGATCAGCCGCCAGTCGCGCAGGAAGGAGACCTCGATCATGGTGCCCTTCCGCTTCTCCTCCCGCCACCGCCGCACCGCGTAGCCCCGCGCCCCGGTGGCGTCGTCGGGAGCCTCGAAAGTGTATCCCAGGCTCACCGAGCGCGGCGTGGGATTCGGATTCCGATAGAAGAGCAGAGCCAGCGACGTGGCGTCGTCCGCCTGCCACACATTGGCGCCGCTGTAGGCCGCCCCTTCCGCCGCCGTGTTCTTCTGCGCCGCGCCCTCGATGACAGTCATCCCCCGCAGCACCTTGGGAAGCCCGCTCATGGTCAGTGCGTCCTGGTGAACATACTTCACCAGCTCCTTCACCTCGGGATGGTCGGCCAGCACCCGGGCGGTGTCCACGCTCAGCAGCAGCGTGTTGGCCTCCCGCGCCACGCCCTTGATGACCGCCAGCTTGCCGTTCTTGATGTCCGTGAAGGGCTTGGAGTTCACGGAGGCGTACTGCGCCCAGCTCGTCCCCGTGCCTCCACCGGTGAGCGCCACCTTGTTGCCCGTCGCGTAGCTGGCCCGCTTGCAGGCAATGGCCGCCACGGAGATCTCGTTGTCCAGCATCAGCCGCTCGGTGAGCTGGACCGTCGGGTCCGTGTCGGGCTGGAGCGGATTGTCCGCCGCGGCAGCCTCCGCGTCAGTCACCAGCCCCCGGTAGCTGTACTCCTCGGCGAAGTACGTGGCCGTGGAGACGCTGAAGTCGATCTCGGCGGCCTCGGTCCCCGGCCTTCGCAGCGACGCCAGCGCGCCGCTCCCGGAGGCGGGCGACGGGCTCAGGAAGTCCTCCTTCCGATACAGGAAGTACTTGTCGCTTCGCTTCGCGGCCGGCACGACGGGGAACACCTGGTCGGCCACATAGGTCTGATTCCGGTACATGACGCTGATCTGGGTCAGCGCCTGGTCGATGTGCACCTGTGCCACTGCGGGCATGCATGCCTCCTTCACACAGACAAGACAAAGGGCGCCCCTCCGGACGCCCTCATTCAGCCGAGATCCCGCCCCCGCCCTCCAGGCCTAGACTTCTGCGACTGCTCCTCCCCCTTGGCCAACGGTTCTGGCCAGGCGCTCCCGCCACGCGCATTCCCCCGCGGCGGGGCTGCCAGCCGTCGCCAAAGCACCACCCGCCGCCCGCCCAGTGGCGCCTGCGCCCTCAGCACCCGTTGCGCCAGCCAGCGGCCGCTTCAGTTCCAGGCAGCAGACCGACAAGACAGGGGCAACGGGGATTCGAGGTGTCCAGACGGCGCCCGTCGGAGGGTTGCCGGAGGTCGCGGCACATCATCCCCGCGTGCTCTTTCCGGCCCTCAGTGGCGGGGTTCACATCCGACAGGATATGCACCGCCTGGACACCTCCCGGAGCCTACTCAGCATCGGATCCCCTGACCGCACCAGAAGCCCCCGATCCCTTTCCGCACCGGTTGTACGGCGGCCTGGAGCCGGTGCGTCGGCTCGGTCAGCCGGACAAACCCGATTGTATCACAATACCGCAGGCGGGAACAGAGCGCTCTTCCGTGCAAGAGTCCCGGGAACAGCCCGGCCGTTAACCGTCAGGGGCCGGGCGCCGGGCTGCCAATCTTCGCGAAGTCCGCGCGCTAGGCGCCAATGTAGACGCTGGGCTGAAGCAGGACGTCCACCAGCAGGCCCGCCGTGCTGGCCGCACCGGATAATGCGATCCCCACGATCTGGCGCGCGTTCGTGCCGGTGGCCGGGGCCACCGCCTTGATCTGTCCGCTTGAGTTGGCGATCGCCACGAAGTCGCCGGAGGCGATCGGGGCCGAGCCGTCCGTCTGAATCTGGGCGATCCCCGCCACCTGGACGGCCACCGCATTGGTCCCGGACCCGCCCGCCACGGGCTCCTGCACCACCCCCACGAACTTCGTGGCCAGCGCGCCGCCCGGAAGCGCCACGTTCCCCGCGTTCGTCCCCGAAGCCACCACGCACACGCCGGCACCCGCGATGGCTGTATCCGCCGCGAACGACTTCACCAGCAGAGGTGTCTGCCTTGCCATGTCATCCTCCCCTTCAGATGAAACGCGGAGCAAGGGAGCGGTGGAGCGCTGGCGGCTCTTGCCATCACTCCCTCACTCCGCCCCGCCTACGCTCCCACGGCCTCCTCGCGCGCGGCCCGGGCCAGACCGGGATTCGCCGCGCTCACCTGTGCGAAGGCCGCCAGGTAAGGGATTCCCTCCCGGCGGGCGGCGTCGCGCGCCAGCGCAATGAGCCGGTCGGAAGCCCCGGCTCCCGCCAAGGCATCTCCCGGCACCGCCTCGCCCATGGGTGCCACGGGGCCGTTCGCCTCCAGAAACCGGGTGAAGAGCGCCCCCACCGGCACTTCCGTGCCGCCAAAGTGTGTGACGTTTGTCAAACCGAATCCCAGCAGCGCCCGGGCCAGATCCTGCGCCTCCTCCGTCGCCCGCAGCAGCCCCCGCCGCTTCAGACCCTCCACCTCCTGATCCACCTGCCGCGCCCGCAGCGCCTCCAGCTCCCTCCAGCCCGCCGCAAATCGGGCTTCTTCCGAATCCCCGGCGCCCAGCGCCGTCCGAATGTGCTGAATCAGCCCCTCCGCAAACTGCCGCACCCCGCTCATGTCGCCTCCTGTCCCCCAGCCCCACCAACGGCCATGAGCCGGCGACGGACCCCGCATTCCCTCCGTCGGCCGCCCATCCTTGTTCGTTCCTCCCGCCAGCTCCGCATGAAACAGCACCGGCCCTTCGCCGAAAACCCGCGCCGCTGGCACGCGCGGCCTGCACACGAACGACGTCTCCACCAGCCGGCGGCCCGCCGTGTCCAGCGCCACGGAAAGCGCCCTCGCGCCCGCCCGCTGCGCCAGCCGCCATGCCTCCGCCGGCTGGCGCAGCGTGCCCCACAGCCGCCCCCCCGCCGCCCGGACGCGGGTCACCACCCCCAGGGCGCCGTCAAACGGGGATTCACGCAGATGCTCGATCTTCACGGGAACCTCCCCCGGAGTGTTGGCGGCGATCTCCGCCAGGTCATCCTCCGTGATCGTCACGCCGCGGTCGGGATAGTCGCCCGCCTCCAACAGCAGGCACTCCCGCTCCACGAACTCCTCCTCCCCACGCATCCCGCCCATCTCTCCACCTCGTGAAATGCGGGTGTCCGGCGTCCGCCGCGCGCGCTCGGCAGGGAGCGGAGCCCCCGCTGCAGAACACCCACCGCCGAACACCGAACACCCGTCCTCGGAGGGACTTATGAATCTCCTGGTTGTCGGCGGCTCCGGATACGTGGGCCGCCTCGTCCTGCCCCATCTGGGGTCGCGATTCACCCTCCGAATCTATGATCGAAACCCGCCTCCCGCCCTGCCAGGGTCCCCGGAATCCCCGGCAAGCCCCGATTCCCCGCCGGCCCCCCAGCCTGTCAGGCGGCCGCTCCGCGTGGCCCTCCTCCACCGGCGCCACGAGCCGCAAGACGAGCGCCTGGCACGCGTCCTGGAGGAGCGCCTGGCCGCCCGCGGCTGCCAGATCCAGCAGGACACCATCGGCGTCATCGGCGTGGAGTGGGCCTTGGAGAAGGAGCGCATCCTGCGCACCGCCGACGCCGTCATCCTCCTCCTCTCGGACGCCGGCCTGCGCAGCGAGCTCCTCCGCTACGAGGCGGCCACCGCCTGCCACACCTCCGCCCTCCAGAACGGCCGGCCCCGCATCCTCCCCGTGCGCATGGCCCTGCAGGGCGAGCTGCCCGAGCCGCTCCAGAGCCGCCTTCGCGCCCTCCCCTTCGCCTCATGGTCCGGCCCCCACGACGACGAGGCCCTGGCCGTCTGGATCAACGAGGCCCTGGACAACCTGGAATCCACCGCCGAATCTGCTCCGCGCCCGGGCACCGGCCTCGACTTCGTGCCGGGCGACGTCACCGACCCGGACGCGCTCCTGGAGGCCGCGCGCGGCATGGACCTGCTCCTCTACATGGCCATGGGACGCGTGGGCGCATTCGGAATCAACGAGGCCCAGACCGCCTACGACGTGAACGTGAAGGGAGTCCACATGGCCCTGGATGCCGCCGTCCGGGCTGGAATCAAGAGGGCCGTCTACACCAGCTCCCTCTCGGTGTATGACGGCCATCTGGACATTCGGAGCGGCGCCACCGACCGCGAGGAGACCCCTGCCGAGCCGCGCACCCTCTATGGATTCACCAAGCTCCTGGGCGAGGAGGTCTGCCGCTACTTCCACCGCACCCACGGCCTCCCCGTCCTCGCCCTGCGCCTCTTCCACCCCGTCTCCCGGGAGGAATGGCTCGCCCGCCACCCGTCAGCCGCCGGCCATCCCCCCTACTGCTGCACCACGGCCGAAGACCTGGCCCGCGCCCTCATCGCCGCCCTCGAGCTGGAGCACCAGAGCTTCGAGGCCATCCACATCACCGGCGACACCTCCGGCCGCGCCTACCGCCACGAAAAGGCCCGCCGCCTCCTGGGATGGCAGCCCCTTCAGCAGCCCCCCGCCCCGGGGGATTCCCCGGACACCTGAGAGGCACGCGGGGACCCGCCGCCCGGCCCGGCTGGAAGCACGGCCCGGGAACACTCGCGCGCGCCAGGCGGTCAGACCGGATGCAGGCGCCGCGCCTTGCATCGCCGCCCCCACGCGGCACTCTCTTTACAGGGAAGCGCGGAACAGAGTGTGCGCTCCCGCGAAGACCACTGCCATGACAGCCCAAAACCGAGCCTCGCGCATCCTGGCGGCCCTGGCGGCAGCCCTCCTGCTGGCGATCCTCGCGCCCGCAGCACACTCCGAAACGGCCACCGCCACCTTCATCATGCCGCAGAACTTCGACCCCACGCGCGTCACCTTCACCAGCCTGAACACGCCGCGCAGGGTCACCGGCGCCATGCTCCTCCCCGAGAACGGCGTGGAGCTCCATGCACGAATCCCCGGCAGCACGGCGGGTGCCTACCGCCACGTAATCCAGGTGCAGATGCGATTCACCTTCCCAGGCGAGGCCGTGCAGGTCCGGAGCGCCTCGGGCATCTCCGCCTTCCAGGCCTGGCAGGCCAGCACCGTGCGTGATGGCAACGACTGGACAATCACCTTCACCGCCGTCTCCGGCGCCGCGCCCATGAACGACGCCCTCTTCCTCCGCGACGACCAGGGCACCCTCCACCAGTCCTCCGCCCTCGTGTTCCTAACCGTCGACACGGACCCCCGCAATGAATCGGTGGACAACGTCACCTTCACAGCGACTCAGGCCGAGGGAGAGGTCAGCGCCCCGGCCAACATCGTGCCGCCCGCCTTCTCCGTGAAAGCCCCCAGCACCGTGAAGGGCCCGCCCCGCTATGTCTCTGTCACGATTCAGGGCACCGTCAAGAGCCCCAACCTGGCCCTCTACTCCGGACGCTGCCAGGTGATCGATGACTACGGCCTGCACCAGCCCGCCAAGTCTGTCGTCTTCACCAAGATCGCCACCGGCCAGTACTCCTTCCGGTTCAGCCTCTCGCTGGACACTCGGCTCCAGGCCGGCGACGCCGATGGCCGGCAGTACGCAGTCGTCCTCACTGCCCGCGATCGGGACTGGGACATCGGCACCGCCCATCGAATCGTCCTCGTCCCCCCAGGCTAGACGGAGCCCCCGGGCGTGAACAGGGGGCTGGAGAACCCCTCACCCGTCCCGCCCACATTGCGCCTCACTCCTCCAGCGGGGGAAGGTTGAACATCTCGCGCAGGATCGGCTCCCGCGGACCCACCACCTGGTGCGTCAGGAGCACGTTCATCGCCTGCGCCAGCTGCACCACGTCCTTCTCGTTGATGTTCCCCAGAGAAAACTGGGGATACAGCCCGTGGCTCCAGTTCAGGTCCACCAGCGGCCGAACAATCTGCGCGTTCACCGCCGACTCGACGTCCTGCTTCATGCACTCCAGCGCGAAGAGCAGGATATCGAAGTGCACCCGCCCCAGCGCCATGGAGCCGCTCCGGATTCCCTCGCCGCTCGTCAGCGTCTGCAACAGGATGCCGATGGCGATCTGCTGATTGTGCCACTCCAGCGCCGCCAGGAACGGGTCCGTGCCGCTGTCGCGCGTCTCCAGTATCTGCGGCCGCACATTGGGAGGAAACACGGCGCTCGAATCCTGCTGAAACTCCCGCAGCACCTGCTGCACCTGCGTCGCCGCCTGGCTGCCCGCCGCGGGCGCGTTGGCATATGCAAACGGAATCCCGAACCGCTGAAGACGCAGATTCCACAGCTCGATGATTCGGTTCTTCGAATACCAGTGCTTGTAGACCGCCCGCAGGTCGCTGTCCCCGTACGGCAGCTCGTCCCGGCCATTGTAGATGTACAGCAGGCACTTGCCCCTGGGAATCGAGACGAATCCCCCCGCGGGGGTCATGCTCGTCACCGCCCGCACGTTCAGGAACTCGTCCAGCTCAAAGCCGATCTGCTTGGGATGCTTGAACTTGATCGCCGCCAGCGCGTACCGCCCCGCCCACCGGCCCCGCGCCTCCACCCGCCACACCATCTCCGCCAGCGAGAAGCCCCGGTAGAAGGCGCTCATCATCTCAAAGAGCGTGTGCCGGAAGTCCCGCAGCCCGCCGTCGGGCCCCTTGAGCCCCCTGAGCGCGGCCTCGACAAAGTCCCGCGCCTCGCACCCCCGGCAGAACTCCGGATGGTCGTGCTCCCGCACAGCCGGGAAGACCTGCCACGGCCGCGCCAGCAGGGCGTAGCGCTTGGTGTTGATGCTCGCCCGCACCTGCGCGTCCGTCATCATCCGGTCGTACAGGTCCGCGCCATGCCTCTGCACCATCTCGTCCGGGTTGTAGGGCGGCATCCGGAACGCGTCCCGGAACACCGCGTCCCACGCGGCGATCTCCTCCCGCACCCGCTCCGCCGGCGTGGGCTCCTCCCTCCGGATTCCGCTCGTCCCGTTCCGCCATCCCGCCGTCCCCGCCGCCATCTCCCTCACCTCCCAATCAAGACGGCCGCCCCCTCGTGGGGATCCCGCCCCAGTCCATCGCAAGGCTCCCAGGCATCGGTCCGTCCGCAAGCGCCGCCGTCTGCAGGCGCCCGAATCACAAAAGGCCGTTCCCTGAGGAACAGCCTTCGTTCGCCTTGCCTCCCGGGCAGCCGCCACTCCCGCCCGACGGCGCACAGCGGAATTCGCGCCTTTCACATTTCCGCGGCCGCCCAGCTCCCGAACCCCATGCGGCTACCCCCCAGGACTGCCGCCGGACTGCACGGTGAACCGGCGGCCTGCTATGTGCTCACCGCCCGCAAACACGTCCACAAAATGCACCCCGGGCTTCCGGAGAGGCAGGTTCAGTATCTCGAACACCAGGTCGCACACCCCCAGCGGGTCCTGAAACTCCACCTCCCCCTCCACCTTCATCATCTCCTCGTTGTCCGGGTCGCTGATGCGCAGCAGGATCGGCCACCGCCCCTGCCCGTCCGTGAACGACCCCATCACATACATCCGGGGATGCACCGCCGGCAGCGACGAGGCGTGCACCGCGTTGAACAGGCTCACCAGGGTCTTGTTGTGGGTGCGCACGTCCTCGATTATCTCGTTGCAGATCGCGATGGCGATGCACCTCGGACGCTCCCGCCCCCGGTCATAGTCGCGCTCGCCCATGCCGCCGCCCCCTCTCCGCTGCCGCAAGCCCGCCGCCGGGAATCACTCGTCTGTGATGCCCAGCTCGTGATACAGCCCTTCCGGCAGGATGATGGTGCCCACTCGCCGCTCATACTCCTGCACGTTCTTGCGCATGAGCAGGCTCATGATCTTGGCGTGCTGGGGGCTCATCCGCACCCGGGCCACCGCGCGCGGCGGCTCGTCCTGCGACTGCATCACCCCGAACTCCAGCATGAAGCCGTAAAGATTGGTGGCGAAGTTGACCGAATCGACGTAGTAGTCGGGCACGCCGCTCAGGAACTCCTCGGGATCCATGGGGCCAGCCTCCCCGCGCTGGTGATCGGCGGCAGCCCGCCGTCCCACGCAGTCTACCCGTCCCGCCCCCTCCCGTCAACGCGCGGCGCCCCGCCGGCCAGGAGGGCATCGACCTCCGCCAGGCGGAACCGCACGCTCACGATGTGCGGCGGCTCACCGGCCGCCCAGTGCCCGTAGGTCGTGGCCACAAAGGTGCCATCCGGCAGCACGTGCACCCCCGGATAGGCGCAGTCCGCAGCCTTCAGGTTGTCCATCAGCCGGATGCGGCAGATCCCTTCCCGGCCCTTGACGATGTCCTCGTAGGTTCCCACCCAGCCGGCCCAGTCCCCCCAGGTGGGGCTGCCGGCCGCCATGTCGCGGAACGAGACAAACAGCCTGCCGTCCGGCGCATAGCAGCCCGTGTGCCGGTCGCCCGTGAGCGCCCCGGGCAGCTCCCGAGGCCGCGACCAGGTGCGCCCCTCGTCGTCGGAGAACATCACGTGGGAGCCCCGGATCCGCCGGTTCTCCCGCAGAAGCATGGCAAGTTGCCGGCCGTCCGGAGACCGAATCACCCCCGGCTCGCACAGGTGCACCTCGCTGGACCGCCAGATCGCCCGGGGCGCGTCCCATGTCAGCCCGCCGTCCCGCGACAGGGTCTGGTAGACCGTGAAGACTCCGCTGGCGCGCCCCTCCCGCCGGAAGAACCGCCCGTCGTCGTGGAAGTAGGCGGCATAGTCGCCGTTCCGAAGCCGCACCACGGAGGCCATGGCCACGATCCCGCCCCAGTCGCCCACCGGCTTCAGCGGCGTCCAGGTCAACCCGTCGTCCTCCGAGATGGACATCCGGATCGGATACAGTCCGGAAAACAGGATCAGCCGCCGCCTGCCCGCCGGGTCCACAACGCGGTGGATGGTCGGGGTCTCCTGGCTCGTAGACCAGTTCTCCGGCACGGGCAGGCGCCCGCTCCAGGTGCGCCCGCCGTCCCGGCTGCGCTTCATCACGAGGGCGCCGCGCCCGTGCCCCTTCGGGTAGACGGCAATGATCGTGCGGCCGTCCTCCAGGAGCGCGGTCGTGGGGTGGCCGAGATACTGCCCCGCCTCCCGGTCCACCACCACCTGCCTCGCCGTGTCACCCGCCAGGTCGACGACCGGAATCGAGAAGGGGGGCTTGGTGCCCTCCTGCCGCGCCGCTCCGCCAGCGCACGCCGCCGCGACCCCCGCCACGATCCAGCCCGCCCCAGCCAGGGTCCTCTGAATCACTCTAGCCGCCCCCCTTCCTCCCGAGCTCGGCCACAGGGGCCCGGGCTTTCTCCATCCTCCAGTCCCATCGACCGGAAACCCCCGGCCGTCACCAGTGGGACATCTCCCGCCGGAGGAGCTCCAGAGGAGAGGCCTCCTGGGCCGGCCCGCCCGGAATCCAGAGCGAATCCGCGGCCCCGTCCATCAGCATCGCCAGCATGTCCGCACGGTCAGGCGACCGCAGGCCCCGCCGCTTCATCTCGTCCTTGCCCTCCATCTGCACCTGGCCCCGCGAGTTGATCCTGTACCGGATCGACGCCAGCTCCGCCGCCAGCGCCGAATCCCGCGGGATCGCGATCTCCCCCGTCCGAAACCGCTCCCGCAGGCCCCAGTAGAGCTCGGCCCGACGGTTCGCGAACCGCTCCGGATCGCGCCCCGTGCTCGCCACGTTCACCGGCTCCACGCCCGCAATCCCCTGCTCGATCAGCCGGTCCGCGACCCCGGCGCCCAGGCCCACCGCATCCACCGCGATCGACTCCGGATGCTCCTCAAAGGCCACCCGCGCGATG